>Ga0222717_10003956_pt1 | contig 11004 bp, 10 predicted proteins | sample C33_18DmetaG_FD_165053 | JGI IMG/M metagenome (GOLD analysis project Ga0222717, IMG submission 165053) | Estuarine water microbial communities from San Francisco Bay, California, United States - C33_18D | ecosystem: Environmental > Aquatic > Marine > Unclassified | place: USA: California...
CCACTATAACGGTTTTACTAGAAATATCTTTAAGTGTTTTTGCATTAATAAAGTCTGAATCTTCTGCAATTTTAAATGCATGCTCGCATAGGGGAGATTTCGTTGCATGGCCTAGTACATCTATAAATTTAACAGATTTTTTCAACTCACTTAGACCAATGCCTATGAAGTATCCGTCTCCACCATTATTGCCCGGCCCACATAAAATTAAAAATTCTGATGTTGGATAATCTGTATTTAATACCTCAACAGTCCGCTTGGCAGCCTCAATCATTGCCCGCTGGTCGTCACCCTCCTTGATAAAAGAACTTTTCTCAAAAGCTTTGACCTGCTCAGCAGTATAAATACTATTCACTTAATGAAAGATTACCTTCTGCTAATCTGTCTGAGTGGTATGAGCCAATCCACAAAGATCCATTATGTGGCAAACCAACAGTTCCCACTCCCATATTTTTGCTTTTAAATTTATAGGACTTAACCAAGGAAAGATCTGAAAGAGATAATTTGTTCACTGAAAAAGGAAGCGTACAATTAACTGTTTCGGCACACCCCAAAGATTCTGCAACAGAATGATCATGATTAGTAACCCATGCAAAGCCACCTTTGATAACCACGTTATCAGGTGAATTGTGTTCGTAAATTCCAAGGGATTGTTTTGAATTAAGATCAAATAGAATACTTTTATCCCCCAAGTTGTAATTCACAATGAGATTATTATTTTTTTGATCTAACGCAATGCCATTTGGGAAAGAGCCAGCTGTGTAATTTAGCTCCTCAAATTTATTATCCTGAGTCCATTTAACAACCATGCCTGTATCTGATTTGGCAAATACATTCCACAAGGCACTTATCATTGAGAAATTAGATTCAAACATATGAGAGGCATAGAAGTTTCCAGACATATCCAATGAGACATCATTGAAATAATATTTTCCATCAACATCAACACAGCCCTTCCACTCAAGCAACCAACCATCTTCTTCTAACAGTTCAAACATCTCTATGCTTTCATTTGGATAGTGACTGACCACTGCAAGTTGCTGCTTTCCATCCTCTCTCTGAACTAAATCAATGCCATGAGGACCAAAGGGAATGCTTGGATCTCTAGAACAGTCACCAGAGCCCCATTCATTTTCCCCAAAAGCAATCTTAGCTAGAGATCTAGTTTTATCTTTTATGTTAAAAAAACTTAATTTTCCAGCTGTCATTTCAACTAATGGTGCCATTCCGCCAAACTCGGCCACAATTAAAAAATTTCCATCTGGAGTTAGCGCCAAATCTTCAGGATTCATAAAATTACAATAGACTTTCAGCTCTTCATTGTCTTTACATCCATCTAACGGCTCAATGCTATTTTCATTTCCAAGCCATAAGATTGCAATAACACTCAATGTCAGCGCCCCTAAAATAGTTATTATTGTTTTTTTTATTTTGTTTCTTCCCACTGTTGTAAATAATCATTTATTAAAGAGACCAGTTCTAGTGGAGAATCGAGCGGGACATGGTGAGCTGCATCCTCAATTACTTCGACTGTCATAGAGTCTTTAAAAGCTTCTCTGATATATTTCATTATTTTTGATTCTAATAATAGACTTTTACCGCCAGCAATAAAAAGTGCTGGGCATTTAAATTTAAATTCATAATTGTGTAGGCGCCTAAGAGTGGCAAAGAGCTTGTCATCAAATCGCCATCTCCAGCCTTCTTCAACATCGAAAACTGAGTGCTCTGCAATGTATCTAAGATACCAGCCATTTTCGCAGTCCTGGGGAGGCATTAGCCTAAATCTTTCGATGATAGAAACTTTGTCAGGGTAGTATTTGATTCTTCTTAGAGGACCAGTGCTTTGATGTTTATCATAGTCATATGTTGGTGGGCGAATAGGAGAATCAATCATTATTACCCCATGAAAAAGATCTGGAAATTCACTTGCCATAAATCCTGCAACATGTCCGCCAAGTGAATGACCTACAAGGTAAATTTTTTTATCATTGCTAATAATTTTTTCTTGATTAATGATTGCAATCAAGGCTTCGCTAAATTCTTCAAAATTATATGCATTTCTATGATCAGACTCTCCCATGCCAGGAAGGTCAGGGGCAATAACAGAAAATTTATTATTTAACAGAGGCCCAATCGGATCCCACCATTTCTTGTGTGCTCCTGTGCCATGAATAAGAAGAATAATGTCTTGCGCATCTTTTCTATCCCAGACTTGATAGGCAAGCTTGCCAAGTGGATGATTGAGATTTTCTTTTCTTGGATCTTGAGAGATAGCTGAATGAAACCAGTCTGGGGCATCTTTTATATCATTTGAGAGTGAATCTGTAATTTCCATTAAGGTGTATTCTAAAGGATAATAAAAAACCATACTATTGAAATAAATTATGACAATACCCATCAAGCCAGCAGCGACAGTTATTCTCATGCGCGAAGCAAAAGAAGGTGATTTTGAAATATTTATGGTCAAGAGAAGCAGCAGACCTCCTTTTGGGAGTCTTTATGTTTTTCCAGGAGGCAAGTTAGATCCAGAAGACTCTGACTCTGACTTATATCCATACCTTGAGGGAATGGATGATGTGGCAGCCTCTAGACAGTTGGGAATTAAAGACAACGGTCTATCATTTTGGGTTGCTTGTATCAGGGAGTGTTTTGAGGAGGCAGGGGTGTTACTTGCTAATCCCGATGATTCAATCATCCAAGACAGCGAAAAGCTCAGCAAGATGAGACGAGAGCTTAATAATAAAGAAATTACTTTTAAAGATATTTGTATGTCTGAATCCCTAAGATTAAGAGCTAAAAATATTGTGCCTTGTGCGCATTGGATTACCCCAGCAATTGAGCCAAAAAGATTTGATACTAGATTTTTTCTTGCCAAGGTAAATGCTAAACAATTAGCCAGTCATGATGGTTTTGAATTAACTGAGAGTTTTTGGATCAAACCCGCAGACGCTTTAGTAAAATTAACAAATGGAGAAATGAACATGATTCTTCCAACCATAAAAAATATTGAAAAGTTAGCTGAATTTTCTTCTAGTGAAGAGGCGTTTAATTATTTTCAAGGCTTAGGAGATAACGCAATTCCCCCAATACTACCAAAATTTATTAAAAAAGATGGAGAGTGGATTGGCTTTCTTCCTGGAGAGGAGGGGTATGACAATGCCTAGATTATTTATTGAGCGAGTTACAGCCTCCAATGGCAGTGTATTTACTGGCCCTGGTACTAATAGCTACTTGATTGGCAAAGAGGATGTAACTTTAGTTGACCCAGGCCCTAAAATAGACGCTCATATAGAAAACTTAATTAATCTTGGTGAGGGTAAGATTCAGCGTATTTTAGTAACCCATACTCATCGCGATCATTCTCCTGCAGCAAAGGTTTTAGGTGAAATTCTTAACGTTCCATTGATGGGTCGATTGCTTAAAAAAGACGATTCCCTGCAAGATAAAACTTTTAAGCCCGATCATATCCTTGAGCACGGAGACTTAATTCAAACAGATGAATACACTATAGAGACAGTTCACACTCCTGGGCATGCTTCAAACCATCTGTGTTACTTAATTCAAGAAGAAAAAGTAATGCTTACAGGAGATCATATTATGAACGGTTCCACGGTTGTCATTGCCCACCCTGATGGATCCATGAAAGATTATTTAAGATCTTTGGCGCTATTGCGTAATTATGATTTCAATAAAATAGGTCCTGGCCATGGTGATTTTTTAGAAGACCCTATGGCGGTAGTTGATTGGATCATCAATCATAGATTAGAGAGGGAAGGGAAAGTTATTTCTAAGTTAAAGCTTTTTTCAAGTGTTACATCTGAAGATTTGGTATCAAGCGTCTATGATGATGTTGACCCAAAGCTTCATCCTATTGCAATTTGGAGTCTAGAAGCACACTTATACAAATTGCTCGAAGATGGAACAGCAACTTTTAATACAACAAATAAAACCTGGTCATTTAAATAGAATAAATGTTTTCTTTCATTCTTGGATGCTTATATTTAATTTCATCCCTCATCATTCTTTTTTTAATAAAAGAGAAATTTAATATTTTTGGATTTATTTATAATCCAAACAACAGGAATTTTTTAGTAATTTTTGATACCCCATTTTTGTTGATAAGCTTTGGTGCAATTATTGAAGAAGCTCACTGGTTTGTTTTAGTGATATTTTTTATGCATGCGCTTAATACCATGACGCTCTTAATTAAACCTGATATTTTTTATCACTCGAAAGGAGAAATGCATTTAATAGAAGAGGAATCCCTGAATAATTATTTGGCAATAATGACTTGTGTGGTTGGAATAGGGTGTTTATTGGTTAGTTATTTTTAAGTTAACTTTATTTACAATTAAATCCTCAACCACACTTGGATCAGCTAAAGTGGATGTATCACCAAGTTCATCAAACTCACCACCAGCAACCTTTCTTAGAATCCTTCGCATGATTTTTCCCGATCTAGTCTTTGGGAGTCCCGGAGCCCATTGAATAAGATCAGGTTTTGCAATTGGGCTAATTTCTTTTGCAACAAAATTCTGTAGCTCGACTATCAAGCTTTCTTTCTGTTCCTCTCCAACCATGAGTGTCACAAATGCATAAATACCTTGGCCTTTTATTGGATGCTCAAAACCCACAATTGCCGCTTCAGCAACTTTCTCATGCAGCACCAAAGCGCTCTCTATCTCAGCCGTCCCAAGTCTGTGTCCAGATACGTTTAATACATCATCAACTCTACCAGTAATCCAAAAGTATCCATCGCCATCTCTTTTAGCGCCATCACCAGTAAAATAGGCATTCTCATAAGTTGAAAAATATGTATCAATCATTCTTTGATGATCTCCATATACACTTCTTATCTGGCTTGGCCAGGATTGAGTGATGATCAGATTACCAGATTGCTCTCCCTCTAAAATAACCCCATTTTCATCAACAAGCTCAGGCTTAACTCCAAAAAATGGCAGAGTTGCTGAACCTGGCTTAACTGGTGTGATGCCCGCAATGGGAGAAATCAAGACAGATCCTGTTTCTGTTTGCCACCAGGTATCAATAATATGACAGGCCTCATTGCCGACCACTTTAAAATACCATTCCCATGCTTCAGGATTAATTGGTTCACCCACTGTTCCTAGAATACGAAGGCTTTGCCTGCTCGTTTTAAGTACATGCTTATCTCCTTGTGCCATTAAAGCTCTTAGAGCGGTGGGCGCTGTATAAAAAATGGAGATTTGATGTTTATCACAAATTTCCCAGAATCTAGAGGGACTAGGGTATGTTGGAATGCCCTCAAACATTAAGCTGGTGGCTCCATTAGATAGAGGCCCATAGAGGATGTAGGTATGGCCAGTAATCCATCCAACATCAGCAGTACACCAATATCTGTCATTAGTTTCATAGCCAAAAAGATATTTAAAGCTTAAATGTGCCCCCAGCAAGTATCCTCCGGTGGTATGCATTACACCTTTTGGCTTTCCTGTTGAGCCAGACGTATACAATATAAATAATGGGTCTTCTGAATCCATTGGTTCGCACAAGCACTCGCTTGATGCTTCTGCAAACATTTCTTCATAATTTATATCCCTGTCTGCCACCCAATGAATATTTTCATTAGTTCGCTTGATAACAAGGCAATGGTCAACTCCTGGACAATCTAGCAAGGCAGCATCAACATTCTCTTTTAGAGGAATTTTCTTCCCACCTCTAATAGCCTCATTTGCTGTGATAACTAGGCTGCAATCCGCATCTAAAATTCTGTCCTTCAGCGATTCTGAAGAAAACCCCCCAAATACTACTGAGTGGATGGCGCCAATTCTTGCACATGCCAACATTGCATATGCTGCCTCTGGAATCATTGGCATATATATACATACCCTTGACCCTTTCGAGGCTCCTAAATTCTTTAAAATATTCCCAAATTTACAGACATTAAGATGTAAGTCAGCATAGGTAATTTCTTGAGATTGATTCGGATCATCTCCTTCCCAGATAAGCGCAGTTTTGTCTGCGTGAAATTTTAAATGCCTATCAATGCAGTTATAGGCAATATTGATTTTGCCTCCTTCAAACCATTTCGAATCAGCAAATTTATTATTATGAACGCTGGTAAAGGGCTCTATCCATGCTAAGTTCTCTTTAGCTTGTTCTCCAAAGAAAGTTTGAGGATCTTCAATGGATAATTGATACATCGCATTGTATTCATCTAAGTTTCTTATGAATGGATTATCGAGATTTTTAGGAGGCAGGTATTTTTTTTCAGCCATAAAATTCTCTTAGCTTTTTATAAAATAGAGGGTTGGGGATTGATAAAATTTTTCCCTCTAGGATCAGACATAATTTTGCTAATTAGCATGTCATAATCAGAACCACCGCTCTCAAGATCAATATCTGATGCATTAATAATTAACAAAGGTGCATTTTCAAAATATAAAAAGAATTTTGAGTAGGCATCATTTAGTCTTTCTAAATAATCAATGGTTAAAAATTTTTCATCAGGATTGCCGCGTTTGTTTATCCTCTCTAACAAAACTTCTACTGGAGCCTGAAGATAAATAACTAAATCTGGCGAAGGAGCATCTATGGTTAAATGTTCATAGACCTTGTCGTATAAACCCATTTCTTCCTCGGATAAAGTTACTTCAGCAAATAATCTGTCTTTTTGAATTAAGAAATCAGCAACACGCACAGGCTCAAATAATGACCTTTGTTTTAGATCCTCAATTTGCTGCATACGTTGAAACAAGAAGAACAATTGAGTTGCCAGCGCAGACTGCTTTGGATTTCTATAAAAACTTTTAAGAAAAGGATTCTCTGCAGGTTGCTCTAAAAATACATCATAATTGAAAGTCTCAGCAATTTTATGAGCAAGTGTAGTCTTCCCAACACCAATTGGTCCTTCAATCGCTATATATTTTGGAAGCGGAGCTTCCTGTAAAGCTGGTTCCATAAGGTTTTTACTTTGTTTGGTAAAGATTAGCTTAACTCTTCCAAGAAACCAAATTTTTTCTCAACTGGACCGCTCCTTGATTCTCTTAATGACTTCAGTAACTCAATTTTACCCGGTCGATTAATCTTTTGAAATTGAGTCCACCAGTCGCCCATACCTTGAGAATCTCTTGCAGCTTCTTCCCTTAAAAGTAAGAAGTCATAGGCAGCTCTAAAGCGAGGATGGTTTAAAACCTTATATGGCTGGTGCCCTAAACGAGTTTCAAGCTTTAATTGTAGCGACCAAATATCTTTAATGTATCCATGAAATTTTCTTGGCACAGCAGTCAATACTTGTTGCTCTCTAATAATTCTATCCATGCTTCTAAAAAATCTTCTCAGGTTGAGACTTCCTTTTTCTTTGGATGCATCAATAAGTCTTGGCCAAAGTAAGGCAGCAATTAGAAACCCTGGAGTGACAGATTTTGATGCCTTTAATCGATTATCAGTATTAATAAGTGCAGCATGCTGAAACCTCAAACCAAATGAGTCTTCAGCATACCCATCTGTATTGATTAAATGCTTTAAAACACCAAATGCATCCAGCTTATTAAAATTATCTAGAGCTTTTTTTGTAAGAAAAATTTTACAAAACTCATCAAACATCCTTGCATTAGAAATATTTCCTAGCAAATGACCTTTTTGATATATGGCCTCTTTCACATCATTGGCAATTTTAAAATTGAGTTTTGAGCTGAATCGAATGGCACGTAAACTTCTTACAGGATCTTCCTCAAATCGAATCAGGGGATCACCAATTGAAACAAGAATTTTTTTTTGTATATGCTGAAGACCGTTATGAAAATCACATAAGTGATTTTCTATAGGATCAAAATATAGTGCGTTAATAGAGAAGTCTCTCCTAATGCAATCTTCTTCCAGAGTCCCCCAAACATTATCTCTAAGGATTTTACCTTCTGAATCTTTAACAACGCCGGAGCCGTTATCTTGTTTTGAAGCATTTGCTCTAAAGGTTGAAACCTCAATTAATTCATTTCTACTAAAAACATGAACCAATCGAAACCTTTTACCAATAATCCTGGATGACCTAAAAATTTTTCTTACTTCTTCAGGTGTTGCGTCTGTTGAAACGTCAAAATCTTTTGCTTTTATTCCGACTAGTGAATCACGTACACATCCGCCAACCAGATATCCCTGAAAGCCAGATTGTTTTAATTTTTTAACCACCTCAATGGCAAGAGGGCTAAATTTGTTTTCCTTAAGGATTTTTGGGGTTTTTACTGAAGATGCTTTATTTTTATTATTCAAAAGCTTAAAAGAAACTTGTTTGAGCTAGATTACTAACCACCAAGTTGTTTTTCTTTGATTTCATCAAGTGTTTTGCAATCAATACAATGTGTAGCAGTCGGACGAGCCTCAAGTCTTTTTACTCCTATTTCTATTCCACAAGCATAACAGTATCCGTAGTCATCTTGTTTGATTTGTTCTAAGGAGCCTGCAATTTTATTAATAAGTTTTCTTTCTCTATCTCTTGTTCTAAGCTCAAAAGCAAACTCTTCTTCTTGTGAAGCCCTATCGATTGGATCGGCATATGACTCACCTTTATTTTTAAGATGATCAAAAGTTTTTTGCATCTCTTCTCGCAAATGTTCACGCCACTCAATTAAAACAGCATTAAAGTGTTTCTTCATTGCAGCGCTCATATACTTTTCACCTTTGCGGCCTTTATAGGAAGATATTGGAGTAGTTCTTTTTTTAGCAGTAGATTTTTTTGCAGGGGTCTTTTTCGCTGCAACCTTTTTTACTGCTACCTTTTTTGCTGGAGCTTTTTTTGCTGCAGCTTTTTTTGCTGGAGTTGCTGGAGTTTTTTTGGCAACTGTTTTTTTAGCAGTAGATTTTTTTGTATCTGCTTTTTTTGGCATATTCTATTTAATAAAAGTTTTTAGGCGCATGAAATTATCAGAAAGCGGGGTAATAAGCTAGCTTTTTTTATAATTATTTAATACTTCTTGGTATCCTTCACGAGTAAGTCTGGGTCCAAAGGTTTCTACAACCTTTGATGCTCCATAATTTGCAAATTCAGCGCAGGACCTAAGATCATGATTTTGAAGCAATGCATATAAGAAGCTACCTGCAAACATATCTCCAGCACCATTGGTATCAACAGGTTCAATATTTACCTTGGGAGTGTGAATTATTTCGTCACTTGTAATCACCGAACTACCTTTTTCTCCAGTAGTAATTATTGAAGTGTAAGGCTTCTCTTGGAGTTTGGTGAATGCCTCATCAATATTTTCTGCATCGACAAAGGCCATGGCCTCATCATCATTGCCAAAAATATAGTCCAAGCCAAAAGATTCCATTTCGTGAAATTTATCTTTAAACCCCATGACAATTCCTGGATCAGATAATGAAAAAGCTATTTTTACATCTGGAAAATTTTGAAGATGATTAAGAGCCTGCAAGGTAACTTTATAATTTTCCTCACTTGTAACCATGTACCCCTCAATATAGAAAATTTTAGAATTTGCTATCTGGCTTAGATCTAGATCATTGTCATCCATCAATGAGCTAACATTTAGTGCGGTGGTCATTGTTCTTTTTGCATCTGGAGTAACCAGGATCAGGCATTTTCCAGTTGGAATAGTGCTAGAAGGGGCCATATTTCCTTTGTGACCAACACCAGCCTCTTTCAAGCTTTCAAGGTATCTTATTCCATCTTGGTCATCAGACACTTTGCAGGTATGGAAGCATTTTGCACCAAAGCTTGCCGCTGCAACAAGACTATTCGTTGCAGATCCACCACAATCTGAGACAGTGTCTGCTCCAGAGGCAATAAGTCTATCAATTATTGGAGCATGTTCCTCAGCACTTGAAAGTGTCATTTGATCAATTTCTAAACCAAGCTCAGAAATAAGACTGTGCTCAACTTTAAATACAGTATCTACAAGAGCATTTCCAATTGCACTAATATCATTTTTCATTTTTATAATTCCTTAACCGCTTCTTCAATCTTACTTTTAGACTTATCTATTATAGATTGATCATGTGTTGACGATATAAATCCAGCCTCATATTTTGAAGGAGCGAAGTATATACCACGATCTAAAGCTGCATAAAAAAACTTCTTAAACATGTTGTCATCACTCTTAACAACATCTTCAAAATTCTTTGGTATATGCTCGCTAAAGAAAAAACCAAACATACCGCCTATAGAAGAGGTTGAAAATGGTATGCCTTTTTCAATCATAAGATTTTTTGTATGAGACATAATCTCTGAAGATGCTTTTTCTAATCCATCAAATGGATTTGTTTGGATCAAAGTTTCTATAAGGGCAATGCCAGCACTCATCGCCAATGGATTTCCAGATAATGTTCCTGCTTGATATATAGGACCTAATGGAGCGAGTTGATCCATAATTAATTGTTTGCCTCCAAATGCTCCAACAGGAAGTCCGCCACCTATCACTTTTCCAAGGGCTGTTAAGTCAGGTTGAATCTTGTATATGGCTTGAGCTCCTCCTAGCCCCACTCGAAAGCCCGACATAACCTCATCAAATATTAGAAGAGAAGCATGTTTATCGCATAGCTCTCGCAAGGCATTTAAGAATTGAGGTTCTCCTGGAATAAATCCCATATTGCCTGCAATAGGCTCAACAATTATTGCAGCAAGATCATCTCCGATTTCATTAATAACATCTGATAAAGCTTCGATATTATTGTAAGGACAGCTATATGTTAGCGCTGCCAGCTCATTTGGTATTCCTGGAGAATCTGGCAGGCCGAAAGTAGAAACTCCAGAACCTGCTTTAACAAGCAATGAATCAACATGACCATGATAACAACCTGTGAATTTGATAATTTTATTTTTACCTGTAAAACCCCTGGCAAGTCTTATGCAACTCATTGTTGCCTCCGTGCCAGAATTTACCATTCGTAGTTTTTCCATTGAGGGAACCTGACTTTTGATAATGCTTGCAAGCTTATTCTCTAAGCTTGTTGGTGCACCATAGCTTGTCCCAAGTTCCAGCTGAGCTTTAATAGCTTCTAATATAATTGGATTAG
>Ga0222717_10003963_pt1 | contig 10995 bp, 26 predicted proteins | sample C33_18DmetaG_FD_165053 | JGI IMG/M metagenome (GOLD analysis project Ga0222717, IMG submission 165053) | Estuarine water microbial communities from San Francisco Bay, California, United States - C33_18D | ecosystem: Environmental > Aquatic > Marine > Unclassified | place: USA: California...
AAAGCATATGAGTAAAGCTATTCAAAAATTACAACAACAATTTGATGAGTTAACTAAAAGAGATTCTGAGTAGTAAACTTCACCAAAAAGAGAACTAAAGAGAAGCTAATGCTTCTCTTTTTTTTTGAAAATAAATCAAAAAAAGCTTGTGTATGTCAAATGTATTTTGTATATTAGTGGGGTAGTTGAGAGGGAGAGAGTTCCCCACTACATTAACCCATTTAAACCAATAATATATGAATTATTTAGTACAACCACAGTCTCTTATCGATAGAGCAATTAGAATCCCATCATTTTCTTCGATGTTTTCTAAAGAACAAATCCAATATTCCGAATTAGTAGATATAGCAACTCAGATAGTTGAAGAATGGAGTTCCGATTGGGATGAAGGACATGGATTTGGTTCCTCCGATGGAACTTATATGTTGAAAGATTTTATGGATACAGTTATTAGTAACTTTACTAATAGTGTTTATAAAAAGAGTGGATATCAGACAGTATTCAATCCAACGTTATCAGTAGAATACAAATATTCTGAATCTGAGTTAGTATCATTTGAAGATGATGGTCAATTTTAAAATATATTAAGATATGAATTATACAACAAAAATAACAACATTTAGACAAGAATTCAAAGCATTAGGTGACCACTTAGAATCAAATGGTATTGATTTGACTTGGGAAGGAAATGAACCTGTTCTTGATACGATTCCCTACATAGGTAGTGGATTTTACAATGGAGTAGAAGGTATTTACCTTAAAAAATCAAACTACGATTACCTATCAGAAGAGTGGGAGAGAGCAGTTATTGCTTCATTCCCATTCACTACCAATGGATGTACATTTAAATTAGAGAGTATATCTGATTTTGATACTGATGGTGATAGAGATTACCAACCATCTATCTCTGTGATTATGGAAAAGAACGGAATTAATCCATTGGATTAAAATAAATCACTTTTTCCTTGGAATTCTCATTTATTATTCGTATGTTAGTAGGGTAATTGAGTGAGAGAGTTAAACCCTTTAAAATAAACAAAATGAAAAATTATCAAGCTATCCTTATGATTATTATCGGTTTCGGATTATCAATCGGAACTATGAATGGATTCGTTCAAAACTACATTGGTTTCGCTGGTGTGGATAACGAAATGGCATTCTCTTTTATGGCAATGTTGATTGGTACTTTAGGTATCTTCGCTGTTGATTATAAGAAACTATTAATCGGATTAAAATAAAAATATGAATTGTACAGTAAAAGTAATGGCTCAGTATCACGAAAACTATTCAGATACGGATATTCCTTATTGGAAACCAAAAGGTGGACAGGAATTCCAAATCGTAATAGATTCGGATGTGGTGATGTATTCAAATGATTTAGTAAAACATCTAATGGAGATAGTATCAGCTCAATCTGATGAACATAATAAGTATTCTTATTTACAGCATGAAGTTGAATTTATTAAACCAGTGGTATTAGATACCGAATTGTTGTTGAATTTAATTAGAAAAGAAGCAGCATAATATGAATAAACTAATTTGGAAAATGTACAATGAGAATAGAATCTCATTAGAAGTAGCAGAAGAACTGCTAGATTGTCATTACAATAGAACTAATAAAGTATATTAGATGAACCATTCCATAGAAACATTTTCAGAGGAACAAAGGGTATCTCTAAGAACTTTACAACATTGGTATATTAAGCAAAACGATACCATGCATTCAATTAAAGTGTCTTGGTTAGGTGGTCTGTTAAAAAAAGACCATTATGATGAAACACAAAAAGTATTGTTAAACAAAATGGTACTTAGTTATAACGAAACCTTTAAAACAAAAGAGAGATGAAAAAATTAAGATGGGATTTAACCAGAGCTCAGATAGTTTGGTTACAACAAATCAGAAACCAAAATTGGTTGAAGTTAGAAGATTCTGAGATGATTAATTCTATATTATATAGAACTGATTATGATGAGGAGCAAAAGTTAAGACTAAATGTTCTTAGAGGAACATATATAAACTACAAAAAAGCAGAATTAATATGAGTGGAAAAGTAAGTGGATACACAGAAAAGATTTTTACCCAAGATGAGGTGAAAGATATCTTACAAGAAATAAATTCTATGGTAGATGATTTAGCATGGGATATTGATAGAATGAGCCAAAGTGGACGTAAGACTTATACTAATTTAACCAATTACTTAGATAACTTATGAAGAATCACACATTAGGTTCTGAGGAACATAAATCATTAAAGGTACTTGATAAGTGGCTTATTGATAATATGTACAATACTGGTGCTCTTGGTGGTGAAGATTTGGTAATGAAGTTGAGAGAAACTATTACTAAGATAGAAGAAAGAGGATATTATACAGACCTTGAAAGAGAACTTTTAAATGAAATACGTTCTCAATATAACGTAGAAATAAAACTAAAATGAAGATTAAATATATATTAGTATTTGGATTGTTACCATTATTCTTTTCTGGTACAAATGAAGTGGATAGACCTAAAATAGAACCTATTACTATTTTGGAAACAAAACCAATAACACCAATTGAAGTAATTATACCAGATACTCCTAATATTGTGGATGCACTTATCCAAGTAGAATCAAGAGGTAATGATTCGGCTGTTGGTGATGTTCACTTAGGTGAACCATCTATTGGAGTATTACAAATAAGACCTATTATGGTTAGGGAAATAAATAGAATTCTTAAATTGAAGGGTTCAAGCCATAAGTATAAAAATAAAGATAGATTTAGTAGAGATAAATCTATTGAGATGTTTACTATTTGGAAAGAGTTTCATCACAAAGATTCGGATTATGAGAAAATCGCTCGTAGTTGGAATGGTGGTCCAAGGGGACCCAAAAATCCAAAAACTTATAGTTATTGGAAGAAGGTTGAATATCAACTGTATAGTTTATAATAATAATAAGATATGAGAAAAACATTATGGGTAATCTTAGGATTATTTTTCGTAGGTTGTGCCTACATCGGAATCATCCTACCCGGAGTTCCAACAACATTCTTTGTAATACTAGCTGCATGGGCATTTAGTAAATCATCAAAGAAATTCGATAAGTGGATACATGAACATAAATTGTTTGGTAAGTATTTAACTAATTGGGAAACCAAAAGAATATACCCATATAGAGGTAGATATGCTATGGTAGGTGTAATGTGTTTATCATTATTATCTATGTATTTCACATTACCAATCAGAGTAGTATTGTACGCTGGGATTACTTTTTGCTTGATTATAATTTGGGCATTTAGATATCCTGGTTCTGAGAAAGAGTATGATAAGAGGATTAAGAAAGGTCAGAAAATTGGTTGGTTTAAGTGAAAACAGTAAATTTAGAATATACTAACATTCCGGCATATATACCTGGTATTGATTACTTTTTAAATAAGATTAAAAAGGATGAGCCTTTTCAATTTATGAGAATGAATCATGGGTTTATAGATGTTTTTAAATTAACTTATAAAAATTGGCATAAGCTACAACCACACCTAAAGGAAAGAAGGTATGGTGAAATAGCTGGGTATGTATCTAATATATACAAAGCTGAAGGATTGGGTTTAGGTAATTGGCATAAGTATTCCGATAACCAAAAGGCCTTGATTAAGAATCTAATTGAGATGGTATTTGAGTATGATAATTTACCAAATAGTGTTCACATTGGAATTTCATTAGGAGTTGGTTTAGGTACCCATTGGGGTATATGGAATGAATCTCATCCAGTTCAAGAACATAGAAGTAAATTTGCTAGTATCTTAACTGATGTAACTAAGCAAACTTATTACTATGCTGGTATTATGAAACACTATACTATAAAAGGAGAATGGGGTAGAGTTTTTAAACTACTAAACGAAAAAGATTTCAATGTTATATTCGTAGGTCCTGATACATTTGGTGGGTTTGGTGAGATTTTTAAGATAAAGAATTTTGAATTTATACAAATACCAAGAGTTGGAGCTATTGATAATGTTGATGAATATATAACTAAAATTAAGGAAATAGATAGTAGTTCAGATAAACCTACTATGTTATTTACACAATGTGGTCATATTATATCAGCTGGAATAACAAAAGAAATAATGGATACCGATATCTACTCATTTGATATAGGTAGAAGTTTCGATATTCTAATGAAAGAAAGATTTAAAGATGGTGATACTGCTTTTAAATGTTGGACATCATTAGATATGAATGGATTAAATAATTATGTAGATAATTTAAGAAGATAAATATGGGTTACGGAGTTTATAAAGTTACGGAAGAGTTCGAAGAGAAATTAGCTAGTTATACGGGGGCTAAATACGCAGTAACATTGGATAATATGAGTAATGGGTTGTTCCTATCATTATATTATGAGCATGTGGTGATGAACCGAACCGATGATACAATAACCATACCGAGTAGAACATACCCATCAGTTCCTTGTGAAATAATTCACGCTGGATTGAATGTAGGTTTTAATAAAGTTGAAGGTACTACAATTAAAGGTGCTTACCAATTGGAAGGTTCTAGAGTATGGGATTCAGCATTAACATTTACTGCTGATATGTACAAACCAAATACACATATGTGTGTATCATTCACAGGTCCTTACAAACACTTTAAGTTATCAAAGGGTGGAGCTATACTAACTGATGACCCAACTGCATATCGTTGGTTTAAGAGAGCAAGATATAGTGGTAGAAGGGCTGTATCTTATCACGAAGATAATTTAGATATGTTAGGGTGGAATTTCTATATGATGCCCGAACTTGCTGCTAGAGGGTTATTACTTATGGGGCAATTCTACAATTCTGATGGTAGTAAAACCCATCAAAATGATTTGGAACTATCTTATCCTGATTTAAGTAAATTTGAAATATATACTAAAGGTAATAAGTAATGAATTTTTATAAAGAAGTTAATTATTCTGATATTAAAGAACCAAAGGAACTTTTAGATATTCTCAATAATTATAAGGTTTTAGTGATAAAAAATTACAAAAACACCGAAAAAGTTGATGATTATCTACAAAACTTTGTTAAATCTATTGGTAAGATAATTGGTGCGGGTGAGGATTTACACACAGGAAATCCAACTGAAAATACATTGATTGAGATATCATATGACCCAGCTGAACAAATGAAGTATAGAACTTCTAAAAATGCACAACCATTACATACTGATACATCATATACTGAATTTGAAGATGTTCCTGAATTTGAAGAGAATATCAAATTCTTAATATGTTTGAAAAAAGCACCTATGGGTGGAGCAACTACATTTATTGATTCAAAGAAATTAGTTTCATTAATGGAGTATGATGAACGAGCTGAATTGATTGATAAACTATTAACCATACCAGTTGGGCATAAGAAAGGAAATAGAGAAAAAATTACTGAAATCTTAAAAGAAGATAATGGTGATTGGAAATTGAGTTGGAATTATCCACCTGCTAAAAGATATCCTAATACAAAGGAAGCTGATGAGTTGGTTGATGAATTTAAACAATTTCTAAACGATAGAATAGAAAACTCAGGTATGTTGGATTCTATTATATTAGAAGATAATGATGTTGTATTTTGGAGAGATAGTTACTTACTTCACGGAAGAAATAGTTATTTTGCATCTGAAAAGGGTGATAGAACATTATTAAAAGGAAGTTTAATTTTAAATAAATACGAATAAAATGAGTGTAGGACAGTACAACATCATTGATGATGATGTAATTATTGAAGATGGTGCTAGTGTTGGTAACTTTAATGTTATAGCTAGTGGTACCATAATTAGAAAAGGGGCAGTAGTTGGAAACTATTGTGAAATAGGTAAGAATAACGATATTGGAGAGAATTCTATTGTACAAGGTAGAATCAGAACAGCTGCAAATTGTGTAATCGAAAAGAATGTAACACTTAAATATGGTACAATTTTAACTGAAAGTGTATTATTAAAGGAGGGTTGTTTCTTAGGTCCTCATACAATTACATTGGGTTCAACTCACGAAAGAGTTACAAAGCACGGAACCATTATCGGTAAAAATACTTATATCGGAGCTGGTTCTAAGATAGCAGCTGATACTAAAATTGGTGATAATATTGTAGTAGGGGCATTAGGATTTGTTAATAAGGATTTAACAGAAGAGGGTGTTTATGCTGGATTACCTGTAAAGAAAATTAAGTAATGTTATCTATTTTAAAAAATGCTGGTGAGGGATGTATCACTTATTATGTAGGTGATAATGTAGAACATATATCTCATTTAAGAGATTGTAGATTAATATGTATAAAAAAGTTTGATATTCATGCATCGGTTATACAAATTACTACAAGTGACCCACAATTACATTTCTACAAACTTTCACATAAAGCAAGGAATAACTTCATCTTTTCAGATGGTGGTTATGAGATTGGTAATGATTGTGAAATACATAAATCGGCTGTGATTGGGTTGGGTGTAAAGATAGGAGATAATGTTACTATTGGACCTAATTCAGTAATCTATTCAAATACCGAAATCGGAGATAATGTTGAGATTGGTGCAAATTGTACAATTGGAACTGAAGGTATGATGTGGGTATGGGATGGTGATGTGAAAGTATTTCTAAAACAATTGGGTGGTGTTAAAATTGGTAATAATTGTATTATCGGTTCTAATTCATCAATAGTAAGAGGTTCAGCTAATGAACTAACTATCTTAGAAGATGGAGTTAATATGGCTCCGGGTTGTTGTATTGGACATGGTACATTTATTGGTAAACAAACTCACTTAGCTAATAACGTTTCAACTGGTGGTTCATCTTATATATCTGAATATTGTTTCATAGGTTCATCAGCTGTTGTTTCTCCTGGAGTTGTAATTGGTTCAACTGATGTAACATTAGGTTCTGGTGGAGTTATGGCTAAATCAACTGAAGAGTCTGGAGTATATGTAGGAATCCCAGCCAAACTACTCAAAAAAACTGAAGGTAAACTTAGAGGAATGCCACAATGGAGGAAATAGGATTAACCTTATTCGTTATCTTTGGATTACTTTCTGCATATTTTAGATATTCGGAGTATAAAAATTAGGATATATCAAATATTTTTCGTATATTTGTATAACAAATAAATAAAGATATGTCTGAAGAACACTTAAATGAAATTCCCGCAACTAACAAAAATATAACAGTACCAATGCACCTAAGTAAAAAGGTGAGTAGCATTGATGGAGATACTGTACTATTTTATATTAACACAAACTATGGTTTAGCAAATAAATTAGAATCACTTATGGATTTTAATTCTAGGTTCCCAACTGATGAGGACTTTTGTATTATAAATGCTAATCTAAGTAGAGTAACTACATAAACTTTAAATGTAAATGAAATTCGCACTTATAGCTCATGATAACAAAAAAGCAGATATGGTTGCTTTTGTATCAAAAAGATTACCTTTCTTTAATAGAGGGGATATTGATATCGTAACAACTGGTACAACTGGTAAGAAAGTCAGACATGCTGGAATCGAAGATGTTGAAACTGTAAACTCAGGTCCGTTAGGTGGTGATGCTGAAATAGCTGCTATGGTAGTTAGAAAAGAAGTAGATGCTGTATTATTCTTCAGAGACCCATTGGATAAACATCCACACGATGTAGATATTTCAATGTTAATGAGATTATGTGATGTACATGATGTACCTTTGGCAACCAATTATAGAACTGCTAGTATTTTGGTAAAATGGTTTAAAGCAAAAATGAGATAATGGAAACTTTTATAGTACTAGCTTATAGCAAAAGTGATATCAATGGGTTCACACATTTAGTAGCTGTATGTGATTCGTTATTTATAGCTAAGAGATATGCGGATACTGAAGCTAAAGCATCGCGTGGTACAATTGGATGTGTGGTACTTACAAAATTAATGAATTCACCATTTACTGAAATGGATAGAAAAGTTTATCAAACAAAATAATAAATAAAATAAAAAGTTATGGATTACGCATTGACGTATGATGATATTCAGCTGGTTCCAGCATTTTCGAATATCAAATCAAGAACAAATATCAATCTTCGTACAAAGTTGAGTAGAAGATATGGATTACTAAATCCTATCGTAGCTTCACCAATGGATACCGTATGTGAATACGATATGGCTTTGAAAATGGCACAATTGGGTGGTGTTGGATGTATTCATAGATTTATGAGTATTACTCACCAATGTGATATTGTAGAAGAATTATTCAGTACAATATATGGACAAGGAACTCATACACCTGGAATCGCTGAACAATGGGGAGTTATGTATGATGATTGGCATACTGAAATAAAGCATGTTCCAATTATGGCTGCTATTGGAGTTCAAGATGAGGATAAGAAAAGAGCAAAAGCATTGGTTGAAGCTGGAGCTAATGTTCTACTAATTGATGTAGCTCACGGAGACCACCAAAATGTTATAGATATGCTTCATTGGTGTAAATCTCAAAAAGAGTTGGTAAATGTAGATATCATAGCTGGAAATATAGCTACACAATCAGCTGCTGAAACCTTAATAGCTTATGGAGCTGATGGGTTGAGAGTTGGTATTGGTGGAGGTTCACTATGTACAACGAGAATCAAAACTGGGTTTGGTGTTCCAAATGTAACTTCATTAGAAGAAGTTTTGAAAGTGAGTGGAGTACCAGTTATGGCAGATGGTGGAATTAGAAGTAGTGGAGATATGAGTAAAGCTCTAGCAATCGGAGCTGAAACTGTGATGTTAGGTTCACTATTAGCTGGAACTGATGAATCTCCTGGTAAAATATTGGAAACCTCAAAAGGATTATATAAACGATATAGAGGTTCAGCATCATTGGAAACCAAAGTAACTCATGGACAGAAATCAAGAAATGTTGAAGGAGAATCTACAACAATTCCATATAAAGGTGGAGTGAAATTCATTGTAAATGGATTATTAGATGGAGTAAAATCAGCACTATCTTATGCTGGAGCTGATGAATTAAGATTTTTTTATCCAGAATATGTAATTGTAACTAACGCAGGACAGAATGAAGCTAAGCCGCATCTTCTCTAAGGAAAGAGAATATACAATACTACTTCAGGGTGTTATAAACCCTAAAACTTTTAATTTGTGGATAAAGAATTATTCAGATTATAAAGTGGTAGTTAGTATATGGGAAGATGAAGATTTAAGTAATTACGATATTCCAACTAATTGGAAAGTTGTTTTAAACAAATATCCATTGGTTAGGTTTAGAAAAGAAGCTAATTTAGATTACCAAATAATTACAACATTAGCTGGGTTGAAGGAAGTGGATGATATGTGGGTTATAAAAATGAGAACTGATGAATATTATTCTAAATTAGATAAGGTATTTGATAAAATGAAATCAAACCCAGAAAAGATAGTTTCATCATCTATGTTTTTTAGAGAATATGGAATGTATAAATTTCACTGCTCTGATAAATTGTTAGGTGGAAGTGTTGAAAATTTAACTGGAATGTTTGAATCTACACTTCATAACTTACAACTGAAACTTTGGGATGAAGCTATACCAGAATCTCAATTAGGATTAGGATATGTGATGTTAAAAGATAGTAAGTTCAATGTAAGTAATATTAATAACAAACGTTCTGAATTTCGTGAACAATTTGTAGAAGAACATGGTATTAAGTTATTTACCAAAGCATCCAATACAATTTCAACTGAAATGATGAATATAGTTACTAATGAATTTATCAATAATAATGATAAAATCGATTGGGAAAATGTAACAAATTCAGTTGGTAGATGGAAAACAATATTAGGTGAATGTTTGAATGTGGTTAATAAACATACTAATGAATTTATAGATGATAGACCTTATATGAAAAAGTGGTTTGAAATAATTGATATAAATCAACTTAAACCATATATTGCTACTAGAAACTATGGAGATAAACGTGGTAGAGTTTGGTACAATAATAATTTTGATAACAAAGAAGAAAATTGTGTATCTGATATAAAGAAATACTAATAAATGTTAAGTAAATTGAAAACATATTTTAAGAGTAAAACCGAATTAAATAATAAGGTGGGTAAATTGGAGCATCAAATCGAGCTTATGAAAGAACATATTCAAACTCAAAATGATGAGAAGATGAGTTTGAAAAAACAAATACGTGATCTTGAAATGATGTGGGATATAGAAACAACAAAAAGATACTAATATGGTGATATATGGAATAATTGGGTTGGTTGTTTTACTATTTTTTGATATTGTATTGAAGGATGGTGAGCATGAATTGGTAAATATTGAAAGAATTTTGATATTATTACTATGGCCTCTAATGCTTGGATGGTTTATTTTCTTCTTAATTAAAAATAATAAAAATAATAAAAATGAAAAAAATGAGTAACTTTAAAAAAATTATATATGCCTTAGCTTTAGGTATATTTTTTGGAAAAATAACAACTGAATTATATTTTGATTACACCAGTAGTTATATTCTTTGGCCTGTTATTGGGATGATGTGGTGTATAACTGCATTAATCAATGAAAAAAAGAGATGATTGATATAGAAGAGCATGAGGAAAATATGAAGGGAGCCAAAGCTTACCGATTATTACCTCAAAAATTGATGATGAAACAATTCGAAGATTGTGGTAGAGATGTTCATAAATTTTGGAGTACAATTGAATGGGATTCTGAGTGGTTAAGACATGATACACCAGAAGAGAAACACCTCAAAGATGTTAAAAGAGAATTCGAAGCTCATCCATTGAAAAATTGGATAGAAAAGCCAAAAGAATTAGTAGAATTTTAGTATGAGTAACGAATGGAAGCCCAAATGTAATAAATGTGGAAAAGATATTCCAATTGGATTACAATTAGATTCAATTTGTGTTGAATGTTTAGTTAAAAGACCAAATAAAGATGAGTAAAGAATCAAAAGAGTGGTTAGATAGAAACGAATGGCCTGATATACCAATAGATAGTTCAGCTTATTCTCATTATACATATCTATCTGAGTTGTTA
>Ga0222717_10003968_pt1 | contig 10979 bp, 9 predicted proteins | sample C33_18DmetaG_FD_165053 | JGI IMG/M metagenome (GOLD analysis project Ga0222717, IMG submission 165053) | Estuarine water microbial communities from San Francisco Bay, California, United States - C33_18D | ecosystem: Environmental > Aquatic > Marine > Unclassified | place: USA: California...
CTAAAGTATCTGAACCAGAAGTTCCTAAATAGAGTGCTGCTGTTCTTAACTCTGAAGTCGACTTATTTGCATCTACAATTAATGCCGAACTTGCTGTAGTTGTACCATGAGCATGATCTAAAAGATTAGAAAAGTAATTACCACCAATTACTGTTACTGCATTTGAATTTGCTGGGTCTCCGATGAACAACCTTTGACCCATGTTTCCTTGTGTGCCAGTTCCTCCAGAGAAAGCTAACTCACCTGCGTTTAAAGAACTAGGCGCAGTAGCCCCTGTTGTTCTTTTAATTTTGATTATATTTACTGCCATGTTGTTGTCCTAAAACGATCCACCATCTAAAGTGAAGCTTGTGGGAGAAGATCCCCCCGCTGAGGCAATAGTATGCCATTCAAATCCACCTGATACTTGTCTATATACAAATAATTCATCTGATGAAGTATTGTACCATAAATCACCTTCGGCTAAATTATCCCCAGATGGTGTGGATGCTTGCCTAAAAAATTGGTCTGCTAAATCTGCTAATGCTTCTTGTACATTTCCGCCAGGTAGCGAGCCTGTTTGAGTGTAACTAACATCTCCAGCTAAATTTGCTGCTGTTACTAAGTCAGTAGTAGTACTGACTGTTATTGGGTTATCACTCTGATTTAAAGTAACTGTATTACTAGTTTCATTAACTGTTACATAAGTTGGAGTTTCAGTTATTGTTACTGTTATTGACATTATCTTGTAACGTTTGCAGTTACTGTAACTTTGCCTTGTAGTACTCTAGTTATAGCACCAGCACCACTTGTTATCTCAGTATCATACACATAGATTCCTTCTTCAATATTCCCTGTTTGGGTTGCTGTCATAGACAAAGTTATCTGTCCTGCACCTGCGTTACTGACAGTTGCAGTGAAAGTTCCAGCTACTGTGCTAGTATCTGCTGTTGACCGCATTTGTGAGGCGGCCGAGTACCCAGTCAAATTCATTGCTGAGTCGTTCTCTTTTAAGGTTAAGAGTCGGGTAAAAGTCGCTCCTTGCTCTACTGTGAAATTATAAGTTCCTGCTGCCATTTTATTATTTTCTCCATTTAGTGTTATTATACCAAAATCTAAGGTATCTGTCAAGAAATATTTTCTAGTTGGGGTATGCTAGAAGCATTATTTCGGGTATTTGTCCTTTACTGCCTTCCTACCTAAGTAAAAAGTAGATGTTTTTGCGTCGTCCCCAAACTTACCATTTGAAATATCATGATACAAGTTATCGAGTTGTTCTGAAATCATTTTGTAGTATGCTTTTCTTTTTTCTACTGCTGTGGCGGATTCTTTTTCTAAGTTTAAATTCATGATTGTGCCTGTACTGTTATTGTGGTTGTAGCTTCATAATACTTAGCTTTATTAAAAATAAGAGAGTATTTACCTGCCATTGTTCCTGTTAATGTTAATGATTCATCAGAATTCATTGTTATTGTTGTTACTGTTGTATTACTTAATTGAACTTTTATTGTTGTGCCTTCTGGTATATTTGAAATAGTAGAAGTACCATCTATTGCAATACTAGCCGCAGATACATTAGGGCTAAAAGTGGAATATTCTACTACTCCGTTTCCTGCATCATTTACATAATGATTATCACAAATATCAAAATCTGTTATATCAAGTGTAAAATGAGAAAGCCCTGCATCTGCTTGATCTGAGATCATAGCTGAATCGCAATCTGCATTTGTTACCCAACTAATTGCTTTAGTCGAATCTGTATAAAATATATTATATATCATAGTCCTGTTCCTCCTGTAAAATCTTCTACGCCAAAGACTACATAAGCGTATTTTATTGCTATTTTTCCTGTTCCTGTTTCTTCTGATGGGGCTATGCCTGCATCATCTTGTTCTACTACTACTGATTTTCCAGAGTGGTAATTTGTAATTACTATACTAGACGCTCCTGCAACTGCTCCTGCTCCTGCTTGTTTGGTTTCTGTATATATTGTTTCTTCTTCTGAACTACCGTCAAAGTCTGCGACTTCTTCTTGTGATAAAAATATTGAAGGGTTGTAAACTCTTACTGCCTTTCCACTAGTAATATCACTTGGGTAACACCATCTTAATGCAAATAAAGGTGTAAAACCTAAATTACTATATCCTAAAGCACTTGTGCTTCTAGTTGCTTTTACTCCTGAATCTGATGCTGTTGTATTTGGAGCATCTATAGTTCCTTCACCAAAAGCATGAACAGGTAACCCTGCAAAACTACGGCTATCAAATGATAGTTGTTTACTAGGGCTTGTTACACTGTCATCTTTTTGAGACACATATAAGCCATACTCACTGCCGTTATTTCCTAATAATACTCTAGCTGTCATGATTAAAACAACGCCGCACTTGAATTGAAACCTTTTATAACCGCAATAGATCCTGCAACAGCTACATTAGTTACGGATCCTGTATCTGAATCTGTTAATCCTGCATTAGCAACAGTGGCTGAAGTGGCTGATGCAAAGCCACTTGAAGCGGCTGTTCCGCTTTGGTTACTATTAGATGTAAAATTAGTTGAAACAGTACCATAAACTATGCTTCCTGCTCCCATATTTTTAGTAGTTAAAGCTGCTGAAGCTCCTGCTGAAGTGCTAAAATTTACTACTCTTACTTCGCTTCCACCTGAAATTAATGGAACATTTTGAAATAATCCAACATCAATTGCTCCAGAAGCATTTCCTATATGATCCGTGTTAAAAGTAAGTTCATTTTTTGCACAACTAGTAACATCTTTTCCATTTCCAGAAATATATAAACCAAACTTTCCACCTGAGTGTCCAAGATTTGAATTAGTGCTCTTACCTAGTAATACTCTTGCTCCCATTTAACTACTCCCCGGTCTCATATACGTATTACTCATAAAACCAAAGGCACAAGGTATTTTTAATACAAGAAATTTTAAACCTGTAGAAGTTCTTGTTCCTCCCATGTACTCGCCATTCGTTGCGCCTGATAAACTTGGATTTTTATTTGTAAATTGAACTCCATTTAATGAAGTTGTTGTTGTTTCAAAAGTTGCAAAGTTTGAGACTTCCCTAAAATCGTCCCCATCTAAGCCTGAAGTAACCGAAGCAATAGTTCTATATTTTCCTCTTTGATTATCTGTTGCAAATACTATAGGAATTACATTTGTTCCTCCAATCGACATTGTGCCTTTTGTTGCTGACCAGTTTACACTAGTTGTAGAACTTGCTTGTCCTCCTGCATATACTTGACCTTGCCAATAACTTCTTGTAGAATCATATAATAAAGGATTACTAGGATTAGTTACATCATCTCCTTTTCGCGAAATCTTTAGTACATAAGTTGATCCATCGTTTCCTAATAATACTCTTGCTGTCATAATTAATCCGAAATTAGTATTCTATTGTTTCCACCATCGAGAACTATATTTGAACCCCCTACTGTTATAGTAGAAGCCGCATTTATTCTATCGCCATTTATTGAGCCTGTTACCACCATATCTCCATGAACAATTCCTACTATACTCGACCACGAACTTCCATTGTATTTATAGGCTTTAGGAACGGCACCTGAACTTGATGAATTTGTTGTTACTAGAACTACATCATTTGCTATTGGGTCTCTTCCAACTGCAGAATTAAACTCACTGTCTGTAGGCGCGTTTGTATCGCCTAGTACTAGAACAAAATAAGCCGCCATGACAGCATTTGATCCGGGAGATCCAGTTGGTCCGGGTCCACCACTGGGTCCGGGTCCACCACTGGGTCCGGGTCCACCACTGGGTCCGGGAGGTCCTGCGAATGAAAAGTTACCTTGTAGTGATAAGGCTCCTGAAGCTGAAGTATATTTTAAATGATTAGTTCCATCTCCTAAAAAGAAGTTACCTGTGGTATCCATATAAAAACCATTTGTATTGTCTGACATACTGTCTTTATTTGGAGTTTTAAATACTCCTGTTCCACCAGTAGCACCAAGTGTTAATGCACTTGATACACTTAAATTATTTGTAAAATTTGTATTTGCAGTTATTTTATCCGCACTTAGTGTGCCATCAACAATGACTGAACCATCAAAGTATTCAACCACTAAAGAACTGAAGTCTGCTGCGTCTGCTTCTGATGCAGTTGCTGTTGCGGATGCTGTGTATACTCTTGTTCCTGTTTTTTGTGCAGAAGTGTCTATAATTGTCACTCTATCGTTTGGTCTAATGGTATTATCAGCTGCTGAAGCTATAACTAATGCTGCGATTGCATTCGCTGCTGTATCATCAAGAGTACCTACCCATTTTAATACATTTGCTTCACTTAATCCACTTGTAACTGATTCTTCATAAGAGAAGACACCACCATCACGAACTCCTGCAGGTCCTGTTGGTCCTTGTGGTCCTGGGGCTCCTCCTCCAGATTGTGCTATAGAAATAGGCACTGTTCTAGTGTAAGTTTCTCCACCTTCTGTTATTGTTACTCTAACTATTTTTGAAGTGGTAGATGCAGTAGCTGTGCTTGCATCAACCGTTGCTGTTGTTCCTGATATACTTACACTTCCGTTTGTAAATTGCATATCTGATTGAGAACTTGCATCTGCATCAAGTAATTGAATTGTAGGAGTTGAAACTAAATTTTGTCTACTTACTGTTAGTGTAACATCTTGTGCTGTGCCACTTGGACTTAAAACTCCATCTGCATCAAAGTTAATTATTATTGCTGCAACATCTATATCTACCACAGGTGATAATATTTTTGAAGTTCCTGTCACTCCACCTGTTGCACTTGTTGGATGATAAGCAGAAGTTATTGTTTTTTTATTTCTAAGCTGATTTGTTATTCTAACTGTTCTTACCCAATAGTATTTTGTTCCGGCACCTGCTGAAGTATATGAAAAAGTTGTTGCCTTGCCTAGAGCCGCTCCTAACAATGTTGCATTTGCTCTATTATTATCGTCTGAAGCCCATATCTCAATATCATCACTTTCATCTACAAAATCTGTAGGGCTAGTCCATGTTAGTATAACTGTGCCGGGTTTTGTTGTTGTTGCAGCTAAAGATGTCGGGGCGCTTGGAGCAGACAAAGGCTGTGCTTGTGTTGCAGCTTCTTGTCTTAGTTCATTTGCTCTTACAGCACTAATTATGTACTGACTATCATCATATTCCGTTGCTTTTATAGTAACGGAACAATCGGGATTAAAGTTTAAGTTAGCTATTCTAAATAATTTGCTAGAAAATCCAAAAGGGTCATAAGTAAGTGCAATAACTTGTCCAGCTTTTAGTAGTAAACCTTTCGGTCCAAGCTTAAAACTTATCTCTCTACTAAATCGAGATTGAATTAGTTCTTTTTCAGTACCAATTCTAGCATTGTAATAATTTGTTATACCTGTGTAATTAAAGTTTCCTGTCTTAACAACTTTTCTGTCGGCTTCTAGAAAATTACTATCAAAGAATGATACACTTCGTGATGACCAATTATTAGCAGGATCTGTGATACTTGCTTTAATTGTATTTTTACCTTTTTTGGAAGAATTATCAGTTAAAGATATACTACCAATTATGTCAGTATTATCAATATATTCTGGATTAACATTCCAATCGTAAGTTACACTATTAAAAGTAGTACTTGATGTTGGTGCATCTGCTTGAGTTTCTATATCTAGTACGTATTTTCCGCCTTCATATGATAACATTCCATTCATATGAGATAAAAATACATTCATATTTTCAAATATTGATTTAGAAGTATCTATAATAAAGTTTGTTTGATGTCGAGTTACAAAACATTGTTTGTGGTGTTCCCACCCCATGTATCTCCAATATTTTACAAAGTCAGAATCATATAAAGAATAAGAAGGAGCAATAGCTGCTGGTCCACCTGCGGCATCTATAGCAACAGTACTAGGTCCTGAACCTGACTCTTTTGTAAGATTAAAACTAGCTATTTTATTATCTACTGTATTTATAGTTACATCTGAAGGACTAATATAAGTTACTCCTCCACTTGTTCCACTTTCATGTGTTGGTTTTGTAGATAAGTACCCTGCACCATCTTTTTGGTATAGTCTTCCTTCATCGGTTATAATGTACTCATCATCAGCATATGCTATATGATTACCATATAATCTTAAAAATTTGCCCGATAAATTATCAAAAGTTACTTTGTTTGTAGAAGTACTTTTTACTCGACCTGACCCCAAATGATTGCCACTTCCATCTGCTAACTTGTAGTAATCTCCTACTGTTATCCCTGTTGTTCTAGTACCGAGTGTCAGTGTTCCTCTTACTTCACATAATTTTGCAGAAGATATAAAAGAAGCTAAGTCTACATCATTATTTACATCAAGATTTTTACCATAACGAGGGTCTTTCATGTAATCAAGTAATTGTAAAGTTGTATTTGTTACTGCGCGTAGGTCTCCTTGCGTACCAGAAATATCAAACTTTATAATACCTGCATCATAGTCTGCTTCTCTTAGAGTTCTAAAAGGAGATTCTATTTCGATTCTTTTTTCACTTGCTACATAGCTAGTAATTTTTTGACTTTCTCCAGTGTGATTTAAAGTAATTGTAGCTCCAGTAAAGTCAGCGTTATTATTAAAACCATCAAAAGGTTGTCCTGATCCTCCCATATAGAAGTTTCTACTTTTGTATACATCTATATTGAGAACATTTGCAACACTTCCTATTGCTACATTGTTATTTTTAGCAGAATCATATTTTACATTTTTAAGAGTAAGAACATCTCCACTCCAAGTTCCAACAGCTTGACCATCTGTTAAGTTACTAAACGCAGTACAGTCGTTTGTTAAAAAGCTATATACTGCTTTTCCTGGTTGACTTGCAAGTTCATATGTATATCCTGCTTTTAGTAAATCTGAAGCTTTAGTAGGGGGCGATGTTGAGTTATCAACAACAGTATCAAAAGTAAATTGTATTTCATTATTTCCATTTACTCCAACAGCTGAAGGGGATTGTGCATATAAAGCAAAGCTTTTATTTGTTATATTTCTGTGATTAAAAGTTCTCATATGCCAGTATTGAGCGGCACCTGTTTTCTTTAATCTTAAATATGTTTTTGTTGGTAATCCATTGACTGCGTCTAAATCTGGTGTTTGATCTAGTAAAAATCTATAGTGAGATGTTCCGTCATTGTTTGTTAGTAAGTACTTGTGTAATATTCTAAAGCTTGTATCTGAAGAAGTTCCTTCTACATTTGTTGTAGCCCAAGAACTTCCATCTGTACTTCTTTCTACAGTAACTGTGTCTCCCTCGTTAAAATTTGTGTGTGCATCACTTGCACCTATAACTGTATCTGGTACATAAGAGTTATCAAAGTTATAACATTCTATTGTTCTTCCTCTTACTACGTATTCTAGTTCAGGTATTTCAGTTGAATCTGCTGAGATTACAAACGCATTTACCATATATGCAGTATCTAATAATCTGTGGTCTGGACTCCAATAAGGAACATCTGATTCATAATAATCATTTTGTCTTTTAAATCCTGTTCCTTGTGCTTGAGTTACAAGCATATTTGATGCTAACTGAGAGTTTGATCCTTTATTAAAAGTAAACGACATATTATGTGGGTGGGAAATACTTCCGTGTTCTTGATGTTGTAACCCACCTGCGTCTGCACTTTGAGCAGTTATGCTAGGAACAGCGGTCTGTGATACATTTGCAAACCAGTAAGCCGCTTGTCTTTGTAAGTTTCTATATATACTTTTTATTTCATCTGGGTCAGTGCTGTCTTCTACAGCTTCTAAGTACATTTGACTTAGTGGAGAAACTCCTGCATAATTTGTTAAAGCACTTGCTACTCCAGTATCTGCTGCTCCTCCTAAAGTGTCTCCTCTATCTGCTCTTCCATAACATTGTAGAGCAGCTTCATCTCTTTTTAAAGTTCCATCTGCATTAGTACTAGTACTTGTTGCTCCTCGTACATCTGCATCATTTGCATCTGTGCATATTAAAGGAACTCCATCAATATATAAGTTATATAAACTGTGTATTTCTCCCTCGCATATTGCATCTGCAACATATACTATTTTTGAATTATTTGCATCTGTATCAGCAAATACTGGTATACCAGGAAGTCTTTGCACTCCGTATACAACAGGTAAGTATTTTCCCTGTAATCCTATATTTAGATCAACTTCATTGTCTATCTCTTTTTGAACTTCTGTTGCAGTCATTTTCTTACCGCCAAGTAGTCCAGCAAGACCTCCTCGTTTTTTCATTTTATAAACGATTTCAGTTTCGTAAGTTTTATAGTTTGCGATTGCACTAAGAGTTGTTTCTGAGTGCATAAATCCTAAATCGTCTGCATATTCAGGTTTAATAGTTAGATCAGGATCTGATTCTCCGTTTAAATTTAAAGCTCTATGTGTATCATCTGTTGTTAGTCGTCCTCCGACTTGAGACCAGTCTCCCCAGTGACTTGTAAGATTCCATTTTACATTGCTTGCAGTAGGCCCTTCGTCTATAGAACATCCTGCAATAATTCCTTTAAATATAAGAATACTAGAGTTTCCTACTATATCTCCAGTTTCAGGATCTATGAATACTTTGTGAACAAATACTTCTCGGTTGAGAAAAGAAGGGTTGGCTAAAGAGTTGGTTTCTTTTTCGTTTAAAACAGCTTTGATTTCATCTGATTCTAAAGATATTGTTACACTTACTCCTGAGTCTGTAGGATAAGTTGTATCGTCGTCTGCGTCTGATCCTGTAGTAGCAAAAGTCATTTTACGATTATCACTAGCAAATCCAGTAATAATATACGTTACAGAAGTTACTCCTGTAGAAAATGTGCCACTATTTTTTGTTATTTTTACTTTGTCTCCTTCACGAAAACCAAAGTCTACTAAGTCTGTAGCGTCTGCATCATCATGAAAAGTAGTTGCTACTGTAAATGCAGCACTGCCAAAATCTCCTGTTATAGATAGTGAAGTTCCAAGATGATCTCCTGAAAGTGTAAGAGCCATGTTTGTTGCTCTTGGTGAGGTTGTTTCTGAGTACGAACCAATAGATTTTACTCTGTTTGCTCTATATATTTGAGATCCATTTGATTGATCTTCATGATCTGTGCTCTGATCGTTAAAACTTATATCACGACTTGCATCAGTAAAGTAAGCATACCTATTGGCATTAGTACGAAATGTAGACATTTGTTTTACGCCATTTGCATCTGTTTCAATAGGAAATGGACGCTCAAACTTTATAAGATGAGCATATTCAAATTCAGAATTACTTACTAAAACTTCTTCAATAGAAGTATTTATACTACGTTTTGTCATTAGGCTTGCGCCTCCTCTAAGTTAAGACTAAAGGTGTACAGGTTATTTGTTCCGAGTGAATACTCTTGTACATCTGATTTTTGTACTACACGAACTAAGGGGCTTGCATATGTAAGTGTAGAGTTATCTGTTACGTCTTTTTCAACTGGTGGAACAACATATAACCTTCTCTCATCACTAGTATTTAATGCAGTATCAGAGGATAGTTTATTCGTTGAGTCTGCGACTCTTACCACTTTATAAATTTTATGATGATTGGAATTTCCAGAATCTGAGAAATTGAACATATCCCCAGGACGTAATCCACCAGTGAGACCATCCATCCCATCTACTAAAAAATTTGAATCGCCACTAGTTATAGTCCCTTGAACTGAAAGTGTTCCACTTGTTGTGGTTCTAGTTGTAACATGTTGTGGTAAGGCAACAAAAAATGGTTTAAGTCGTCCTCTTTTTTCAAGCAAAAAGTTGTAAATTGGTTCAAACTCATCGCGAGTCATAGGGTTATAGGTAATACCTATACTCCAGTGATGACCAACTATTGATCTTGTAGTTACACGACCGCTGTTTGTTCTTGAAAATGATACAGGTTGATTTGCAGTAAATTTAACCGACGCAAAGCCTGGCCCAGCTGTTCCACTATTACTGTTTTCTCCCGCTTCCGTTATTTTAAAATTAGGGTCTGGTAATCTATTTGCAAATGCACTAAAAGCCATTAGCCTCCACCTCCATAAACTGTAGGATCAACTGTTTCTAAAAAACCTTCTCCATTGTCGTTTGCTGCTTGTCTAATCATTGCTATTATATTTCCTTGTTGTTCGTTGAGCATATTCTGCACGCTTGCTCCGTCTACTGCGCTAATGTTAAAATTAATATTTTGTGCTTGTCCGCCTAAAGCGAAGTTTGGTACTATATCTACTGGGCTTGTAGGAGTTATTACTTCTGGGCCTCTTTCTCCAACAACTATTCCGTCTGCTCCATTTGCGTAACCTTTTCTTCCCATTGCTCCGCCAGTAAAGTTATTTGCGTTTGTTCCAACTCCTCTTTCCCCTCGTAAGTAAGAAAGTTCTCCCATTCCTGCTTTTCTTCCAACATCTACTGCATTGCTTCGTCCTCCTATTGATAAAGCCGTACTAGGAGCGGCAATATTTGAAGCACCCCCTTGATATTGAGATTTTTGTATAATTCCTAGTTGAGCAGCACCCATTGCTCCTACTAGCGCTGCAAGTGCGAAGTTATAAGGTGCGGGTACATCATCTAGTACAGCTACTACTGCCGAGGCTGTGTTAATTATTGTTTGAGCCATTTGCATTTTCTTATTTCTGTCAAATGCTTTTTTTGCCATAGCATCTTTTTTGGCTTCCATTGCTTTTATCTTACTTATTGATTGTTCAGACTTACCGTCTCGTTGTTGTTCAGCTTTTATTTGATTATCAATCTCAGCAATTTGTGCTTTTGAACTTGCTTGAATAATACTACTCATTTGAGCTACAACTGCTCCTACAGCAGCTATTTTATCTGCTGATGTTGCAGCTTCTGATCCAAATACTGCGAAAGCATCTCCAATTATTAATGCTCCTTTTACTACTCCAGATACAAGTTCACCTTCTGGACCCAGTTTTTCTAAATCTTCCATCATAGGAGTCAACATTCCTCGTGTAGCATTTACTCTTTCTGCAAGTGTGCTTGTTAAATCTCCTTTATCGTCTTTATCTGAAA
>Ga0222717_10003970_pt1 | contig 10978 bp, 11 predicted proteins | sample C33_18DmetaG_FD_165053 | JGI IMG/M metagenome (GOLD analysis project Ga0222717, IMG submission 165053) | Estuarine water microbial communities from San Francisco Bay, California, United States - C33_18D | ecosystem: Environmental > Aquatic > Marine > Unclassified | place: USA: California...
TGATAGGAGAAGTATTATCAAAATACTTTCCAGATTTAGGTTCTACAAATTTACCGTTTATGTAGTTTCCATATTTAGATTTGAATGGAAATTTAACCTTCAAATGAGAGGTATCTAGTGATGATGATACTTTCGAACTTGTCGCTTGTTGTGTACTCATTTTTCCCCCTTTTGTTCTAGTTGTTAATTAAAACCAATCTGAACAGCATTGTACATATATTTTTTTTTTAAATTTATTTGGTGTACCAAATATAGGGTTCTTCAATTTATAGTTGTAAAAGGGATGAACGGGGAGATTTTACTCTCCCCGTTAAATGATGGCAGAAGATTTATTTATCTTCTTTATCTTCGCTAATTTTTTCGTTTGGTGAAGGATTTCCTTCTAACTCTTTAGTTATAGCAGCGGCTTTATCTCGTATTATTTTTTCAATTTCTACTGCTACTTCAGGATTTTTCTGTAAGTAAGTCTTAGCATTTTCTCTACCTTGACCTATTTTTTCACCTTTATAAGCATACCAAGCACCTGATTTTTCTACTACGCCTGCTTTTGCTCCAAGATCTATTAATTCACCTAATTTACTTATTCCTTTTCCGTACATTAAGTCGAATTCTACAACTTTAAATGGCGGCGCAACCTTGTTTTTAATTACTTTAACTCTAGTTGAGTTTCCAATAATTTCATCTTTTTCTTTAATTGCTCCTATTCTTCTAATATCCATTCTTACAGAAGAATAAAATTTAAGTGCATTTCCACCTGATGTTGTTTCTGGATTTCCAAACATTACACCAATCTTCATTCTAATTTGGTTTATGAATATCACCATAGTGTTAGACTTAGATACAGATCCAGTTAATTTTCTTAATGCCTGGCTCATAAGTCTTGATTGTAAGCCAACGTGATGGTCACCCATTTCACCCTCTAGTTCAGCTTTTGGAGTTAATGCTGCTACAGAATCTACTACTAAAACTGAAATTGAACCCGATTTGATAAGTGTGTCAGTTATTTCTAAAGCTTGTTCACCTGTATCTGGTTGTGAAATTAGTAATTCTTCAGTCTTAACACCTAATTTTTTTGCATAAATTGGATCCATTGCATGCTCAGCATCTACAAAAGCGCATATACCACCAGCTTTTTGAGCTTCTGCAACAACTTGAAGTGCTAATGTCGTTTTTCCTGATGACTCTGGACCATATATCTCAATAATTCTCCCTTTTGGTAAGCCACCTATTCCCAGTGCTATATCCAAGCTTAGTGAGCCAGTTGAAACCGCTTCTATGTCTAAAGCTTGTTGTTGGCCAAGTCTCATTACTGATCCTTTACCAAAGTTTTGGTCTATTTGACTGATTGCAGCGTCTAGAGACTTGTTTTTTTCTTTTAATTCTTTCTCTTTTTTATCGTCTGTTTTTACGATTTTTAAGTTATTTTTTGTCATTTTTATCCTTTTTTGTTGTTCGAATCGTTATACTAAATGTACACATTTTGTTCTTTTTTTCAACTGCTTAAATGTTCTATAAAAAACAGCTATTTTAGAGATTTAATCGAAAGCGATCCTGCTTGCTTAGCTAGTTCAAATTGAGAAACGATAAAGTCTCTTTCAGCTTTAGCAAAGGCGATTCTAGCATCTAGCAATAAACTTCTTGATTGAATTACTTCCAATGTTGTTCTTGTATTGCCAGAGTCATATTCTAAGGTAATTCCTTCATTAGCTATTTCGGCGGCTTTTAGTTGGGCTTTTGTTGCTTGGAGAACACCTTTTGTTGACTGATATTTAGACCAAGAATTTGAAGTCTCTGTTGTTATTTTATTTTTCATATCTTGAAATATCAATTGGTAGCGTTGCTTATTAAAAGTAGATTTTTTAATTGAAGATATATTTTCACCACCCTTAATTAAGGGCCAAGAAATAGTAGCTTTAACTGTTTCTTGATCAATTTCGTCAATTGTAGAGCTAAAATCTTTGTTTTCTGTTTTAGAGTAATTTATTGAAGCTGTTGGAGATAATCTAGATTTTTCTATATTTAAGTCCTTTGAAGCTATCTCATAATCCAGTTGAGCAATTAAAAGATCGGTATTGTTAAGGTTGGCTAATTTAATAGACTCATCTAGTGTGTTTGGTAAAACCAAAATGGCTTCTTCACTTAAATTTTTGTAAATTGGCGCTTTATCACCAATTATTCTTTCAAAGTTATTTTGAGTAGCCAAAAGTTCTGTTTTAGCTTTAATTAGGTTTGCTTTAGCTCCAGCAAGTGAAGACTCCGATTGAGCTAAATCAGTTAAGGTAATTTCTCCTTTTTGAAGCCTTGCGTTATCTGACTCTACTTGTCTTTCAAATAAATCAACATTTGATAGATTAAAATTATTACTTTTTGACTTAAATATTAAATCAAAATATGCTGAAGCAGAATCAATAATAGTTTGTTGAGTGACTTTTTTTAAAGATAGATTTGCTTTTTGTATTTCTAATTCAGATTTTTTAAAAGTATTTAATCCTTTGAAGCCTGAAAAAATTTTTTGCTCAATAGAAATAGATTTACTTTCGGAATCAGAATTAGTATCTGTTAGACTAGATCCGTTTTGATTGGTTCTATTAGTAGATGTAGTGCTACTTTGATTTCCAGAAATAGATATACTTGGTAAAAATTCACTTCTAGAAATATTTTTACTTTGTTTAGCAGACTCAAAGACTTTTTTTTCGGCATTTAACTGTAAATTATTTTTTAAAGCTCTGTCTATATAAAATTTTAAATTATCTTCAGCTTGAAGATTAGAAAAAATTAAAGAAATTATTAATGTTGAAATTATTTTTTTCATTTAATTAAATTTAATAGATTTTAATCTATGTTTTGTATCAATTTTAATCATCGTATGCGCTTTATAAGTTAAAGTTTTTATCATATGCTTAGTTATTCTTTCATAAAACATAATAAAATTTTTTATTTTATGTTTTGACATTATCTTTTTTCCTTTTAAATTTCTTTGTAATTTTTTTTCTTGTAATAATCTCCATTTAAAAACATATTTAAAACTTGGAACTTTTAAAAATATAATTTTATCAATTAATTTAAATATTTTTTTATAATCTTGTTTAAGTTCCTGATTAACTTTATTTCTCCACGTTTTTTTGTAATCGTTCTGTTTTTCTAGTTTATTTATCGATATTAATAAATCTTTTTTTTTTTGAGGTTCTGCCCCAACACACCAACCTTCAAATACCACTATATTTGGTTTTTTTGTGACTTTAAGCCATTTATTCTTTGAAGCTCTGTTGTCAATTGCTTTATCAAATTTAGGTATAATTATCTTTTTAAATTTAGAACTCTTTAAATTTTTTATACAACTATAAAGCATTTTAGTATCGTGAGTGCCTGGGACTCCTCTAGTGAGAAATAAAGGGCTAATTTTCTTAGCCATTATTTTTCTTTCCTTTATTGTTTTATAGAAATCGTCAATTGAAAATATTATTGTTTCTAAATTAAAATTTTCTTTAAGGATTATTTTTAGAATATTTGAAATAGTTGATTTTCCTGATCCTTGACCACCTGACAAGCCTATGATTTGTGTTTTTTTGTGTTTTAAATAATTTGTGTTAATCATTTTACTAATTGGTAGAAAAAAATTATTTAATTGACTTATTTTATCTCTAAATGGTTCTGAAATTACTTCTTGGGATTTAATAAATTTTAAATACTTATATTTTAATTTATCGTAACTCTTTTTTTTTGATTTCATTAGCTTATTTTTTGTCTAATGGATGATTTTTTCCATCATTTATTAAAATATCTTCGAGTTCGAAAGAATCAATTTCATCAATACACCCCACGTTAAACCCTGTCATTGAAGGATTAATTCTTGGATTGTGATGAGTGTAAATACCGCAAATAGAGCAGAAAAAATGTTTAGCGACCTTAGTGTGGAATTGATAAATTTTTAATTTGTCCAAGCCTTTTATTATTTTGAAGTCTTCATTTTTAATCATCGACATAATTGCCCCTTTTCTTTTACAAATGGAGCAGTTGCATTTAATGGTCTTTTTTAAATCGTTGGATAGGTTTATTTCCGCTTCTATTGCTCCACAATGGCATTTTAGTTTTTTCATATTTTTTAATTTGGCTTAGATAGACTACTTCTGTTTAAATATATCCACAATAGTCTAAAATTTATTATGAATGTTCATGTTTTGATTCCTTTTTGATTCTGTTTGGGACTCTATTTACAACCTTTTAGTGTGTAATTTCTTCTATTCTACTTAAATTATTATGACTTTCTTTCAACTCATCTTCTTTCTCTCGTAGTGAAATGATAAAGATTGCTAAATTAAATATAACAATTAAAATTTGAAAAAAAATAGAAATATTTCCCAAGAACATATTTGTATAACTTAATATTATTATTAAAAACGATGACCTTAGAAAAACTTGATATTTAAAAACTGCAATAATTGCGAAGGAATGCATTAAAAGTTTTAAAAGTGACATTTTTGATGGACCAAAATATCTTTTACCTCTTATAGAATCTATTTCACCAAGTTCTGGTATAATTTTTTTTAATGTTCCTGAGTAACTGCTCCATAAACTTGCTTTTGAGTTTAATTTTTCTACATCTTTTTTTGTTAAACAACTATAGTTGCCAAAATTTATATTTTTACCAGTAAATACATAAGTAATAATTTTATGAATTTGATATAAGAGTTGGAAAATAGGGCCTTCAGATCTTTTTATTCTTTTCGCTACAATTGAAATATTAGATTTATTTATCGACTCGTTAATTAAATTTTTTATTTCAACCGGTCTATCTTCTCCATCTCCATCCATTAAAATAAGATTGTTAAATTCTTTATTTTTTTCAATGTATCTTATGCCAAAAGCATTGCATCGAGCATGGCCTCTATTTTCTTTCATATTAAAAATTTGAATAGAATTAATATTACTTGGCTTAATTAATTTTGGTTGTTTAATTGTGGATGCATCATTTACTATCATTAAATCGAAGCTAATATTTTTATAATCTTTAACATTTTCATTTATTTCAGAAATAAGTTTTATCAAAGATTCCCAATCATTAAATACCGGTATTAAGATTATAATTTTTTTCATCTTTTACCGATCATGCAATATCCAACTGGTGCAATTTTACCAAATACACCTGGACATATTTCTTTTAATATTTTTGAGTTACCCACGTATATAACACCTTGATCATCTTTCACTTTAGAAGCTTTGTTTTTAAGATCATTAAACCAAACTGGTCTTGAGTTTAGATGATAAGACAAATTTCCTGCAAACCATTCATCACCAATAACTATTTTTATATCATTCACAAAATTATCATTCCATTTATTCTGAACTAATCTCGCTATTTCTTTTCCTGGAAAATCAGTTCTCTTATTTTTATCATATATTGATATTCCTAAATAAATAGCAGGTGATAAAATAAATAAAAATAAAAAAAATATTAAAAATTTTCTTATTTTTTTTAGATCAATATTTTTACGAAATATTTCTATAAAAAGAGTTCCAAAAAATAAATAAAATGGTGTCATCCACATTGTTCGTATTTTTGCACCAGAAACTATCGATGTAAATAATATCAGAATAATTGGAATTAAATTTATAGAAATAAGAAATAAGTTTTTTCTATTTTTAAGATTTAATTTAAAATTAAATTTTTTTAATAAAATAAAAATCATAATTAAAAACGGTATTAGAATTAAAATTTGCTTAAAAATAAAAACTAATGGATTTTCTAAATGATCTACCCATGTTGTATTTGTTAATGCAGATCTATTTAAGCCATAAACAATAGTTATAAAATTATTTTTAAATAACCAGATGAAATGAGGCGTCAGTATCGCTAAAGAAATAGCAATTGATAATAAGTAATTAGTAATAAATTTTTTATATATTTTTATATTTAAGATAAAATAAAAAAATATAGCTAAAAGAATATATATAAATAGATATTTAGATAAAAAACCTAAAGCTGAAAAAATACCAAATAAAATCCAATTTATTCGATTGTTAGAATTTATAGATTTCCAAAAAAAATAAACAGTCAGCGCCCAAAAAGGAAGTTGACTTACATTTACATTAAATTCTGGTGTGGTAAAATTGTAATAGTAAATTCCTGATAAAGTTAAAACGGATAAAAGGGAATAAATTTTTTCATCAAAAATCTCATTAGAAAATTTCCAAACATAAATTAGAGAAACAACAACAAATATTTGACTTAAGAGGTAATAAGCCCAGTCATTTGAACCAAATATTGTATAAAAAATTTCAACTGCAAAAGCGCTAAAGGGAGGATGTTTATTAAAACCCCACTCTAAATTACTTCCCCAAGCTAAAGCTTCGATGGTGTCAAGTGGAAGGTTAATATTTGATATTGATGGTGCTAAAGTCCAAAAAAAAAGGTGTAAAATAAGAAATAATATTAATACTTTTATTATATTTTTTTTAGCTATCATTTTAAAAAGAAATTATAATGACTTATAAGCTATTGACACGACTAAAATCAAACATATACTCGCCAAAATCAAAAAATGGTAAAAAAAACCACATCTAAAAAAAAATATACTCCAAGTTCTAAGGAAAAATATATGTGTGCTAAACACAAAAAATTTTTTACTGAAGAACTTTTAAAATGGAAAAGAGATATTATAAAAGCTAATAATTTAGGAAATCTGCTTAATTCATCTGATGATAATGTCTCATCAGCTGATATGATCGACCAAGCTTCATCTTACACAGATAAATCAGTTGAAATGAAAGCACTTAATAGAAGTAGAAAACTAATTTCTAAAATTAACTCTGCCTTGCAAAGAATTAAAGGGGGTACTTACGGTTTTTGTGAAGAAACAGGTGAACCAATTGGTATTAAAAGATTGATTGCAAGGCCTGTTGCCACTCTTTCGATTGAAGCACAAGAGAAACATGAAAGAGACGAGAAAGTATTTATCGACGATTAAACTTTAGGAACCAAATCTCCTTTTTTCAATAAATCATATCCTTTTTGAACGGCTTCTCTTTCTGAAATTTCCTTATACCATTTAGTTAAGTTGCTAAATTTTTTTAAACCAATATCATGCCATTCGTGTCTTGCAATCCAAGGAAAGGTTGCAATATCAGCTATAGTATAATCTTCCCCAGCTAAAAATTTTGATTGAGATAACCTATCATCAAGCTCCTTGTAAATTCTCTCTGAAATTTTAAAATATCTTTTTTCACCAAAATCACTTTTACCGGGGTTGTAATGATGAAACTGATGGTGTTGTCCCAACATTGGTCCCACATAACTCATCTGACCCATTAACCACTGGTTAATATTTGTTCTTTGATCTTTATCATAAAATTTACCACTATTTTCTCCTAGGTAAATTAAAATTGCTCCAGACTCGAAAACATTAATTTTAGCTTTATGATCGATTATGACTGGAATTTTACTAAAAGGACTTATTTTTTTAAATTCAGGTTTAAATTGCTCATCTTTAAATATATCTATTTTTGTAACTTTGTAATTATAATGAATTTCTTCAAGCATAATTGAGATCTTTTTTCCATTTGGTGTGTCGGCAGTTAAAAGCTCAATCACTTTTTACCTAATCGATCTTGAATACTCTTAGATGAAGTTGTAAATTCAAATCTATATTTTTCATTAGGCCTTGCCCTTTTAAAGCATTCTACTGAAGCTAAAGCAACTTCATGAAATCCAGATAGAATTAATTTAAGTTTACCAGGATAAGAGCAAATATCTCCAGCGGCAAATATACCTTTTTTATTAGTTTCAAAATTTTCTGAATTTACTTCTATAGTTTTTTTATTCATGTTAAGGCCCCACTCTGCAATAGGACCAAGCTTCATAATTAAACCAAAAAAACTCAATACAATATCTGTTTTAATTTTTTCAGTTTTTTCATCTTCAAATTTAATTGTAATTGACTCTATTTTTTTTTCTCCAGTAATAGACTCTAGTTGACAAGGTGTTTTAATTGATATTTTACCCTCATCTTCTAACTTCTTTATTTCAGATAATGTATGAGGAGCTCCTCTAAATTCACTTCTTCTATGAATTAAAGTTATTTTCGAAAATTTTGAAAGCTCAAGAGCCCAATCTAATGCTGAGTCTCCCCCTCCAAAAATAGAAATATTTTTATTTTTAAATTCATCTTTGTTTTTTACAGAGTAAAATAATGATTTCCCTTCGTACTTTTCAATATTTTTTACAGATAATTTTCTGGGTTCAAAAGAACCGACTCCTCCAGCAATTATTATATTGGGAGCTGTAAATTCATTGTTATTATTAGTTTTAACAATCCAATTATCTTTATTTTGTTTTACTTCATCTACCCTTTCGTTGTAGAAAAATTCAGTGTTAAATGGTTTAATTTGTTCCATTAAATTTTTTGTTAATTCCTCTCCTGTGCACTCTGGAACAGCAGGAATATCATAAATAGGTTTGTCTGGATAAAGTTCTATGCATTGACCACCTGCTTTATCTAAATTATCAATTACAATTGCTTTAAGCCCTTTTATTCCTAGTTGATGTACAGCAAATAATCCAACCGGTCCTGCACCAATAATAATAGCATCAGTTTTAATCATTAAGATTGTTGAGCTGGTGTAGTAACTGTGAGGCCTTCTAATTCATCTGAAACTATAAGCTGACAACTAAGTCTACTATTTTTTTTTGGTTCGTACGCCATGTCTATCATATCTACCTCCGCTTCTTCTGCTTTAGGAATTTTATCTAACCATTTTTCTTCGACATAAACATGGCAAGTAGCGCAAGCCATTGACCCACCGCAATCTGCATCTATTCCTGGTATATCATTTTGAATAGCTCCTTCCATAACTGTTAGGCCGTTTTCAACTTCAATAGTTTTAGAATTTCCTTTGCTATCTTTATATGTAATTTTAGACATTATGTTGAATATAAAGATCTAAAAAAAAAGGGCAAGTACGTAAAACGTACCTGCCCTAAATTTAGTTACTTAAATACTAGCTTCTTGATACTCTAGTATTTTGCATTGCAGCAGCCCAAATAATAAGACCGAAAGCGATCTTGTTTAAAAAGTCTGCAGCGTTGTAAATAACGTTCAACGCGTTAACGTCTACACCACCAGTTAAATATCCAAAGATATAACCTAATGGGTAAACAGCCCAACCGATTGTAACGATTATTCTCATTGCACTGAATGCAGTTTGTAATGACTTGTTACCAGCTTTTGCTGCAAGTGTTCCTGCCTCACCAGAAAATATTTCAAATAAAATATATATCCAGCCAGCCATTCCAATTACAAAACCAACAAATGGTTGCATGTAACCAGCTTCACCTAGGTAACCACCTATAAGCATTACTAAAGAACCGATTAAAAGTTTCCAGAACACTGAACTTGGAACTTTTTTTACAGCTGCTAATACAAAATAGAACTCAAGCATTAGTAAAGGTACTGTAATTAACCAGTCAATGTATCTGTAAACAGTTGGTGACTCACCTGTTCCAATCCATACTTCTCTCATGTACATGTAGTGTATGAATGCGATACCAGTTACTAGTCCCGCTACTGTTATAGAAACTCTCCAAGCAGGTGCAACAGATCCTCTTTCTAAAAAGAAGAACGCTGTAGCTGCTAAACAACCCATTGATACCAACCAAAATGATATTCCTACGAAATCATTAGTGGCTAATAGGGCAGTTTCTGCATTAGCTGAACTTGTTAGACCAATTACGGCAACAGCAGCTAGTGCAATTGTTTTTAATTTTCTCATGAAAACCTCCCTCGTGTTTAGTTTTCGACTTAGTTTATATATAAACTACTCTGACAAGTGATTAATATGCTCACTACTGAGTAATATGCTGGAACATTAGTAAAAAAATTAGTTACAGTGAAGTCTTTTTTTTAATAAAAAAGCCTTAATTTACTGGTTTTTTTATTTTTTTTTTGGGGATATTTATGGAATACTACTTTTAATTTAATTTTTTGGGGGAACATCTTGAATCATAAGTATAAAGAAATTTACGAAAACTCTATTAATAAAAAAGAGGAATTTTGGAAAAATATTTCTAATGATATTTTTTGGTACAAAAAACCAACTAAAATTTTAAACTCTAGCAATCCTCCTTTCTATAAATGGTTTGAAGATGGTGTAACAAATACTTGTTACAATGCTTTAGACTTTCATATTGATAAAGGAAGAGGAGAAAAACTCGCAATTATTTACGATAGTCCTATAACTGGAACGAAAAAAAATATCACATACAATGAATTGAGAGATCGTGTCGCTTTATTCGCGGGTGCTTTAAAAAATCAAGGAGTTAACAAAGGTGACAGGGTAATTATTTATATGCCGATGATACCTGAGGCAGTGGTTGCAATGCTTGCTTGTGGTAGAATTGGAGCTGTTCACTCTGTCGTATTCGGTGGCTTCGCTGCTAATGAACTTGCTAGTAGGATAGATGATTCAAAAGCAAAACTTTTAGTAACAGCTTCATGTGGTTATGAACCAGGGAGAACAGTTCATTATAAACCATTAGTTAATAAAGCACTTGAGCTTGCAAAACATAAACCGGACAAATGTATTATTTTTCAAAGAGAAAAAGATAAAGCAGAAATAGATTCAAAAATAGATATTACTTGGGAAGAAGCAATTAAAGATGCGAAGCCCGCTGAATGTGAGAAGATGAATGCAAATGATTATGCCTATATTCTTTACACATCAGGTACTACTGGACTACCAAAAGGAATTGTAAGAGACATAGGCGGACACATCGTTGCTCTTAAATGGACAATGAAAAATATTTATAACATTGAACAAGATGATGTTTGGTGGTCAGCAAGTGACATAGGTTGGATCGTTGGACATTCTTATATTGTTTACGCACCGTTATTTTATGGATGTACGACTGTTTTATTTGAAGGAAAACCAGTTGGCACACCTGATGCTGGTGTTTTTTGGAGAGTTATATCAGAACATAAAGTCA
>Ga0222717_10003978_pt1 | contig 10971 bp, 20 predicted proteins | sample C33_18DmetaG_FD_165053 | JGI IMG/M metagenome (GOLD analysis project Ga0222717, IMG submission 165053) | Estuarine water microbial communities from San Francisco Bay, California, United States - C33_18D | ecosystem: Environmental > Aquatic > Marine > Unclassified | place: USA: California...
ACGCTCCCCGACCCGAATCACCCGTGATAATCTGGAGGGTCCCACAAATGTTATGTCAAGGGGTTGACAAAGGTTTTTCTTGCGCTCGGAGCGATTCGGCGCAGGATTCTTCAGTCTGTTGCAATAATGTCACACAACAGAATCCCGCAGAATAACACAAGGCAAACCACGGAACACAAACGAAAAAAGACGACTCCGAAGAGTCGCCAGTTACACGGGAGTCAACCGATTGAAAATTACTGTGCTTGCACTAGTGCCTTGGCCTTGCGTTTGCTTGTGCCATGCGCCACGATTGCCACGGATTTAGCGGCCTTAGAGTTACCGCCGCACAGCTTGCATTGCGCACACTGGACTCTTGCGCCTGCCTCTTCACTGGCTGGACATAGGACCTCGTTTGCCTTGTCTATAGCATCCATTGACGCAATGACTCGGAAAGTCCGTTGACCTTGATTCCATGCTGTTGCGGCCTGTTGCCATGAGTCCGCACTAGTCATTACCAATTCTGGCATGGTGTTTTGTTGGTGGGTGTAGGCCGTGACATACTCTGCGCCACTACACAAGGATTCCCAAACGTATGACGGGACAGCCATAGGATCACCATAGGACCCCAAACGAACGCCACGCAATAGGCCAATGGCCCGAATGTTGTCGTGGCCTTTCATGGTGCTATAAATGCCCCTCTTGTATGCCTTGTATACGCCATTGGGCGCAAACAATAGGTTTACATAACAAGTCCGACCTGTTGCCCATCCCTTGGCGTTATTATTAGGCTTTCCCTTGTGTGGACAATCCCCACAAATTGACGAGTCCGCCCCTGTGCGTGATGCTGTGATAGGGTCAATATCCGAACGTAGAATCCACGTTTGCACCATGTCCCCTGTTTTTCTGTTGCCAGACTTGACTTGTGCAATGGCAACAATAGGCGCACCATCAATAAGGGATGGTCCCTCATAAATTACAAAACTTGTCATTGGTTTGACTCCGTATTAATTGCGGCACGCAATAGCTGCAAAGAATTGATCAACGAGTCCAGATCATTACCGAATCCGTAAATCTGATCATAATTGTCGATATTGGCGCATTCTTGAACTACTGACTCACCATCGCACCAGTGTTGGACAATAGATATATTTTGCCCTTTATAGGTTAGTTTAATTTGGTTGCGTTCAACTTTATACATTATAGCGACTCCCAAAATAGAATTGTTAGAATACCAAAGGCGGCGACAGTAGCACAAATCATTGCGGCGATTGCCTCGGCAGTATCTAGGTAAAATGGTGCAAAACATACGACAACTAGCGTAAAGCACCAGATTAAAAAGGCGGCGGTTTGGATCATAAAATTTTTCATAGGTTTGACTCCGTTTGTTTAGTTGTTTCTTAACTAGTGACTCTTGCGGGAGAAACAAGAGTCACCATTAAAAAACCGCCTATCCCGCAATGCGATGGAATTGACGCAAGGCCTTGCGATAGTTGCAAGAGACTGAAAGCTTACCAAAATGCGCCCCAATAGTTGCGGGTCCTTTGGTCAATTCATAGCGATTTTTGATCTGACGTTTACGGGCAATACCTTGGATTGAATTGAGAATAACAAAGCGGAAACCCTTTGTTCCGTCATTTAATGGGGCGGTTTTGATTAATGAATTGAACATTTTGTGACTCCTTTGTCGTTTGTTCTAAGTTTAAGTTACGCTGATTCGTTGATATTGTCAAACCGTGGTTTGCAGAAATCAACTATTTCTGGTTTGTCAGAATATGAAAGCAATGCGTCATCGCCGCCAGTTGCAGAATGAATAAGAGTCCAGCCTTCCGACTCTAACATTGCCTTGCGCTTTTCTGCTTTTTTAACTGACTCTGGATCATTAAAGCGAATTGTTACGTATCTAAACATTTTTGACTCCGTGGTTTGTGTTTCGATGATTTGACTCTGCCGTGATTCGCTATGGGAGTCAAACATTAATTTTTACCCGTGACTCCGTATAATATATATACGCTAACAAGCGGAGTCGTTTTTAGTCGTTTTTGTGTCGTTTTAGGGGTTGACACGCCCAGACTGCCGGGAATCACTTTTTCGACCTAGACCACGCCAGAACCGTTTGAGCATTCTGGAGGCATTTTTGGGGGGTTTTAGGGCCTATTGACTCCCATGCCCGAATCATGCTAAGGTGATTCTGAGGCTCGGTTCCTATCCCGATAACCGTTTGTGTTGGTGGATTCCGTCCTATTAGTTTAATGGTTAAACTATACACTTTTTAGGCGAATTAGAGTCATTCTATAACTAGCTATGCATTTTCTGCATGGCAGCTATGACTTGACAAAACGCTATTTGTCTGAAGTAGAACGAATCATACCAACCCGAATCGATTCGTCGTGCGTTATCGTGCGTCAACTGATTCGTCAACTGTAAATCTATGTCAAGGGGAATCTTGTTACGAATCGTTGTATTTTTACCACACTATACCAAATTCCTTGTCAACTATACTTTTGCGCTATTGACAGCACATTTGGATATGCGAATCACTATCCGAATCGGTAGTTTGGAACGAATCAGGAACGAATCATGAATCTAGAACGAATCGGGAACGAATCGGGAAAACGGAACGAATCAGGAACGAATCGTGAAAATGGAACGAATCGAGAACATGCGGTCAGACCCCCCACAGTGGAAATAAGGACCCCCACAGTGGAAATAAGGACCCCGCCAGTGGAAATAAAGGTTGACCCCCGCAGTGGAAATATGGTATTGATTCGTTAATGACCCCCGCAGTGGAAATTATGAGGTATAAAATCATGGAACACGTAACATACAACATGACGTTCGCACTTGTTGCATTTGCCGAAGGGCTTGAGGTTTATGTAGCACACCCAGAAGATGACGAGTTTAGAATGTGGTCTGAGGATGATATAGAAGACTGTGAAGGACATTTATTTGTTATCAAATGGCGAGATAACAACGGTGACTATTGACCCTGATAACGAATCATGACATAAACTACTAAGATAAGTTGAACAGGAGAATCAGATGGAAAACCTAATCAAAGACATCGAAGCAATCGAATATGATATGTTGGTATTGATTAATCGTGCAGAAGGTTATCGTCAGGATGCTGACCGTGGGGTCAACGTGAACCACACAGCAAAAGAGGAAGGTTATTCAAACGAAAAGGTTGTCGAGAGCCTGTTCGAGTATCTGACAGATGCAGTGCATGACATTGACCGTATGCGTGATGACATGAAAGAGATCATGGAACACTTGACTAATCTGGTAGATAATGTAGAGTACGAATCAGTTAGACAACAAGCAGTAAAGGACTAAGGAAATGGGTAAAGTAAACGGACTATATCAGACCCAAGTGGAAGCAGAGTACGAGCGTGGTGCAACTGATGCATATTATGGTCGTCCACGTAACCCTAACCGTACAGATACGTACAAACTAGAATCATACCTAGAGGGTTACGAAGAAGAGCCATACGGCACAAAAGATTATGGGGTTGGCATTGACTAGCGAATCAGATAGACCCCTCAGTAGAAACAGAAAGGAACTAACATGACACTATCAGCAGAAACAGTACGCAAAGCAGTAGCAGCCAAAGGCACACAGTTTGCCACAGTTACATTCATTAAGAAGGACGGTACAGAACGTACAATCAACGGTCTATTCAAGCCTACATCTAAGATTGTAGGTAACGAACAAGGTCAACGCAACTCAGAGGTCTTGCAACGCAATGGTCTTATCCCTATCTTCTCTGTAGCAGAAGAAAAGTGGAAGTGCTTTAACGAAAACGCAGTAGTGGAGATTAAATGATGTGGAGTAAAGATAAAGTTATTGAGGTTTATGACAGGCACCCTGACCTAACCCTTAACCGCATGTCGCAGATGTCTGGGTACAATGTGTCAGAACTTATCGAAATCCTGTGTGATAACGATGCAGAGAAATTACGCAAGAAAGCAAAAAGCAAATGAGAAAGTATGACATGAGAAATACATACACAATAGCAGCAGTACCCTCAGACGTAGCATCCCGCACGGCTCTACCTGCTGTACCCCTGCCAGTGAAAATACCGTACACTCTGGCAGATGCAGAAGAGATAGCAAAGCGTTACAATGAGAACCCAATCTACAAAGGTATCTTGCGTAACCACAGGTACAACCACTTTGTCGTTATGAGCCTAGAGGCACTGACAATGGACCCACCACCCTACTTCCTTGGGGGCAGTAATGCTTGAGTGTTTGATAGCTGCAATATTCTTTGAGGCACGTGACCAACCGTTAGAGGGGCAGTTCGCCATAGGTGATGTCATTATGAACCGTGTGGAATCTGATAGGTGGCCTGACAATATTTGTGATGTCGTCTATCAGAAGAAGCAATTTTCGTTCACACATGACGGAATGTCAGATAACCCATTGAAATACATGAGTAATGACTTAGAGAAAAGTGCCTATAAAACAGCCGTAGAGGTAGCCATAGAGGTTGACAAAGGACACCGAATCGGTCTAACTAGCACTCATTATCACAGGGTTGACGTTAAGCCCTACTGGACGAAACACTATCTAAAGGATGGAACCATTGGAGAACACACATTCTATACCGCAGTGGATGGCAGATGAACTAGGGCTACTGATGCCCACCCCACTAGAGCAATTAGAGGAACTAGAAGGACCGTACAACCGTGAATATTATCAAGAGGTATTTAGTAAGGGCTACTACAGAAACCCCTACGATGAAAATGGTGAAATACTTTTCTAGGATATTGTCGGTACTGAGTGTACTGATTAACGTCCTACTAGGTGGATCACAGAACCAGACATTCTCTGCACGTAACTGGCAGTGGAAGAAGGACAGTAGACCTAACATAGTGTGGCTTATAGACTTTATCTTTGGTAAGGGCCACTGTAGTGAGTGTTGGGTCTGGTGGAAAACTAGAAGGAAGTGGTAAGATGCGTAGACCCAACCCTATGGCTAAAGACCTAAGACAGAAAAAGTATAGGCCAAGGGTTGTCCCAGACAAAAAGAAGCCTATCTTACACAGGAAACGCAAACACAAGGACAAGACAGATGAAAAAAGGTGAAATTAACGTAGACCTGGTTGATAAGATGGGTGATGACCTGACTGTAGTACGTGCTGCACGTGTGTCGTATGCATCTACATCAGATTGGACAGGTCAGGTACACTCAGGGGAATATAGACAGCTAAAGGATAAAGACATACGTCTGATCCAATACCTAGCGGAGCATAAGCATACGTCACCATTTGGTCATTGCTTTACTAGTTTCCGTGTCGAGGCACCACTGTATGTAGCACGACAGTTAGTTAAACATAAGTTCCTACGTTGGAATGAGATCAGTCGTCGTTACGTGAACTATGAACCCGCATTCTACGAACCCTACTGGCGAAGCAAACCAGAGCATTCTAAGCAGGGTTCAGGGGGTGCGATGGAAATTAGCCAAGAGGCTGAAATGATGTTCCATGCGACACTACGTAATGCATTAACGACATATGACATGTTGATCAAGGAAGGTGCTTCACCAGAGCAAGCACGTGGGATATTACCACAGAACATGATGACCTCATGGTATTGGTCTGGGTCGTTAGACGCATGGGCTGACATGTGTAAGCTACGTTGCGCAAAAGACACACAAGCAGAGACACGTATTGTAGCCTCTGTGATCTATGGTGAAATGCTAAAGCTGTACCCTGTATCGTGGGCATCACTGATGGATCAAGAAGAATGACTTGGTTTCTGGTATTAGTGTGGGTTTACCAAGGTACCCCTTCAGTGGAAATGTTGGGTCAGTATAAGTCTATGTATGATTGCTTTTATGCATTTGAGTTATACGAAGAACAGATACAAGATGAAATGCAGTTAGTATGCGTAAAGGAGAAAACTAGTGAGTGATGCAGGAATACTTGGAGTAGAAACAGTAGAAGAACATGAGGATGGTAGTGCAACATACAAGTTTCACATGGACGCACACTGTCGTGGACTACTGGCAGAGGAAGGGTTGAGGTTAGTATTGTACTGTGCAGCAGCCAACATGGACATGCAGTTAGTTTATGACTTCATTGAGGATCACATCAAGTATCAGAAAGATGAACTAACAGAGTATGAGTTTGGCACTACAGACGAACCACAGAAATGTGTGTCGTGTGGATGGCCAGCGAAGTCTGACTTCTGTGAATTTTGCTTGAAAGAGGAATAATATGTATAAAGAGTTTCACGAATATGCACACAATATTGCACGTAACTACAACACAGAGGATTACGAAGATGTATACCAACAGGCTTGGGTGTATCTTCTGGAAGCTAAAGAAAAGGGGTTAAAAGGTGAGGGGTGCTTCTGGGATGCACGTTTCCGTTGTAACTTATGGTCTAACTTCGCAAACCGTTTGGTTACTCTACCTATGCGCACAGGCTCTAAGGAGTTAGCTGACACACAAGAGATGGAGTTTGAAATACATGACCACACTATTACTACTAATGATCATGCAGAGGCTTACGAAACGTACAACGAAATTCAGTACCTTCGTAAAAACATGGAGAAGCTGAATGTTCGAGAACTTGGACTACTGAAAGAGGTTTATGTAGATGGACTATCGTTTCGTGACCTAGCAAGTAAGTATGGTCAGTCTAACGAGATGTGGCGAAAATACCACAACAAAATAATAAGTAAGCTAAAAAGTTGTCAGGAGAAAAATTAAGTTACTATATACTAAAGTCCCCCTTTAGTATGACAACTACAACTACAACATAAGGAAACTATAGTATGAATGAATTGTCGCATCAGCCTTGCCCTTATGAGGACTGCGCATCATCGGATGCTTTCAAATGGTGGGGGAACGATGGTAATGGGTTCTGTCATTCATGTGGTGGAAAGTACCCTAAAGACAATAGACGTTTGTTTAGTTGGGCAAAGGAGAAGTACCCCACAATGGAAAATGATGGATTTGATAACTTACGTTCTATGGTGTCGTCACAACCTACAACAATGTCGCAGAAGACCTACAAGGAAATGCGTGGGATTACCGCAAAGACAATGGAAGAGTTTGATGTCGCCACTGATGACTTTACGCAAGAGTACACATACCCCTCTGGTGGAAAGAAAGTGCGTATGCTTGCAGACAAGAAGTTCTTTACTAAGGATGGCTTCAAGGGTGACGAACTGTTTGGTATGAACCTGTTCCCTGCTGGGTGTAGTAAATTTGTCACAATAACAGAAGGTGAAGTTGATGCTATGTCTGCATGGCAGATGCTCAAGTCTAACTGGACTACACCTGTTGTGTCGTTACCGTCAGCTACCCCATCGAAGAAATTATGGGAAAACTGTAAGGAGTGGTTAGACAGCTTTGAGAAGATCATTCTATCTGTCGATAACGATGAAGCAGGTAACAATGTCGCTGATCGTATGTCTCGACTGTTTCCCAACAAGGTCTACCGTGTGGATCATGGGCAGTACAAGGATGCTAACGACTTCCTACAGGCAGGTAAAGCACAGGACTACAAGTCCTCATGGTGGAAGCCTATCAAGCATACGCCAGAGAATGTCATCAATACTGCTGACCAATTCTTGAAGCTGTATGAGGACACGCCAGAGCATGTATATGTACCAACAGGTATTCAAGCACTAGACGACAAAATCTTAGGTTTGATGCAAGGACACTTTACTATGTTCAAGGCACCTACTGGTATCGGTAAGACAGAACTAATGCGGTACCTAGAATACCAGATGCTACAACGTGACATCCCTATCGCTACGTGGCACCTAGAGGAAACCAAACTACGTTCACTGTTAGGGCTTGCGTCCTACAAGATGAACGACAACGTAACACGCCGTGACCTTATTGAGGACAAGGGGGTTGATAAAGAAGTACGTGAGGCCATCGTTGACCTTACTAAAGGGGAGAACCTTTATCAATTCTACTTGGGGGACGGACAGGGGGCCGACGAACTATGTGATCAGATACGGTTCTTTAGTCAGGCTTGTGACTGTAAGTTTGTATTCTTTGAGCCTATCCAAGATGTCATCACTGGCACTGAGGAAAGCAAAGAACAACAACTGGCAGACCTGTCCGTCCGACTGTCGAAACTGGCAGCGGAACTCAACATAGGTATCGTGTCTATCGGACACACTAACGAGAATGGAGACTTCAAATATTGTAAGATGATTGGTCAACGTGCTAGTGTCATTGTGAACCTACACCGTGACAAAGAGTCAGACGATATAGAAGAACGCAACACAACGTATCTCAAGATTGAGAAGAACCGTCCGTCATCTGAAGAGGGTATGGCAGGTAAACTCAAGTTCAACTACGATACGTTCACACTACGAGAGGTAATATAACATGAAAGAGTGTAATAAATGCAACGAGAGTCTATGTTTCGACCAGTTCAATAGACACCCGTTTAACAAAGATGGCTTATTTAATACTTGTAAAAAGTGTTATTCCACTGCACAGAATATAAAAAACAGGCTTAAAATTGGTTTCTCTATGTATAAACCAGAAAGTTGTGAGTGCTGTGGAGCCAATGATGTAAAGTTAGACTTAGATCACTGCCATGAAACTGGGATGTTTCGGGGTTTTATTTGTAGGTCTTGCAATAAAACCATTGGCATAAAAGGGGATTCTTACAAAACCTTAAAAAAGTTGGAATCTGACCAGATTTACTTAGACTATTTACGTTTAGCTAACTACAGAATGGGTAAAATTCTCTAATGCCAGTATTTGACATAGAAACAGATGGCCTGAACGCCACAAAGATACACGTTTTATCATGGATGGGGGACGATGGAAATGTGCATCACACCCACGACTATGTGGCTATGCGTATCTTCTTTGAGGAAGCAGACATTCTCATTGGTCACAACATTATCCGCTTTGATATCCCCCAAGTGGAAAAAGTGTTAGGGGTCAAGATCAAGGCAAAGCTAGTGGATACCCTAGCCTTGTCGTGGTACCTAGACTTCTGGCGACCAAGCCACGGTCTTGCGTCTTATGGTGAGGACTTCAACATACCCAAGCCTCAGATTGACGACTGGGAAAACCTTACACCAGAGGAATATGCACACCGTTGTAATGAGGACGTACTTATCAACTACGCCTTGTACAAAAGGCTAAACTACAAGCTAGATCAACTGTACACAAACGAGAGTGACAAGTGGCGACTGATCGACTACCTGACGTTCAAGCTACAGTGTGCAGCAGAGCAAGAGGCCCTACGATGGAAATTAGACGTACCCAAAGCACAAGCCCACTTACAAGAGTGGGAAGCACTCAAGCAAGAGAAGACAGAAGCACTTGCCAATGTTATGCCGAAGGTAGTCAGTTACGCTGTACGGACACGACCAAAGGTGTACCACAAACAGGACGGAAGTTTGTCTGCAAACGGTGCGAAGTGGGAACAACTCTGCAAGGACCACAAGGTCCCGACGAGTACCCAGAGCCTGAAAGTCAAGGTTGGTGAAGATCGTGCTAACCCTAGTTCTGTGTCACAGGTAAAAGAGTGGTTGTTCATGCTAGGGTGGGAACCACGTACATTCAAGTTTATGAGGGAAGCAGATGGCTCCACAAGGAAATTGGAACAAATACGTAAAGACGGAGAACTCTGTGCCTCAGTACGTGAACTGGTTGAACGAGAACCTGCTATTGGTTTGCTTGATGGCCTTACTGTTCTTTCTCATCGTATTGGAGTCATCAAGGGCTTACTTGAATCAGAGAACGGGGGATATGTGTGTGCAAGTGTGGCAGGACTTACGAACACATTCAGGTTCCGTCACGCCAGACCTTGTGTCAACTTGCCAAGCGTTGATCGACAGTACGGTAAAGAAATAAGGGAATGCCTGACAGCACCAGAAGGTTACACTCTGTGTGGTGCTGACATGACATCATTAGAGGACACAACCAAACGTCACTACATGAAACCGCTAGACCCTGATTATGTCGAGGAAATGTCTAAGGATGGGTTTGATCCACACCTTGACCTTGCTAAACACGCAGGTGTCGTCACACAAGATGACATCGACAAACACAACTCAGGTGAACGTAGCCTCAAGGCACTACGTAAGAACTACAAGGTGGTGAACTACAGTGCGACTTATGGTGTAGGTAAGCAAACCCTAGCCAGAAACACAGGCATGTCTGAGAGCGAAGCACAGACGCTCCTAGACGCATTCTGGTCACGCAACTGGTCTGTGCAGAAAGTGAGTGAAGATGCAAGGGTACGAACTGTTCTTGGCTCTGATTGGCTTTACAATCCTGTGTCTGGTTTCTGGCACTCTTTACGATCTGATAAGGATCGGTTTAGTACCTTGAACCAATCTACAGGTGTTTACTGTTTTGATAGTTGGGTCATGTATTGTCGTGGCTTCCTGTTAAAAACTATTGGTCAATTTCACGACGAGGTTATTGTCCTGACAGAAGAAGGAGAAGAGGAAAACACAAAAAGCAAAATGCAATCTGCTATTGATTTGCTCAATGAAGAGTTGCAGTTAAATGTACCTCTTGGGATTGATGTACAGTTTGGTAAAACGTATGCCGATGTACACTAAAATAAAAGTTGTCAGTAGCTGAAAAAAGTTACTATATATATTTACCAGTGTTAGAAAAGGATACACAATATGGCAAGATACACACTCGACATGGTTCTAGAATATGCAAAAGTATTCCCTGAGAACGCAGACATGGGTAACATGGATGGGCCACAATGGCAACAACAGATTGCTATGAAGGGTGGTCAGTATGTCGTCAATGCATACTTCACCAATCAAGAACAGATTGACAAACTTATGATGGATGGCTTCAAGGCTACAGTAATGGGTAACGCACGTATCCAAGAGGGTAATGCAGACTTCGGTATTGGTAAGTACATGAAGATCAAACGTGGCGTAGCTGATGATGTACGTGACTGGATCGACCCAATTACTAAAGATAACGTCAACCTAGGTGGTCCTGTCAAGGTCGTGACCTACGGCAA
>Ga0222717_10003979_pt1 | contig 10969 bp, 9 predicted proteins | sample C33_18DmetaG_FD_165053 | JGI IMG/M metagenome (GOLD analysis project Ga0222717, IMG submission 165053) | Estuarine water microbial communities from San Francisco Bay, California, United States - C33_18D | ecosystem: Environmental > Aquatic > Marine > Unclassified | place: USA: California...
GAAGGTCAGGGAATTCGCCCTTCTTTGCATCTCCGGTGTCGTTGGCAAAGAGTGTCCACGTATCGATGACGGTGACCTGAGGGTCGCCTTGCACCACTTTCTGATAGAGTTTGTTCACTTGGATGATCTTCTCAGCGGGTCGTGCCTTCGAAGCCGAAGAGGGGAAGACTTGGCAAAGCACAATGGGCATCTTCGCATTGTGTTTCTTTAGACCGGCGATGAGGAGCTTCATGTTGCTTGCGATCACCGGTGGCTCGGCATTTTCTTCGAGATCATTGGTGCCTATCAGGAGCACGACGCCCTTGGGATTGAGCGAGAGGACGTCTCCTTGGAGGCGAACGAGTAGGCCGCGGGTCGTGTCACCACTGATACCGCGGTTGGCGCACTTTATTCCAGGAAAGGCTTTGCCGATATCGCCCCAGCCTTGCGTGATAGAGTCGCCGTAGAAGACGAGAGCATCTTGGTCGGCTTGGACTTGCTTCGCCCAGCCTTGGCGCTTTTCTAACCAAAGATTCTGGAACCATTCATAACGACGCAATGGACCAGTCCCGGGCAGGCCGTCGTCAGTTGCAGGGATTCGAAGATCAGATTGACCTTGGCCAAGCGTGGTGGCGAGTGTTAGGCCCAGGGTGAGAAAGTGGGATAGTTTCCGAAGCATGCTTCCGCTTTAGCGGAGGCGTGGTGAGAAACCAAGTCCTTGTTTGGATTCGGACGGGTCCTAGGGAAAGAAGTGCTGGTAATGCGTTTGACGATCACCACGGATGACCTGACTGGCAACAGACTGATTTGCCGCCACGATGCCTCCGGGCCAGATAATGGCGTCCATGAGGACCGCATTCTCTCTCACCTGGGAATCAGGCCCAACGATTGAGTCAGTGATCTTGGCGCTGGGCGAGATGGTTGCGCTGGGGCAGTGAGCTTGCCATGTCGTTTCAAGAGCGTAGCTGGGAAAGCCCGAATTTGGAATGTCCCGGTGCACTTGGCGATAGGTGGCTTCATCTCCGAGATCCCACCAGCGACCTCGATCTTCGACGCAGCCACCAAGGGCGTCACCTTGGCGAATCATGTCGAGGAAGATGGGGATGACAGACTCTTTCTTGCCGGGGGTGAGGCGAGCCAAGAAACCGGGCTCAACCAAGTAGATTCCGGTAAACTGGTAGTATTGGTCGGCGCTCGGGTCGACCAATTGACGGATATCGGCAAGACGTTTGGTTGTGTTGTCCAGTCCGATGTGTAATCCAGGTCCCTCTGTGCGGAGGAGTAAGGTTACCTCGTTCTTTGATTCTCGGTGCTGTGTTAGCAATGGCTCTAGAGGAATGTCCGAAAGAATGTCGCCGTTGTAGACGAGAAAGGGATCGCTGCCTAACAAATCGGCCACATTGGCGATGCCTCCAGCAGTCTCGAGTAGGACAGGCTCATGTCGGAACTCGATGGGTAGTCCGGCAAAACTGTTTTCAGGAAACGCGGCGGTGTAGGCTTCTGGGTAATGGTGGGTGTTGACGACAAAGCCATCGATTGTTTTCACGGACGTCAGATGATCAAAGGCATAACTGATGAGTGGTCGATGGTAGACGGGAACCATTGGCTTCGGGAGCCACTCTGTGAGGGGCTGCAAGCGTGTGCCGAGGCCAGCGCCGAGAACGAAAGCTTTCATGTGGAAGGGTGGAAGAGCGGGCATCCTGCCCGGGGGCACCGTCAGGATGCCGACGCTACATGACTGAGAGGACGTGAGACTTAGAACAGTTCAGCTTGTTTGTAACTGCCTAGGCTTACGGTGGTGTAGGCGAGCGCGGTTTCTTGCACGCGCTCTTCGATGATCTGTTCTGCTGCTGTTGCCACGACAGGCTCTTTCTCTTCTCTGGACGACCATCCCCTGACCGCTGGCAAGCACTCGGTGGGATCCCTTTGCGAAGCACACTCGACATGTACCTTGGAATGCCCTTTCGAGCTCATTGCTGCCTTCATCGCATCAATGGCAAGCTGTGGCTCGTTGCAGTCTTGGCTAAGATGTCCCAGGATGACATGGTCTAACGTATCATCAACGATATCGGCCAAAAGCGCTGCGGTTTGCTCGTTGGAAAGATGGCCGTGCCGTGACGAGATGCGCTGTTTGATGGACCAGGGACGCTTCGTATCATTCTGTAAGAGCATGTCATCGTAGTTGGCCTCGATGAAGACGGTGTTCATGCTGCGCATGTGATCTCGCATGATATTAGTTACATAACCGACATCGCTGAGCACGCCGATAGCACTTTCTTTGTCGCGTAGCGTGAAGCCCATGGGTTCGGTGGCATCGTGGGCCACAGGGAAGGTCTTCACTTCAATGTCACCAATCATGAAGCGTCCACCACAGGCGACGATACGCCAAGTCTTAGGCTGTTTCATCGGCCCCGTGACCATGATCTCTCGCGTGGCCGCGTTGCTATAGAGCGGCACCTGCACTTTTCGGCAGAAGACATCCAAGCCGCCGATGTGATCGCTGTGCTCATGAGTGATGAGCACACCGTCTAGCGATTGGGGATCTACACCGACTTTCTCTAGGCGAAGATTCAGCTGTTTGGCACTGAGCCCGGCATCAATGAGCAGGCGGGTGCTGTCGGTGAAGACTACTGCACTATTTCCACCGCTGCCACTGCCGAGGACGCTGATTCGCAACATGACTCATGCTTAAGACAACGTCGCGATGGTGTCCAACTCCAAGCGTTTGGAGTAAGGGTGATGACCTTTTAAAACTTTACAAAGTTTTTAGGCGGCTATTGCCAGAACGGTAACATCTGGTCCAGGCGCGTAATCTCTAACATGTCCACGCCAGTAACGTTCTTGAAGATGTAGAGCCCGACTAATACTAGAATGCCGAGAATGAACATGATACCGGCGACCACCGCGGTGGCCATGGCGGCAATACATAGATCCCAAGCACTCTCTGCCATGGAATGCAGACGACGGCTCATGAAAGGAACTGAATGATTTTTCGTGTGGAGTTCCTGGTTCTCCTTCTCGATTTCCTCAGACTCCTGCAGGCGGGTGTGCTCTTCGAGACCGAGTTCCACAGCGCCACGAATCTCATTCATCGAGGAGGGCTTTACGAGAAACTTTAGCACATCACCTTCATTGATCGCTTTGAGAAAGACGTCTGTATCGTCATGGCCAGTAAGTAGAATTCGCTGAGTCTTAGGACAGACAGCGCGCATGCGGCTGAGGAAATCTAGCCCCTTCTCGCCTGGCATGTCATGGTCACAGAGGATGACCTGAACATCTTGATCCTGAAGAATGTTCTCAGCCTCCGCAGTCGACTCGGCAGTGTAGACTTCGTACTCACGCGTCAGCAAAGTGCTCAGGTAAGAAAGGAGGGGCCGCTCGTCTTCAACGATTAGGACTCGACTCGCAGGAGTTACAGAAACCATGGAAGACATTATTCAATCTTATAATTTTATTAGATATGGCAAATGATTAATATGCGGAATTCATAAATTCTTTCTCCAAAAGGCCAATGCGAGGCCTCTAAGGACCGATTTCTGTAAAAACTCCGCCACCGAGGAGAAATTTTCCCCGATAAAAGGCGCAGATTTGCCCAGGAGTGAGGGCCCGTTGGGGATCTTGGAAGCGCATTTCAGCTCTACCGGCTCTAAAATCGAAGCTCTCCAAGGCGAAAGGCTCAGCTGGTGTCCGGTAACGCGGCTGGGCAAGCAGGTCGCTGTCTCCCTCGGCAAACGGCTTGTTTATGAACGTGATGTCAGTGACAACGCAACGCGTGGCATAGAGATGAGGCGTCTCGTGCTCATCAAAGCCGACGACCAATTCGTTCTTATCTTCGTTCTTGGCCACGACGACAAACGCTTTCTTGAAGATAGGCGATGCGACACCAATGCCACGCCGCTGACCCAGCGTGTATAAATGGAGTCCATCGTGCCGTCCCAAGACTGTGCCATCAGTATCCACGATGTTCCCTGGTTTCTTGGGAACGAATGCATCCAGGAAGTCGGCCATCTTTACTTCTCCTATGAAACAGATCCCTTGGCTGTCTTTCTTGCGGGCATTAGGTAGCGCAAATTTCTCCGCGATCTCACGGACCTCCGGTTTAGGCAAGTGGCCGATGGGAAACAGGGCTCCCGCCGCTTGTTCCTGACGCATGAGAGCAAGGAAATACGTCTGGTCTTTGTTTCCGTCATGCCCGCGTAGAATGTTAGAGGTGCCGTCACTCGCCGTTTCGAGTTGTGCGTAGTGACCCGTGGCGACTTTCTCAAAGCCTTCCTCAATAGCGTAGTCACGGAATACTCCGAATTTCATTTCCCGATTGCACATGACGTCGGGATTGGGCGTGATGCCACGTTGGTAGCCATCTAACAAATAGTCAACGATGCGGGTGCGGTAGTCGCGCATGAGATTGACGATGCGAAACTCGATCCCGAGTTTGTCAGCGACAGCACGCGCGTCTGTGATGTCCTGTTCCCAAGGACAATTTCCGACGATGTTTTCTTCGTTGATCCAGTTCTTCATGTAGGCACCAACGACCTCATGACCCTGCTGAACTAACAAAGCGGCGGCGGCGCTGCTGTCGACCCCGCCGGAAAGTGCTGCCAGGACCTTAGCCATTGAAGTGATTCACCTGGCAGAACTCGATCACATGTGCGTCTGGATCCGTCACGTAGAATTGAAAGGCGCCGTCTGGCCGTGTCTGGCGACTGTAAGGCTTGGCGCCGCGGCTTTCTAAAGTGGACCAAGCATCATCGATCGAGTCGACCTGCAAGGCGAAGTGGGTTCCGGTCTTGTTTGCCACGACTTCAAGCTCACGACCTCCGATCAAGTGGAGTTCCTGGACCTTACCGATAAGAAACCAGGCTCCCGGGAACTTGAAGCCTGGCCGCTCCATGTCTGGTAGTCCGACGACTTCACGGTAAAACCGCTTACTCGTCTCGACGTCTTTGACGTGAATGGCCACATGGTTGAGATCCAAGATTTCCATAGGCGCAGTCTAGAACTGGCATCAGTGGCGTCAACTGAGGCCTCTTTTTAAACGGCGGCGACGTCTTTGTGGAATAATGGACCCGTGACGGCATCTATAGCTGGAGACTATGAATAAAAAATCATTGGCCGCCCCATCGCTTTGGCGTTTCCTTGTAACGATGAAGCTGTTCGTTCTCTTGGGACTCTGGTTGTGCATGATGGGTTGGGCTCATGCGCAAGATCCGTTTGGCTTCGGAAATCGCAATGGACCCAAGCCGGTCAAGCTCGAGTTGGTCAGTGATACTCATGCAATCGTGCCGGGCCAGCCTTTCTATCTGGCGCTCAAGATGATGCATGGGCCCGGTTGGCATACGTATTGGACTAATCCTGGAACCGGGATGCCAACCAAGGTCGCTTGGGAATTGCCAGACGGATTCGAAGTCGGACCACAGATTTCGCCTATCCCAAAGGTGAAAGAGGATTCCATCGGGAATACGCATACCTACTACGATACGGTCTATCATGTCTACCAAGTGACCCCTCCTGCAACCCTTGAAGGCGAGACGGTCACTCTTAATGGAAAAGCGTCATGGCTGCAGTGCGAGGTGGATCGATGCGACCCACCGAAGAGTGCGCCGGTAGACATCACGCTGGCAGTAGATTCGCAGGTCGAGGTGAATACTGAGGCGAACGCATCCATCGAGGCAGTTCTCAGTCAGCAGGCCGAGCCATTGGACGCCTGGACGGTCAGCTTGAGCCAGACTGATGAGTCATTTACGTTCACGCTAACGCCGGGTGACGGAGCCAATGCAGATCCCGGAGCCGTATATGTCTTTGAGGAAGACCAAATGTTGGCCTCTGAAACGCCGAAGGTCACCAAGGATGGGAATGACATTGTTGTTTCCACGACGAAGGATGTTGAGGAAGAGATCACGGAACTCAAAGGCTTCCTCTATGCTCCCAACGGCTGGCTTGATGGAGAGGAGAGTCCTAAGGCGATGCCGTTGGTGGCAGCCGCTGTTGCGACTGGAGACACAGGGGTTGCAGAGGAAGAGACTGGCAGTGTTCCGTCTGGCCAAGCCTTCTACAAGACCTTGGACCCAGAGAAGGGGAAAGCGGCGATAAAAGAAATGCGTTCTTGGGGGGTTGTTGGTCTGGGAGGCACCGAAGTCAAAGAGAGCGGCTTTCTTCTCATGATGCTTTTTGCCTTCATCGGCGGAATGATTCTTAACCTCATGCCCTGTGTTTTTCCTGTCATTGGTATAAAAATCATGGGCTTCGTGCAGCAAGCGGGCGATGACAAAGCGCTCATCCGAAAGCATGGCCTCGTCTATGCGGCCGGGGTGATCGTTTCTCTTTGGGTCTTGGTCGCCGTTCTCTTAGGGCTGAGGTTTGCAGGGGAACAGATTGGCTGGGGCTTCCAATTTCAGGAACCAAAGTTTGTCGCCTTTATGCTCTTGGTTATGTTTGTCTTCGGATTGAATCTCTCTGGGCTGTTTGAGATTGGGACGTCGCTCACCGGTGCTGGATCCGATGTGGATGACAAGGGATACAAAGGCTCTTTCTTCTCGGGGATACTTGCCGTGTTAGTAGCGACACCATGCACAGGCCCTTTCATGGGAGCAGCCCTGTCATTTGCAGTCTCGAAACCTATCTATGCCTTCCCAATCTTCACAGCGTTGGCTGTTGGACTCGCTCTACCCTACGTGCTTTTGAGTTGGTATCCGGTGTTAGTTGAGAAACTACCCCGTCCTGGCCCTTGGATGGAAACCTTCAAACAGTTCATGGCTTTCCCGCTGTTTGCTACGGCTATTTGGTTGCTAGCCATCTTTACGAAGGGTACTGGGGAAGGTTCTGTTACCTGGATGCTCGCCGGATTGTTAGTGGTTGGTTTCGGACTCTGGATCTACGGTCGCTATGGAACGCTTATGCAGAAGGCCCGGACTCAGTGGATCGCTCGAGCGACTGCCATTGCCTGTATCTGCTTGTTTGGTTGGACGACGGTGAAAGCCATTGCGATCGAGCGTGCGGTGTCTACCGGAGACACCGTTGAGAAGTTTGGCATGACTTGGCACAAGTATTCGCCGGAGAAAGTGGTCGCGCTTCATAACGAAGGAAAGGGGATCTTCATCGACTTCACTGCCTCGTGGTGAGCGACTTGCCACACGAATGAAGCGGTCAGCTTCAATTCAACAGACAAGGTCAAGAACAAACTTGAGGCACTTGGATACGAGCTCTTCCTTGGCGATTGGTCAGATCGTGAGAACTGGGCGATCGTAGAGACGATTGCTGCTTACGATAGGATTTCTATTCCCTACTACTTGGTCATCCCTGGCAAGAAAGATCGGCCAGCGATTCAACTTGAAGACGCGGTGACACCTGGTCAATTTGTTCAGGCTCTCGAAGAGGCGGCGCGTTAGCTTTTATTGTTGATGCTCTAGCGGCGCAGAGTTTTCCCGAAGCCAAGTGGCGAAGGAGTCTTCGGTGTGTTCGCCGGCAGCTAATGCTAGAATAGTAAAGTAGCGATCTTCTTTGCTAGCCACTAGATCTCGCCCATTCCGAATTAAGAACAAGCGCATCATGACGTGGGCTGTTCGCTGGTTGCCGTCTGTAAAGGGGGCGTTCTTGATTATAGCAAAGGCATAAGCAGCAGCGAGCGCGCAAGTATCCGGTGGTGGGTCCCCATAGGAATACAGGTGCTGAGGGTGGGTCAACGCAGGCTCTAGCAAACACTTATCACATGTTCCTTCTCCGCCGCCATGCTCGGCCAATTGGCGAGAGTGAAGGGCGAAGGAGACATCTATTGAAATCCAGATTGGTTGGCTCATTGGGCGAGCTTTCTCAAGATATCACGATCCTCACGCATGACGCGCTCTGCGATTTGCATTTGCTTGGCGAACTCCTCGTCCCATGGCGTCAGCTGGAGGCCATTCGGCGTTTCTGTCACAGTAATACTGTCGCCTTTGCCTACCCGCAGCTTGGCGAGCAGCTCCTTCGGGAGCACGACTCCGACTGAGTTGCCAATCTGAGTGAGTTTGAGCTTCTGGACCATGTCTTGATTATAACGTATGTTATTACGGGGTCAATCGGTGTGGACGGGGTCAATCGGTGTGGCGAGAGGCCATGTCTGATCTGGCCTTATGGGCCCCAAAGCGTTTTCCTTCCTCCATGCGGGTCTTCTCAATTTTATGCCTTCTTGGATTGGCCGTCGCCACGCTCTGTGCCGACGGCCTAAAGGACAATATAGCAGCGGACGTCAGACCTGTGCCGCCTCCGGGCATAGTTGTCCCTGATGGTGTAAAGGCGTTCTTAGAGAAGGGTTTGGAGGAGTTGCGGGGAGACATCGAACGCCTCGCAGAGGATTCCAAGCATGCTGATTTCTTGCCGGATGTAGAAATCTACCACAAGGCCGTTCACGGTGCGCTGGCCTACGATGAGTTCTACAAAACTGCCGAGTTCGAGACGGCGAAGAAGTTCTTGAGGCAAGGACAGTCCCGTGCGGCTTTGATTGAGAAAGAGGATCCATCGTGGGCCCATGTAGAGCGTTTGCTAGTGCGAGGTTATCGTTCTAAGATCGATGGTTCAGTTCAGCCCTACGGATTGGTGTTGCCAAAGTCTTTCTCTCCTGAGGGGGCGCACAAGTATCGGCTGGATGCGTGGTTCCATGGGCGAGGTGAGAAACTGACAGAGTTGGACTTTATTCGCCAACGCCAAACGTCAGAGGGGCAATTTGCCCCACGGGACACGATTGTGCTGCACTTGTATGGGCGGTACTGCAATGCGAACAAGTTGGCGGGGGAGATTGATTTGTTAGAAGCGCTGAGCCATGTGCAAGAGCATTATCAGATCGATGAGGACCGTATCGTGGTGCGAGGCTTCTCCATGGGGGGCGCTGCTTGTTGGCAATTTGCTGTGCACTATGCGGACCGCTGGGCGGCGGCTGCTCCTGGAGCGGGCTTCTCGGAAACGCCAGAGTTTCTTAAGTCCTTTCAGAAAGAGACGCTCAACCCAACCTGGTATGAGAAGAAGCTTTGGCATCTTTACGACTGCACAGATTGGGCTGTGAATCTAACGCATTGTCCAACGGTCGCCTATAGTGGTGAGAAGGATATTCAGAGACAGGCTGCCGACATCATGGCGACGGCATTGAAGAAAGAAGGAATTGAGTTAGTCCATGCCATTGGACCGGGGGTGGGGCACAAGTATCATCCTGATTCCAAGATCGAGATCGAACGCCGGATCGACGCGATTGCCAAGCAGGGGAGAGTGACGTCTCCTCGGCGCGTTCGTTTTGTGACGTGGACGTTACGCTATCCCAAGATGCATTGGGTTCACGTGGATGGACTCGGCGAGCATTGGGATCAAGCTCGAGTCGATGCGGAGATTCACGCCGAGAAAGGTGAGATCGAGGTGGCGACGAAAAACGTTTCTGCGTTGACGCTTGATCTGGAGCCAGGTCAGCCGCATTTTGAGATTGGGCAGAGTGTGGCTATTTGGATAAATGGTCGTCGTTCAGGAGCTAGGGTGAAGTCAGATGGATCACTCACGCTCCATCTTGTTGAGAAAAAGGGTCAATGGATAGAGGCCAACACGGTGCCGAGTGGCCTCGTCAAGCGGCCTGGGCTGCAGGGGCCAATTGATGATGCCTTCATGGACTCGTTCATGATGGTGGAGCCCACTGGTCAAGCATGGCACCCAAAGACTCAGCAGTGGGTGACGAGTGAGATGGCGCATGTTCGTGATCACTGGCGCAAGCAATTCCGAGGCACTGCTCGTCTCAAACGTGATATCGAGATCACCGATGAAGATATCGCTGCCCACAACCTTGTGTTGTGGGGGGATCCTTCGAGTAACGCGGTGATTGCTCGTGTAGCGGACAAATTGCCTATCCCGTGGACAAGTGAAGAGATCCGCATTGGTGACGCTAGTTACAACACAACCGAGCATGTGCCGGTTCTCATCTATCCCAATCCACTCAACCCTGACAAATACATCGTCTTGAACAGCGGCTTTACCTTTCGTGAGTACGACTATCTTAACAACGCTCGACAAGTCCCCAAGCTCCCCGACTGGGCCTTGATCGACATCACGAAGCCCGTGACCACTCGTTTACCGGGAGGCATTGCAAACGCGGGCTTCTTTAGCGAGCGTTGGGAGCTGCAGTAGTTGCTTTCGTTAGCCGCGTCAGAAGGGGGACTCATGAGGTCCACTGGTGAGCCCATTCGAGTCCCAGTCGACGGCGTGACTTCCTAACGGAGTCCGAGCGCCAAAGACGATCTCTACGCAGTTGGAGGCCTGTTCAGGACTGAACTCCGCATCGGAGTTCAGGATAAGATGGGCTGCCGGGTGCAGATTGAGAATACGTGGCCAATGTGGCTGGCGCTCGGCATGGATGCGCTTGGCTTCCTTCCGCAGATTGTCATCGATCCCGGCTCCCCAACAAGGCCTCCTCCTATCTTCCCCATCCGCTTGATTGATCAGGTTCCGGACAAATGGGCGTTCTGCATGACCGGCAGACCGATGAAAAATTTGATGATAAGCGCGTTGAGGAGATCGATGAAGAAGGCCCCAACAAGGGGAATCACGAGGAAGGCTTTGAAGGAGGGACCATACTTCGCGGTGATCGCATTCATGTTGGCAATCGCCACGGGAGTTGCTCCGAGGCCTAGGCCTGTAAATCCAGCGCAAATAACAGCTGCGTCGTACGTCTTGCCCATGATGCGGAAGACAATGAAAGCTGAGAAGAAGCTGATCAAAAGGATTTGAATTAGAAGAACGAAAAAGACCATGCCCATCGCTTCGCCAAGGGAATTCAAGTCCATGCTCATGAGACTCATGGCGAGGAAGAACTGAAGGGTGACCTCCCCGACCTTGTCGAAGTCGGGCTGCCGGATCTCCTTCTTGAAAACATCAGCGAGATTGGTGATGATGATCCCGACCATCATCGCGGTGAGAAATCCGGGAAGTTTGACCCCCGCGCCAAAGAAGGCGCGGTTGACGATGTCGCCAAGCGAAATGCAAATTG
>Ga0222717_10003988_pt1 | contig 10948 bp, 10 predicted proteins | sample C33_18DmetaG_FD_165053 | JGI IMG/M metagenome (GOLD analysis project Ga0222717, IMG submission 165053) | Estuarine water microbial communities from San Francisco Bay, California, United States - C33_18D | ecosystem: Environmental > Aquatic > Marine > Unclassified | place: USA: California...
ATTAAAGTAAGGTTCTTGTGATCTCGACAGGATTCGAACCTGTGACCCTCTGCTTAGAAGGCAGATGCTCTATCCAGCTGAGCTACGAGACCAATTTAAGGTCGACAAATTTATACTTTTTTTATTTTCTATAAATATTTTTTATTTATAAAATTATTGTTGATTTAAATGAACCATTTTAATTGCTGTAACAGCTGCTTCTACTCCCTTATTACCATGTTTTCCACCAGATCTATTTAGAGCTTGTTCCATCGTATTGTCTGTTAACACACCAAATATTACAGGTATATCAAGAGAAATGTTTAAGTCTTTTATACCATTACTAACTGCTTGACATACATAATCAAAATGTTTTGTCTCTCCTTTAATCACACTTCCTAAACAAATAATAGCATCAACATCTTTTCTGGATAATAACTTAGCTCCAAAGATTAATTCAAAGCTTCCTGGTACTTCTACTTTTTCAATATTATTTTCTGAAATACCTGAATCAATTAAAGTAGTGTAAGCCCCATTATATAGACCATCTGTAATTCTGTTATTCCATTTAGAAACAACAATACCAATCTTCATATTAGATGAATCAGGTAATGACTCTTTATTAAAGTCTGAAAGATTATTATTTGTAGTAGCCATAAGGGCTATATGTTATCTGTTTTCGGCTCTTGCAATATATTTTGCTACATTCTGACCTTCTCTTGAATTTCTATAATCATCATTGATAATATTATATAGCTCAAGTGCAGCAACATAATTTTCTTGTAATTCGTGAACAGTAGCCTGCTTCATTAAAAAACGTGGGGCAGTAAAATCATTATCACTATTATTTGCTGCATCTTCAAAATAATCAAGGGCCATATCTTGCTCTCCAAGTTCCATGTAAGCATCTCCTATACACCCAATAGCTAGAGATGATAAAATAATATCATCTGATTCAAAATCTTCTAAATATTCAATTGCACTTTCATATTCTTTTAAATACAAATAAGATAGTCCAGCATAATAGTTTGCAAGTTTTCCAGCTTTTGTACTAGAATAATCGTCTGCAATATCAAGAAATCCTAGGTACTGATTATCACCATTAAGAGCTAAATTGAAAGAATCTTTAGCAAAGTAAATCTCAGCATTAAACATTTCTGTTTGTGCTTCTTTTTCCATTGGTTCTAAATAAAAGTTTTGATATCCTAAAAATAAACATGCTACAGTGACAAAAGCTCCAACAATTTTTACCAATTTATCTTGGTTGTCCTCAATAAATTGTTCTGTTTTTGTTAAAGCACCTTCAACCTGTGCAAATTGATCTTCAGTTTTATTATTTTTTTTAGCCATTATATCTTATTTTTGGATCGCAAATATAAGTTTTTTACTAATTATATCATTAAATATTTTCATCGATATAATTATAACCCATTTAAAATTAGAAATTTACTGTGTATTTAAAAGAACTTTATCTCTTTCAATTTAAAAATCATTCTGAAAGTAGTTTTCAATTTAATGAAAATATCAATTGTTTTGTTGGAAACAATGGGGTAGGAAAAACAAATATTTTAGATGCAATACACTACCTTTCATTAACCAAGAGTTATTTTAATCATATGGATAGTAATAACATACAGTTTGAGAATGATTTTTTTATGATTAAAGGAAATTTCTCAAAGAATGATGACATAGATGAAATACAATGTAATTACAATTCTCAATCTGGAAAGATTGTAAAGAAAAATCAAGTGAAATATAGAAGGTTTTCTGAACATATTGGAGATTATCCTGTAATTATTATATCTCCAACAGATTCTAATTTAATATTAGAGGGTAGTGATACAAGAAGAAAATATTTGGATAGCAGCATATCATTATTTCAGAAATCATATTTAAAAAATCTTATTAATTATAATAGGGTTCTTAAGCAAAGAAATAGTTTATTAAAACAATTTTCTGAGCGTAACTATTTTGATGAAATAACCTTAGAAAATTTTAATAATCAACTTGTTTTATTTGGTAATGAGATTTACTCTCAACGTCAATCATTTTTACAACTTTTAACTCCTGTATTTAACAAATATTATCAAGAGATTTCATCCGCTAATGAAACTGTTAATTTATCTTATAGATCACAACTAAATGAAGGATCTTTCGCTTCTTTATTAAAGGAAACTTTGGTGAAAGATAGAATCTCTCATCATACAAGTGTAGGAATACATAAGGATGATATTTTATTTGAAATGGATGGTCATCCTGTTAAAAAAATTGGATCTCAAGGACAACAAAAATCATTCTTAATTTCTTTAAAGTTAGCTCAGTTTGATTTTATTACAGAAAAATTAGGTTTTAAACCAATTCTTTTATTAGATGATATTTTTGATAAATTAGATGATAATAGGGTGGAACAGCTAATTTCTTTTACTTCAAAAGGGATGTTTTCTCAAGTATTCATTACGGATACACATGAGCAAAGAAGTAAAGAAATTTTAAATAAAACAGGAGTAGATTATAACATTTTTAAAATTAGTAATTAAATGAGAAAATCTAGTTCAAATATGAGTTCATTATCTTCTGTTATGAGAAAAATTTTAAGAAATCCAAAGTTATCTGACAAACTATTAAAACTTGATATTCTGGAAATATGGAATGATATAATTGGAGAAAATCTTCAAAAATATGTTATTGATGCCAAAGTATATAAAGGCAAACTTTTCGTAAAATTAAAGTCTTCAAATCTTAGAAATGAATTCAGTTACCGAAAAACAGATATACTGAAACAAATTAACTCTAGAATAGGAAAAAAATATATTACAGAAATAATTTTTAAGTAGTGCTTATAATCTCTCTTCCTTTGAAAAATGAAAATCAGCTTCAATTAAAGCATTTTCATCAGAATCTGAGCCATGAACAGCATTCTTTGCCTTACTTTCTGCAAATTCAGCTCTGATAGTTCCCTCTTTAGCCTCTGATGGGTCAGTTGCTCCTATTAATGTTCTAAAATCTAGAACTGCATTGTCTTTTTCAAGTATTGCAGCGATAATTGGTCCACTAGACATATAATCAACTAGCTCACCATAAAACGGTCTTTCTCTGTGAACAGCATAAAACTCACCTGCTCTTTCTTTAGATAAGAGGACTTTTTTCATTGCAACTACTCTAAAACCAGCGTTTTCAATCTTATTTAGAATTGCTCCAGTATTTCTAGCCTCGACAGCTTCGGGCTTAACCATTGTAAATGTTAAATTGCTCATTGTATTTTTTTAAAAATTTGCTGCAAAATTAGAAATTATTACAAACTGAGCTTTTATTTTTATTCTTATTTTTGCATTCGATGAAAGAAAAGGCGCTTAAGTTTAGAAATTTATTATCACAAAAAAGGAATATTGTGATAACTACCCACAGGGGCCCAGATGGGGATGCAATGGGTTCTTCTCTAGCTTTATATAATCTTTTAACAAACTTAGGTAATGATGTTAGTGTTATAACTCCAAATGATTACGCTTCTTTTTTACATTGGATGCCTGGAAATGAAAAAGTTATTGAATATGATGGAAATGAAACATTAGCTGATAGAATTACTAATTCTGCAGAGCTAATTATTATGCTTGATTTTAATAGTAAAAATAGATTAGACAAATATTCTGACACAGTTTTTAGCACAGATGCTTATAAAGTACTAATTGATCATCATCAAGACCCAGACATGAAAATTGCAGATTTAATTTTTTCAGATCCAAATTCTTGTTCAACAGCACAACTACTTTATGAAGTTCTTGATTTAATGAACCTAACTGTGAATATAAACCAAGACATAGCGGAGTGTTTGTACACTGGAATCATGACAGATACCGGCTCTTTTAAATATAATTCTACAACTTCAAAAACACATAATATAATTGCCAAATTGATTGATAAAGGAGCTAGAAGCTCAATGATTCATGATCTTGTATACGATAACTCATCTGCAGAAAGAATGAAACTGTTAGGATATTGTATTAATGATAAATTATTATTGTATCCAGAAAACAATTCAGCTATAATTTCGTTAACCAATGAAGAATTAAGGAAATTTAATTTTAAAAAAGGAGATACAGAAGGTATAATAAATTATGCTCTTGCTATTAAAGATATTATATTTGCTGCCTTTATTGTCGAAAGGGAAGGAGTTGTTAAGTTATCTCTTAGATCTAAAGGTGATTTTAAAGTAAATATCATTGCTAATAAATATTTTAATGGTGGTGGTCATACAAATGCTGCTGGTGGAATTTCTTCAGTCAATGTTCATGAAACAATAAAAAAAGTTGAAGAAATAATTAATAATTATAAAGAAGAATTAAATAAAAAAAAATAAAATGAAAAATATATTTTTATCACTAGCACTGCTAGTTGGAATAAGTTGTACAAGTACTAATAATAATAACTATAATAATATGGAAGACGGAATTTATGCTAATATAAAAACAAATAAAGGTGAGATTACTTTAAAATTAGAATTTGAAAAGACCCCCTTAACTACTGCAAACTTTATTGCACTTTCTGAAGGAAAAATGAAAAATAAAAGAAAAGATTTAGGTACTCCTTACTATGATGGAATTAAGTTTCATAGAGTGATTGCTGATTTCATGATTCAAGGTGGATGTCCAGACGGAAATGGAATGGGAGATCCAGGATATAAGTTTGCTGATGAATTTCATCCAGATCTAAAACATGACAAAGGTGGTATTTTATCAATGGCTAATTCAGGACCTGGAACAAATGGATCTCAATTTTTTATTACACACAAAGAAACTCCTTGGCTAGACGGAAAACATTCCGTATTTGGCAATGTAATTGAAGGAATGGATGTTGTTAATTCAATTGCTCAAGACGATGTCATGGAATCTGTAACTATTTCAAGAATTGGTAGTAAAGCAAAAAGTTTTGATGCTGTTAAAGTTTTTTCTTCAGAACAAATAAGATTAGAAAAAGAAGCTGAAAAGAAAGCAAAAGAAACTGCTGCTGCAAACAAAAAGCTAATGGAAGGCGCAACAATAACAGAATCAGGACTTGGCTATATTATGGTTAAACAAGGCTCTGGTGTACAGGCAGAAAATGGAAAAACAGTATCTGTTCACTACACTGGGAAATTAACAGATGGTACTAAATTTGATTCCTCACTTGATAGAAATCAGCCTATTGAATTTGTTCTTGGTCAAGGAAGAGTTATCAAAGGTTGGGATGAAGGAATTTCGTATCTAAAAGTAGGAGGGAAGGCTACTTTTATCATACCATCTGACTTGGCTTATGGTGAAAGAGGAGCTGGTGGAGTAATTCCTCCAAATGCAACATTAATATTTGATGTAGAGCTTGTCGATGTCAAATAAGTAATTATTTCATAAATAAAAAGAGACTGATTTATCAGTCTTTTTTTTTGTTCTAATTCCGAAATTTATAATGTTTAGCAATTCCCAAACAAAAAAAAATAAAATGTTTTTAATTTTTTTAAAAAAAATATAAGTTTTTTTTCTTTATAACTGTTAACTTTCAAACAGCTTATATCCTAAAAATTAGATAGATTTTAGCTGTTAATAAATATTACATTTTGATTTAATATGTTTAAAAAATCGTTTGAATAAATCATTATACTTGCAATAGTTCTTTACTCTTAAAGCATTTAAAACGCAACCAAAACCGTGCTTGTTTTGGACAAACTTAGAATTTAAATCAAGAGTAAATCACTCGCATTTTATTAATTTATTAAACACATTTATATGGGAATATTTGACTATAGAAGAAATTACAAACCTTTTGAATACCCAGAGGTTACTGACTTTACAGATGCAATCAACAAGTCTTTTTGGGTTCATTCAGAAGTTGACTTTACAGCTGACACACAAGATTTTTTGTCACACCTTTCTGAGACTGAACAGAATGCAGTAAAAAACGCCTTACTAGCTATTGCACAAATTGAAGTTAATGTAAAAACTTTTTGGGGAGACCTGTATAGTCATTTGCCAAAACCAGAATTCAATGGACTTGGAAGTACCTTTGCAGAATGTGAATTTAGACATTCAGAAGCCTATTCTAGATTGCTTGAAGTTTTAGGATATAATGATGAATTTGAAAAGCTAATTGAAATTCCTATAATTAAAGAAAGAGTAGATTATTTATCGGCTGCACTCTCAAATGCAAAATCTCAAGATAAAGAAGAATATGCTATTTCACTAATTCTATTTTCTATACTTATTGAGAACGTTTCTTTATTTAGTCAATTTGCAATCATCCTTTCTTTTACAAGATTTAAAGGTCACATGAAAAATGTTAGTAACATAATTGCATGGACATCAATAGACGAACAACTTCATGCTAACGCAGGAATGTATATTATTAATAAAATAAAGGAGGAACACCCAGAATTTTTCAATCAAAAAACATTAGATAAAATTACAGATGTTGTAAAAGAATCTATAGAGATTGAAAGTAGACTATTGGATTGGATCTTTGAAAAAGGAGAGCTTGAATTTGTTAAAAAAGAAGACTTATTAAACTTTATGAAATACAGAGCAGATGAAAGTCTTACTCAAATAGGTTTTGAAAAGGTTTTTAATGTACCTTATGATAAATATGAACCTCTTGCATGGTTTGAAAATGAAGTCTTCTCCAATAGTATGGATGATTTCTTTGCAAAAAGACCTGTAGAATATACAAAACACGACAAAAGCATTACCGCTTTAGATTTATTTTAAATTCCATTAAATATGAGTGAAGTCAGAGAAAGATATTGGTGGAAAAATACAGAAAGCCAGCAAATTTTAAACAGAGGTTATTTACTTCAAGGAGAGTCCGTTGAAGGTGCCATTGATAGAGTATGTTCAGCAGCTGCAAAAAACCTATTTAGACCAGAGCTAAAGGAAGCATTTAAGGAAATGGTAGAAAGAGGATGGATGAGCCTAAGCTCACCAATATGGGCTAACATGGGAACAGAGAGAGGCTTACCAATATCTTGTTTTAATGTTCATGTACCAGACAGAATAGAAGATATTACTCACAAACTTGGTGAAGTAATAATGCAAACAAAGATTGGCGGAGGAACTTCAGGTTACTTTGGTTCTTTAAGAGAAAGAGGAAGTGCTGTTAAAGACAATGGTAAGAGTAGTGGTGCTGTTAGTTTCATGAAACTATTTGATACTACCATGGATACTATTTCTCAAGGTGGTGTTAGGAGAGGAGCTTTTGCCGCTTATTTGGACATCGATCATCCCGATATAGAAGAATTTTTATCTATTAAAAGTATAGGAAGCCCAATACAAAATTTATTTTATGCTGTATGTGTCCCAGATTATTGGTTAAATGAAATGATAGAAGGGGACATGGACAAAAGAAAAACTTGGGCAAAAGTTCTTGAAAATAGACAACAAAAAGGATTACCATACATATTCTTTACAGATAATATTAATAGAAATAAACCCCAAGTATACAAGGATAAAGGAATGATGATTAATGCAAGTAATTTGTGTTCTGAAATTGTTCTACCCTCAAGTAAAGACGAATCATTTATTTGCTGTTTATCATCACTGAATTTAGAAATGTATGATGAATGGAAAGATACAGAAACTGTTAAACTAGCTACTTTTTTCTTAGATGCAGTACTAGAAGAATTCATTAAAAAAACAAAAGGTAATCATTACTTAGAAAATGCTCACAATTTTGCTAAAAGACATAGAGCCTTAGGCTTAGGTGTTCTAGGATGGCATTCCTATTTACAAAGAAATATGATACCCTTTGAAGGTCTGGAGTCAAAACAATTAACAAATAAAATTTTTAAAGACATTCAGGAAAAATCTGAAAAAGCAACAATAGAACTTGCAAGAATATATGGAGAACCTGAGGTTTTAGAAGGATATGGTAGAAGAAATACTACTTTGTTAGCTATTGCTCCTACAACTTCATCATCAGCTATCTTAGGTCAGGCATCCCCAGGCATTGAACCACTATATAGTAATTACTATAAAGCAGGTCTTGCAAAAGGAAACTTCATGAGAAAAAATAAGTATTTAGAAGCTTTACTAAAAGAAAAAGGTATTGATAATGAAGAAACCTGGAGAAGTATTATGCTAAATAACGGCAGTGTTAGTCATTTAAATGAATTAGATGATAACGAAAAAGGTGTTTTTAAAACTTTTAAAGAAATAAGTCAATTAGAAATTATACAACAAGCTTCAATTAGACAAAAATATATTGATCAAGCTCAAAGCTTAAACTTAAATATTCCATCTAATTTACCAGTAAAAGAAGTGAATAACTTAATTTTAGAAGCTTGGAAACTAGGAGTGAAGACACTTTATTATCAAAGAAGTCAAAGTGTTTCAAAAGAAATGGTTACGAATCTAGTTTCTTGTAGTAGTTGCGAGGGTTAAGCTAGTTTATATATTTCAGAATACTTCTTAGTTACATATTTCATAAAGTATTTAAAATTCAGCTCTTCACCGGTTATTCTTTCACAAAGTACTTTTGCATCATATCGTTCGCCATGTTTATGAATCTTGTTTCTTAGCCAATCAAGAAGTTCAACAAAATCGCCATTACCAATCTTTGTATCTATATTATTTATTTCGGTTGAAGCTTTATGAAAAAATTGAGCTGCATAGAAACTACCAATTGTATATGTAGGAAAATAACCAAAGCTACCATGAGACCAATGGATATCTTGTAAAACTCCCTTTGAGTCACTAGGGACTTTAATGCCCAAATAATCAAAGTATTTTTTGTTCCAAATAGAAGGAAGATCCTTTACTTCAATACTTCCTTCAATTAATCCTTTTTCAATTTCATACCTAATAAGAACATGTAAATGATAAGTAAGCTCGTCTGCATTTGTTCTAATTAATGAGGGTTTTACATTATTAGTTGCTTCATAAAATTTATTATAATCAATATTTTTTAATTTATCAGGAAATAAAGACTTTAGAGATGGAAAATTATATTTCCAATATTCTAAACTTCTTCCAACATGATTTTCCCATAACCTTGATTGAGACTCATGTATACCTAAAGAAACTGAATTTCCTAAAGGAGTTCCATAATTTTCTGATAAAATTCCTTGCTCATAAAGCGCATGACCACCTTCATGAATACAACTCCAAATCATTTCAGAAAGATTATTTTCATCAATTCTAGTTGTCACTCTAGCATCCTGTGGAGAAAAATGTGATGAAAAGGGGTGAGCAGAGATATCTTGTCTTCCAGAATCAAAATCATAACCCATTTGTTTTAATAATTTAATACCAAAATCCCATTGTTTGTCATGATCATATAATTGATAGAAAAAGGACTCATCAACCTGATTATTTTTAGCTATTAGTTTTATGAAAGGAACTAATTTTTCTTTTACATCTTTAAAAATTAAATCTACATCTTTTGTTGTTAAATTAGGCTCATATCTATCTAGTAAAGCATCATATGGATGATTTGTATATCCAATTAATTCACATTCTTCTTTTCTTAGTTCAACTAGTTTTTCAAGAGAATCTTGAAATAATTTAAAATCGTTTTTTTCTTTTGCGATTCTCCAATCATTAAATGCTTTAGAAATTAATTTAGATTGCTTTACTATAAATTCAGATGAATATTTTTTATTCTTTAAAAATTCTTTCCTTGATAAAAATATATTACGTTTTTGATCAGAATTTAATGATTGATCGTTATTTAAAGTTTCTAATAATTTACCATATTTATCATCAGTAGATAATTCATAAGCAATTTTTGCAAGTGTGGATAATTGCTGGGCTCTAAATTTATTTCCTTTTTTTGGCATCTTTGTTTCTTGATCCCAACTTAAAACACTCATTGACATACGAATGTCGTATATTTTTACAGAGTATTCTTCATAATCATTATAGTTTTTTAATTTCATATACTAGATTAAATAAACATTACTTTGTCTTATAATTAATATTATGTTAAATTGTAAAATAATCTTATATACCCTACTTGTTAGATTCTAAAGAATCAATTAAATACAATATATATTCTTTATGTTGTCTTGTTTGAAGATTGCCTATCTTAGTATCTAAATTATCATTAAGCCAATTAAGATTATAATATGCAGATGTTTTAGCAAGATTATCGTAAGAAGATTTAGGATTTACAATTGATAATAATCTGTTAACATAAGAAACCTGTATATTTTGTCTTATTGTAGAAACATTTTTGTCTATATCACTAGCAAAAATTGAATTTCTAAGATCAATCATATAATATGGAAGCTTGTATTCATTTCCATATAATGATGAATTAGATATTCTCAAAAGCACTCTAGAGTTAAGAAGATGATTTAAAAGATAATTTTGATATCTTAAAATTCTTTGATGAATTGTTGGGTCTGTTGAAACATTAAAACCTCTCCTCTGCTTCATTAGATAAGGAAATAAATCTTCTTGAAGAAGAATCTTATTACTAAAAGCATATTTCGCCAAAATATCCATAGCTTTTTTTTGTGTTTCCTTATCTACACTTTCAAAAGGTTTTTTTTCTGAATCCTGATCTGTGTGTGATAAATCAATATAAACACCACCAATTTGTCGAGTAACAATGTTTAAAGCCTGGTAGTAAGAATAAACTAGATTTATGTAAGATCTGTATAACTCCTCATAGGTATCATTATCTGATGTGTATTTAGATTTGAGATTTTTTAATATGTCTACAACCATATTAATCTTATCAACTGAATGATCAAGTTGATTACTGGAAAGGTCATAAATCATAGCATTTGGATCAGACCCTTTGCCTGGAGATCTCATATCTAAAGCATCATTTGCAAATGCTAATTCTTTTTCAGTTGATCTAGAAAGAATTTTATCAAGACCTTCTTCTTCATTTTCACTAAATTGTGTATAACCAAATTGAATAGCCCATATATCATAAAAACCTGGCTTAATATCAAAAAACAATGCTTGATTTTCAGGATTTTTATTAATATTAATAGCAG
>Ga0222717_10003990_pt1 | contig 10947 bp, 9 predicted proteins | sample C33_18DmetaG_FD_165053 | JGI IMG/M metagenome (GOLD analysis project Ga0222717, IMG submission 165053) | Estuarine water microbial communities from San Francisco Bay, California, United States - C33_18D | ecosystem: Environmental > Aquatic > Marine > Unclassified | place: USA: California...
GGTCATTCCTAACAATGGATGCGCCGTGGGGATATACTATCCAACTTTTACAGATATCCTATTGTAAATTAACTTGAATAACCTTGGACACCCATGAACTTAAATTTAATCTTAGCGCATTTTATTTGCCGATTCGAAGCGAATCATATCATAACGTTTCGAATAATCACAACAAAATAAACTCCATGATCCCCTTCAATGATCTCAATGCTCACCATGAAAATAACCGAGAAAAATTTCATGATGCATTGGATTCGCTGCTAGATTCATCTGGATTTATTGGCGGAAACTCCGTGTCTGGTTTTGAAAAATCATTTGCTGAATTTTGTTGTGCTAAATTTAGCATAGGCGTAGCAAATGGGACTGATGCCATTTACTTGGCATTAAAAGCCTTAGGTATTGGACCTGGCGATAGTGTTGTAACCGTACCTAATACTTTTATTGCCACGACAGAAGCCATCACGATGGCCGGAGCTGATATCATTTTTGTTGATGTAGAAGCGGAGGAACGCTTAATAGATCTGAACGCTCTTACAAACTGTTTAGAATCACACCCACAAAAAGAAAAGATTAAATGTGTTATTCCGGTTCATTTATTTGGACAACCTGTAGACATGATTTCTTTAAAAAAGATTTGTGATGAAAAAAGAATCCCCATCATCGCGGACTCCGCACAAGCACACGGCACAGAAATAGAAGGTGAAAGCATCACTCAATATGCAGATCTCTCTACCTTTAGTTTTTATCCTGGCAAAAACCTCGGTGCACTAGGAGATGGAGGTGCGATAGTTACCGACAACAAAAAATACAGTGAGTTTTTACACAAGTGCTTAAATCACGGTCGAAGTGCTAAATACGATCATGAATTTGAAGGCATCAACTCTAGACTCGATGCACTACAGGCATTGTTCTTAAATATCAAACTTGAAAATTTAGCTGAAAAAACGCGATTGCGTCAACACTTTGCTCGTATATACAATGAAGAGCTAAGTGAGTTATGCCCTCAAATCAAACTTCCTAAATACATCGACAAACGCCTTTCTGCCTTTCACTTATATGTGATAGAAATTGATAATCGCGATGAGGTCAGAGCTAAACTCGGTGAAAATGAAATTCAAACTGGCATTCACTACCCCATTCCTCTACATCGTTTGAAAGCTTATGAGCACCTGAATATAAAAGAAGGAGCTTTTCCCGTAGCTGAAAAACTAAGTTCGAACATACTTTCACTTCCACTTTATCCAGAAATGGCGGAAGAAGATGTTCAAACAGTCGTACAAACTCTTAAAAGCATATTAAAAGGTTAAGCATGTCAGCTGAAAGCGGCGCAGTTACTCTGAGAAGACTTTTCATTAAAGGTAAATCTAAAGCATCTTCGGATGCATCGTGGATAGAAAATTTAAATGCCAATGCTTTTGCCGACCGCAAACTCGGACCCGATGAAGAGAATCACGGTTGGGCAATTTTGGGCAATGAACTAAGTACTAATTTTAATTTAGATAACACCGTTAACGGAAAGTTTGTCACTTTTTCTTTGCGCAAAGACACCAAAAGAATTCAACGCACCATGCTCAACTTAAAAGTAAAAGAACGCATACTCGAGCGCATGAAAGAAATGGAAACCGACACCTTACCACAAAAACAAAAAGTGGAGATCAAAGCTGAAATCATTGAAGAACTCAACAAAAGCACCGAAGCGAGTTTACAAATCGTTCAAGTTATTGTGGATACTGCCAGAAAAGAAGTTTTTGTCACCTGCACCAGCGATAAATTAATTGAAAGCTTTATCACTCTTTTTGATAAAACCTTTAATGTAAAACTTTTAGAAGCCAATTCCATGGCCTGTGCTGAAAACTTATTAGAAGCAGATGTCTTCGAAAAAATATTGGATAAACCCGGTATCGAACTCATCGATGGATTAGAGGTTCACCCCGATTTCGAAAACAGTCCTGAAGCAAAACTCGGCTCTGGTTTTCTTACGTGGTTATTTTATTATTTACAGGCTGGCGATGGTCATTGGAAAGGGCCTCATGTTGGAGAGTTTGGAATTCTTATGGAGGACTATCTTTTATTTGAAGGCGAAGCACTTGGCACTAAACAAACCTTATTAAAAAAAGGTCTTGTAAATCAATGTGCTGAACTCGCCACAGTTCTACGCATTGGAAAACAAATCGCAAAAGCTAAATTAACACTGGCTAGAGAAAATGGTACTGAAGCTACCGAGGTATGGTCCTTCATGATCAACAATATGAAATTTGATCTCTCTTCACTGAAGGTTCCAAAATTTTCGGATGGGAATAGTGCTGCGAGAACGCTTGGTCGCTATAACTATTTAATTGAAGCTTTTGAGATTCTCGATGATTTGTATTTACACTACTTAGAGTTGCGCTACAGCAGAAAATGGCCGGCGGCTTTAACTGAAATTCGCAACTGGATTCAGCTACTACAACAGGGGCGAGATTCTTAAAAAAACCGTAACTGCACTCCATCTGCATCCATCAACCTTCACAGGCACCTCAATTACGCACAAACTTCGGCCCTTCGGGCTAACTACAGCTGAAGCACATTTACGATTTTTAGGTTTATACTAATGAGACTTTTTGGTATTTGATTTAGGCTTACAACTCATAACGATTACCTTAGCAGTTTTTCTTGTGATTTTAGTGTTTATTATTTATATTGAGTTAAGTTGTTAGGCCCTTCTCATCATTGTTAGTATCTTGAACTAATACTGGACAATGGGGTATCTAGAAACTTTTGGGGGTCTGCTGATTATTTGGCAGACCCTTTTTTTATTTAGTTTTAGATTTTTTCTAGAATACTTAAGTTTAACTCTGGATAGAGTGTATATTTGCTTATCAGAGTTTCAATTCTTGACTTGGCTTCACTTAGGGCTGCAGGGTCTAGGGTGTATTTTGCCTTTGATTTTTGACCTGCACTTTTGCCTTTAGCGATCGTGTTTGCTGTAGTGTTGCTCAGAATGAGTTTGACTACTTTTCCGATTTCTTTCATCTCTTCTACACCCATTCCTAGAGTAGTTAGAGCAGCAGTTCCCAAGCGAAGCCCGCTTGTGTACCATGCTCCATTTGGATCGAATGGGATTGAATTTCTATTAAGTGTGATGCTAGCTTCTCTTAGAGCATCTTCACCTTGGCGACCTGTTATGCCGAAGGATTGTATGTCGAGTACCATTAAGTGGTTGTCTGTACCATCGGAAGTTAATTTAATACCTTCTTCCATGAGTGTTTCTGAAAGTGCGGCTGAGTTTTTAACAATTTTTGCTGCATAGGTTTGAAACGATGGGTCTAGTGCTTCTTTGAATGCAATAGCTTTTGCAGCCATAACGTGTGGAAGTGGCCCACCTTGAAGGATAGGACAACCTTTATCTAGCCATTCTGCGAATTCTTCTTTACACAATACCAATCCACCTCTTGGCCCGCGAAGGGTTTTATGAGTAGTGGATGTTACAATATGAGCGTGAGCGACAGGATCGTAATCACCTGTGAATACCTTGCCCGCTACCAAACCGGCAAAGTGAGCCATGTCCACCATGAATACAGCACCGATTTCATCGGCAATCGCACGCATTGTTTTGAAATTAATTTTTCTTGGGTATGCACTATATCCTGTTAAGAATACCAATGGTTTTTCTTTAAGTGCCATCTCGCGGATTGCATCGTAATCCAAGCGTTGTGTTTTTTCATCTACGTCATAGCTAATACAATCAAACATACGCGCAGAAACATTGTGGCGATAACCATGAGTTAAGTGACCACCTGAATAGTAGTTCAAACCCATTAGTTTTTGGTTGCCCAATTGTTTTTTAAGGTCTTCCCAGTCTTCACGTGATAGTTTTCCTGGGTCGGTTGTTCCGTATTTTTCAATTTCCGGTTCTTGAATGCGTTTTGAAAGAATAGTCCAATAAGCGAGCATGTTTGCATCGGCTCCTGAGTGAGCTTGAACATAAGCATGATCTGCACCAAAAAGTTCTTTGGCGTAATCCGCTGCTTTTGCTTCAATCATGTCTACATTTTCGCAACCCGCATAAAAACGGTGATGTGGAAAACCCTCTGCGTATTTATCGGTTAATAAATTACCCATCGCTGCCTGAACAGCTTGCGAACAATAGTTTTCTGAAGCAATCATTTTTAAATGCGTGCGTTGGTCTTTGAGTTCTTTCACAATCCCCTGCGCAACCTCTTTATCAACTTTTGCAACCAGTTCTAAATTAGCTAAATAAGCGATCATTTCTGTCGAAATGTTATTTGAATTTTGATTGATATACTCTTGAACTAAAGACATAATTTCCTTTTGTTAATTGCTTTTACTCAGTTGAAAAATTCAGAACTTATCTAAATAGTCCTGTATGAATCGTCAAAATAAAACTGATCGCAAGGGTGCAAGTTTGACGGACAGATGGGTTATCAGACAGAATTTTAAACCTAATTTTTTAAAGCATTTAGCAAAATAAATTGGACAATCAAGAGCAAATAAAGGAATTGAAAGGCCCCTTGTGGAATCACAAATTCGAAGATCACGAAGCTTGGTGGAAACAAAACTTTAAAGATCCAAAATTCCGTTTAAAACAACTCAACAATTGGGTGTATCAACAATTCACCACCGATGCTGATAAAATGCTTAATTTGCCCCAAAAAATCAAAGAGAAAGTAAGCGAAATCAGTCCAACTCAATTAGAACACGTTGATACCCTCATTGCATCAGATAACAGTGCCGATAAATACCTCTACACCTGTAGCGACAATTCAAAACTCGAAAGTGTCTTGCTACGCGATGGCAAACGACGCACTGTTTGTTTATCCACCCAAGTCGGTTGCCCGCTTGCCTGTGCTTTTTGTAACACTGGTTTAGCTGGTTATAAACGTAATTTGAGCACCGCAGAAATCATTGAACAAATCATTCATATTTCTAAACGCGAAAAAGAACGCATCAGTAATATCGTTGTTATGGGGATGGGTGAACCCATGCTCAACTACGACTCCCTTATGAAAGCACTACGCCAAATCAATCACACCGAGGGTTTAAATATTGGAGCACGGCATATCACCATTTCAACCTCCGGTATTAAAGGTGCAATTTTAAAATTGGCAAATGAACCCGAACAATTTGGACTCGCCGTGAGTTTACACGCAGCCAATGAAAAACTGCGCACCGAACTCATGCCCATCAATAAATCTCACACTCTCGAAGAACTCATGAACGAGATCAAAGAGTACATTCAAATAACCAACCGCCGAGTTACTTTTGAATACATTATGTTGGCCGATAGTAATAGCGAAAAAAAACACGCTCACGAATTGGCAGCTCTTTTAAAAGGCATGCTCTGTCATGTAAACCTAATTCCCTACAACCCCGTTCCAGAACTCCCCTTTGAAGCAACGGTGATGAAAAAGATCATTGATTTTCAAAACATCGTCAAAAAATCTTCAATACCTTGTACCATACGCATTGAAAAAGGGCAAGATATTTTAGCTGCTTGTGGGCAGTTAGCTCATAAGAAGAAGTAAAGTTTTTATCGTTATTACTATATTATTTGCACTCTAGGCCAAGTTAAGTAACTTACCTTTTAATCAATCTAGATAAATAGCGAAAGAACTTCATGTATCTCCATGATTTACTATTTTCATACCGATTAACCTCTGCTACCAAAACACCATTCTCATTGTTTAGCCTAGCTGTTTCATCATGCCATTTTTTTACTTCGCCATCTAACCTTTGTTGTTCTTGTTTTAAAATGTTGATACTGTGTTCCATTGATGAAACTGTTTTTGATTCTTTTAAATAACCATCTAAATGGCGTGAACTTGAATTGGCATAGTTCTGGAAATCAATTTCCATAGTTGAAAATTGTGTTAAATACTCTGATATACCGAGTTGTTCATAAAAACTTTTTTCTGGAACGATTTCCTCTGCTTCAGGAATGCGAATATAAAAAGAATTTAGGGACCTATAAAATATGTATGCTAAAGGTATGTTACAATCGAATAACCAGTCTAAATCAAAAACATGGTAATCTCCATTTTCTATGATAAGATTATCAAAATTCATGTCGATATTCGCAACTCCCGAGAAACCTTGGAGGTTATTAAAATAGTCTGCTTTAACTGATGGAAATATTTCGCTGAATAGTTTATTTGATTGAAAACTTACAGGATCAAATGCTGTGTTTAAAAAATTCCAAAAAGATTCGATGCTTTTATGAAACTGCTCTTTATCTTTATTAATAATAAATTGATGCAGTTCTTTTTCTAATGTGTTTCCTTCAATGTATTCGAAGACTAGTTTAGATTTATCGTGTTCGACAATCTCACACAAACGTGCATTTTTATTTTTGAGTTGGTCTTTTAATCTTGAATGAAGCTCTGTGATCTCAACAAACCTTTTTTGAGTTTCGGAAGTAAGAGCAATTTTTTTTACAAATTTTTTGATATCCGATTGATAGATACAGGTCGAAATGCGAAAATCTTTTCGTCGCATAGATGAATATTTAGCAAAAATAACCTGACTCATTCTGCTTTTATATTTAGTAAAAATGAATTGGCAAAAAATGGGAATTGCCCATTATCAATGATACCTTGAAAAGCATTAAACTCTCGGAACAACATTAATCTATCGTTATCGTAATTCTGTGAATCAGAAAATAATTCGTTTCTTTCGGGTAAATGGTGATCTGAATAAATCAAATGAGGCAACTTGTAATCTGGGAAAGGATAATAAAAGTCTATCTCACCATAACCCGCATGCTCAACCATTTTTTCTAATTCATATTTTCCAAAGGTACGGAACTTGTGGTTATTGACATAACCTTGAATACCATCAAAATGAATACCCGTGTGGTCTTCTACTGCACCGGCAAAATATTTTAATCCAAACCTGTTTTCGATAGCAATTAACAAACGTCCATTTGGATTCAAAAGTTTTTTAATTTGTTTTAAAAATGCTAAATAAGGGTTTGCACCTTCAGTGAATGCTCCTGCATACTCTAAAACACCAATTAAGGTAATGTAATCAAATTTTTTATCAAAGGGAATCTCATTGAGATTTCCAACAATGATATCTAAGTTATTAGAATCGCGGTGACGATGATTAATAACATCAGCTCGTCTTTTCGATAGTTCAACTGTTGTTACCTCTGAACATTTTTCAGTAAATAGACCCGTTAAAGCACCACAACCTCCTCCGATTTCAAGAAGTGAACTGCCTGCATCAAAAGAGTACCATTCTAATAGGTTACGTCTAATTGATGTTAGGTGATATAGAATTGCCCAGCGATCATCATTTGCTATAATTTCATCTATTGATTTATTCTCACGATAAATGGAAAGAATTTCATCTTCAATATCGCCGTCGGAATAGAGGTTTTGACCACTATAATAATCAAGAATCATCTTAGGCATGCGTTATCTCCAATTTGGATTGCATATCATAAAAACCACAAAACTCATTACTTCCTATTACTTCAAACAGTATTACATCGTACAGTCTATTGAAAACTTCTATTTCACCACTTTTAGTATAGGTAACACACCCAAGTGATAAGGCATATTTGCCAGATCTAAAGTTTGCGCATTGATCAAAATTCACATTGATTACATCATTAGGTTTAAAAACTCCTGTCGTCATCTTAAGTTGATGTGTATTAACTCCTGTAATTTCCATTCCTTTGAGATCTTTAATCGATACAGCAAAAATTGGATTGCTTATTTCTTCTGAAAATTTCACCTGCATGGTTACTCTGTAATCTTTTAAATTCTCTATCACTGTACAGGGTTTATTATCCATGATTAAACTATAATCAACAATACTTGCTTTGTTATTACCATACTCAAGTGCGTTGTTATTATTAGAAATTTTTTGTGTATTATTTTCCCGACCATCACTCTCTGCCTCATTTTTATCAGGGCTATATGAACCCGTCATGATTTGTTTGAAGACATCAACCGCTTCTTTTGGAAGAGAATTGAACACCGTTTTTCCCGTATCTAAGACAATACCTCTTGTGCAAAAACGGATAATACTTTCTAAATCGTGTGTAACAAAAAGAATGGTTACTCCGCTATCTTGTAATTCTTGAAATTTATTAAAACATTTCATTTGAAATGCAGCATCTCCAACACTTAAAGCCTCATCGACAATTAATATTTCAGCATTGACGTTGATCGCCACAGCAAAAGCAAGTCTAGCGAACATACCACTTGAATAACACTTTACGGGATGATCTATGTATTCTCCAATATCTGCAAACTCAATAATACCTTGGAGCTTTTTATCCATTTCTTCACGACTGAAGTTCATGATTGTGCCATTCAAATAAATATTTTCAATGCCCGTCATTTCGGCATTAAATCCTGCACCTAATTCTAATAGTGATGCGATTTTTCCTTTTGTCGTTACAGTTCCCGAGCTTTCAGTTAACACACCTGTTATAATCTTTAATAGGGTTGATTTACCTGCACCGTTTTTACCCAGTATTCCAACTGTTTCACCTTTTTTTATATCAAAACTCACATCGTTCAAAGAATAAAAATCTTTGTGATATTTTTTTCGCAAAGGGTGCAAACCCTCTTTCAAACGGTCCAATGGAGAATTATAAAGATGAAAGACCTTTGTGAGATTGCTTACTGATACTACGATCTCTTCACTCATTATAACACATCTGCAAAATGAGGTTTTAACTGTTTGAATGTCAAAGCACCCACAACAAAAGTTATCAGCGCAAAACACCAAAAATAAAGAGATAAATTGGTGTATTCCCAAAACCAAACTTTATTAATAAAAGTATCGCGGTATCCTTGGATTATGTAATACATCGGGTTGAGTTTTAACAACCACTGAATATTTTCAGGCATCATCGATTTTGACCAAAAAATGGGTGTTCCCCAAAAACCTAATTGTAAGATCAAGTTTACACAATGAAGAGAATCTTTTAGGAAAACTTGTAGAGCAGAACTCAACCAAGAAACCCCCATTAACAATACGATAAACGAAAATAAATAATAAGGCAATTGCAATATATATATATCAGGGCTGAAACCATAAAACCAAAACATCATCAATGTGAAAAATATAAAAAATAAATGTATGAGTATCGAAGAACCTATTTTAATGACAGGCAGCAACTTGATCTTAAACATGACTTGCTTAACCAAAAAACTGTACTCTAATATTGAACCCGTTGTCTTAGGCCAGGAATCTGCCATAAAAAACCAAGGAACAATACCTGCGACTAGCCAAAGAATAAATGGAAAATCATTTATAGGCTTTGACTTAAACCCTACTTGGAATACAAACCAAAAAACTAGGATCGTAACAATAGGTTGTATAAAAGCCCAAATAATACCAAGGTATGACCCTAAATACTGCTGTCTAAAGTCATTTTTGATAAGTTCTAACAACATTCTCTTACTGCGATAGATATCTTTAACAAAATAAATAAGATGTTGCAGAGGCTTCAGTAACATGTAGTGGGCTTAACAGGTGGTGCTTGATATTTTCATTGAGATATTGCGAAGAGTTTAATCTCCACTGCAATTTGGGGAGACTGGATATGATAAAAACTAAACATGTAAATTATTGATTCATTCACTATATCTAATGGGAGTCCTTAATGGGTGTCTTATTTCCGCTTAAACAATGATATCTTGCGTAAATTACCATATAAATAAACTTTCTGTAAATCATTTCATTAAATGCAATTTTCAAAAGAATTATCTAAAAAATTCATTACTAAATTATGCTTTAGTCCGAATTTTATCATACTCGTCTTAGGTATTATATTCTATTCTCAATACTATAACATTGGGTTTAATTTTGGTGACGAAGGCAGTTTAGCTTATATTTCTCAAGTTTTATTAGAGGGACAAGTCCCCTACATAGATGTTGCAATAGGATACAGTGTAATGTGGTATTATCCATTTGTTGTATTGTTTTATCTTTTTGGTGTTAATTTTTTAGTATTAAAAGCCTTTCTTTTTTTACTCGCAGCTATCAATGCAATGGTTGGCTTTCATTTAATCAAATTCTTAACAGGCCGAAAATATTTAGCTTGGCTAACCACACTTATATTAATTGCTGTTCCGGGGCCCATTCACAAAATTTATATGCCCATCATTTCTATTGTTTCAATGTATGCATTATTAAAAATTGAGCGCAACACGACTGGTTTAAGAGGCGTTATCCTTGCAACAGCTCTCATTGCTTTTTTCTCCTTATTTAGAATAGAAATGGGATTAATGCTCTACGGCATACTTTTTTTAACTATATTTTCACATAGTTATATTGGAGAATTGTCACTCTTAAAAAAAACATCAACTTTTTCAATAGAAATAATCAAAAGTTTCATCACAATGCTGTGCACATTACTTCCATTTTATTTAATAGCATTATCTCAAGGGTATTCAACTTCATTTATTGGAGGTTATAAAAATTGTGTCATCTTTTTTTACGATAGGGGTAAAGAATTATTACTGTCAGTGATTTTCAGTACAACACAAGCTTTACAGGGCAACAGCAACAGTGAGATTGCTGAGGAGACCATTACTTTAATGCAAAGAATTCCTTTCAGTGAAATCTTCAGCGGAAATGCAAACTCTGCTTTTGCTTTTTTAACCTACATCCCAGCAGTGATCATGATTGGAACCATTCTTTTTATTATCACCTCATTCATTTTACACTATTCTCGCAACCACTGCTTTAAACATGTAAATAAAAAAACACCTGCTCGATTTTGTTTAATTTTCCTCATTATATCATGCACTTTTATTCAATTCTTTTATTTCCGGCCAGACCCAGGACATTTAGTGCAATTTATGCCTCCTTTTATAATTTTATTAGCTTATTTCATGGCATTTTTCATGGATAAAGCTAAAAAAATCAAAAGCAAAATAGATGCATCGAGAGTAAAATTAAAATCATTTTCTCTTATACTCT
>Ga0222717_10003992_pt1 | contig 10946 bp, 8 predicted proteins | sample C33_18DmetaG_FD_165053 | JGI IMG/M metagenome (GOLD analysis project Ga0222717, IMG submission 165053) | Estuarine water microbial communities from San Francisco Bay, California, United States - C33_18D | ecosystem: Environmental > Aquatic > Marine > Unclassified | place: USA: California...
GCCTGCTTAATATATTTTTCTCCAGTAGCGTAAATTAATATTCCTTTAGACATCCATTACCCTAGTCAAATATCTTTCTAAACTAAACTTGTTCATTACATGAAGATTATGATGTCTCCAATGAACCGCTGTGTATTCGCCTAAATAATTTTCTTTTTCTAACAACATAAATAAACCTTCTTTAGTACTATCCCAAAGAATATCTTTATCTGTTGTAAAAAATAATTTACCAGGCATAGGCTTGGCAAAATCGCCTTCCTGATATCCATTCATTATATGAATAGCAATTGAAAATGCAAAATCATTTCTAAACAAAACCGTAGGAATTTGGAAAATGCTACGATAGTGATACCAATTTTCTTGTATATGTTGCACTAAATCAAAGAAGATCTTATTAGTTTCTGTTTTCCTAAAGAATACAGCAGTAGCCCAATAAAAATGAGCTCCAGTATCAGAAATAAATTTAAACTCATGCTCATTTCTAAAACCTGCTAAATCATACGATTTATCATATATAAGAAAATTATGAGGTTGATCAAAACAATGTTTATATACATCATTGAATAAAACAATGTCAGTATCTAATAACAATGTTTGCTCATATGGAGTTACACCCCATGCCGCAGATCTAATCTCATTTTTAAATCGTAGAGACCTTGCTGATAATGATCCATCATGATATCTTCTTAAATAGTGTTGATCACCTTTAGATAAAACATTGTTTCCATTTAAATCTTCTTTCCGCCAAACAATTTCAATTACTTTATCAAAATAATCTCCATATCCTTTATCTTCTAAATATTTTTGACTATCTGTGATTACAGATGTAGGTAAGTTCAAATATTTTTTAACATTACTGGCTAAAAAAGCAGCTTGCCTAAGATAATCAAGTTTCTCATTATTCCTTGCTACTACAAGGACACCTTTGCTCATTTTTCTTTATCCGTTTCTTCTAATTGTATTTGATCTAAAACAACATCGTGCATCTTTTGCTTACTTTTTACCAGTGTAGTATAGTTTACAAAATATTCATTTGATGCTTCATTGTAGATAGTAAGAATTTCATCAAAAAATTCTTCAAGATCTTCAATCTCAATTGGTCTGTTATTGTCATCAACTAAAACTACAGTATCTTGCTCAAGCAACATCATAATTTTACAAAAACAAATTAATTCTTTGTTTACTGTAAATTGTGCTCCATTAAAATAATGTATAATGTCTTGTGAATAAGTTTCTTCTAACACTCTTTTTTGGTTATTTAGATTAACCATGTAGTGAGAAAACTGGAGGGCTTTTTCTAATCTTTCGTCCATAATATACTCCTTTAAAGTATATATTAAAAAAGATTAGAAGAAGTGTAAGAAACGATTAAGCTACAGTGACAGTAGGCGGATCTAATTGAACTGTTGAGATACTTCCAAGCAAGGGATCTGTTGTAGAACCTGTAGGATAGTATATAGAAATGTTTGAGGTAGTTGTGCCTATTACATCTTCATCATAAGCAGCAATCCAAAAATATGTATTAGCAATATTTCCTCTATCTGCATCAACAAAATTCATTGTAAAATCCATTACATTTGTACTACCTACGAGTCTAGATACTGAGAGGTTATGATAGTTATCTTGGTATACTGTTACTCCATCAGGATTTTGCTGCAAAAATGTATTAGTAGAGGCAAGGATATGTTGCCAATATTCTGTATAACCAAAACTAATACCATTTACTTTATTAGCTAAAAATTGTTGCCAATCATTTGATTTAGACGTACTATTGTTATCATGAGCAGCATGAAATCTAACTTGTCCACCTGCATTAAAAAACCATCGTTGATGATTTGAATCAGTCCATGTAACTCTATGTGTTGTTGTAACAGTGCCATTCCAATTCGTTCCAGCAGTAGCCGCAGCAACATTAGATGACAGAGTCATTTGTGATGGATTTGCAGTAGGCGCATTATCATAACAATAATTTATAGCTTCAATATAAGCATTATGAGTTTCATTATAATCTGTCCCTGATGCTGTTGCCTTAATTAAATCAGTTCCTCCTGACGGTACAGTCAAATCAAAACTATCAGCAGTAATATGAACGTATGCCTTAACTATATCTGCTCTAAGTTGGGCCATATGAGTAGCAGATACTAAAGTAGTTGCTCCTCCTGCTACAGTAGAGCTAGTAGTAGCTTGTCCATATCCTCGTGTAGACCCTCCTGAGTTAGGTCCAAGAATCTCAATAATTTTATTCCGTAATTCATTATAATCTGTTGCTGTTAAAGTTGTTCCAGCAGAACGATTTGATATTGCCATTTATATATCTCTTAGTAAACTGTACCTTGTGCAGAAGCTACAATTGGTGATTTAACTCGTACACCTACAATACTTTCTGAATTCTCAGGATCAATTGGGCTGCCACTAGCATGATAAATAGAAGCGGTGCTAATTGTTGTACCTGATACATTTTCATCTACTCCGCCACCTATTCCTGTTTGATCACCTACATCAACATCATGGAAAATAACTCTAAACAATAAAATATTAGAAGATATAGCACTTCCTATAATCTTATAATAGTTTTCTGAATATACTCCTCCACTAACTGGATTTTTTAATACTAAAATTTGCGGTGCTGAGCTAATGGTTTGATTTTCAGGATAGGTAAAAACATATGTTCCAACTGATGATAATAAGTTTTGCCAAACACCAGGTTTAGAACCAGTAGCCCACGATCCTGCTAAATTTGCTGATATTCTTATTTGTCCGCCCGTATTAAAGAAAAATCTACGATGACTACTATCGTCAAATGTTATTGTAATATCGTGAGTTTTAAAGTTGTTCCAGTTAGAAAAGGAATATGTAGCAGCACTGGCTACAAGCGTCATAGCAGATGCATTTACTTGTAATCTGTTTGTATCAACTTGGTTTACTGCAAAAGTGTAATCATTATAAGTTTTATTTTCACCGTCAGCTAATGATTCTGTTGCACTTCCAGCTTGTACTACATCATTTAAATCTACTGAGTTTACAGGAAAGACAACAATTGTTTGATGCTGCCATAATTTTAAAATATCAATCCTTAAGTTATTTAACTGTTCAGCAGTTACCATACTGCTAGATTGAACTTGTGAACTATGAACAGTTTGGCCGTAACCATAGTCTAAGCCATAGATGCCGCCTCCTGCGCCTAATAATGATTGTACTTTTTCTTGGAGTCTGTTATAGTCGTCCGCTTGAATAGTTGTTCCGGCACTCCTATATGCTATTGGCATTCTATATATCCCTTTATTTTTATTTATACTTGTATTTCTACTAACTTAATTTCTGGATTATCGTTATTGTCAATAGCTCGTCCAATTACAACTGCTGTAGCGGGATCAATAGGCTGCTTTACTCTACCTACACCAGGTTGAGCTGAAGATATAATTTGGTCTCCTCGCTTTACAGGTCCAACAATTTTACAAGGTACACGCCCTTTGAGCGCTATAGGTACAATATGAACACCTTGTGGTACATAGTCTTCGTATTTTGAATTCATTAAATAAGCAGGCTCTGTAGAAACTACTCCAACTACATTTGGACTAGCATCTTTTTCACTAACCTTTACTTCTGCGGTTGTTCCCCATGAAACTATAGTTCCATCTTCAATGTCCTCTTCTGCTGTATAATATTCTGCTAAGTCTGCAAATCTCGCTGATGTAGCAGTTCCAATGAATACATTAGCTGTGATATCACCAGTAGCAGAACGAGCTGCTATTGAGTTTGCTGTTGCTGCTAAGGATGCTGTAGCTTGAATTGTACCAGTACCTGTTGCTAAATCTAATGCTTTAGCAGAATCAGCTACTCCTCTAAACGAATAAGCATATACATTTTGGAATTGTTTAGTTGTGCTACCAATATCTACTGGCCTTACTGATGTATCAAATACAGCAGTTGATCCTGTTACTGGTACAGGTGCACCGTGTCCTGGTAAAATTGCATTTGTTTCCAAACGCATAGGCATTGTAATATTATTTGAAGCATCACGAACTTGGAAGAAGATATGTCCACCTTGCTCGTTGGCGATAACTGCTTGATTATCATTTACAATCTTAATTCGTAAATCATCTGAGTTACCAATTGCTATACCTTCATCGCCAAAACCTACCCTATCTGGAAAGGCTGCGCCTTCTGTTCTTACAAACTTATCTACATCGTAGCCACCTAATCTATCTGAGTTAGATGCTGTTCCCCACCAGCGATGATGTGTTGATGTAACACCACCTGTTGAGTTTACTGTATTTTTAAGTGTAAGTCCTGAGTGGATGTAATCAAAGCCTGGATAGTTTGGTGCTTCTTCAGGTGCTATTGTAAAATCTAATGCTGAGATAATGTGTAATACTTCGTCGTCTACAACAGAGACAATTACTACTCTACTGACACCAGCGGTGTCTCTAATAGAACGTGATTGGAATCTTGTTACAGAATCTCCGACACCTTGTGGACCAACTAAAATATAATCTGATCCATTCCAGCAGTAAAGCTGATCGTTAGCTGAATCCCACCAAAAATCTCCTTCTACCATTCCGGCAGGTGGTGTTTCTGATACTTCAGATCCGCCAGCTAATCGCCATTTAGAACCATCATAATACTTTAACTGATTTGCACCAGCGTCAAACCATATTTGGCCTACTAGTGCCTTAGGTGGTTCATTATTTCCTGCAAAGTTTTCTAATAGAAATACAAAATTTTCATTCTGTATTTCTCCATACCCTGCATAGTTTTTACCAACTAGTTTTAGGTCAGTTGTTTGATCAATAGTTCCGTCTTCAACGACTGTTAACTGAGCTGTATTATAATTATTAATAATATATGCCATTATACGTTACCCCGTGTTTCTTTATTATATTTACCGTATCATTTAAATAACAATCTGCTCAACAACAGGATTTGTCCAATTGTTGCCGTCACTAGTGAATGTATATTTGTATCGTTCAATGTTAAATGTTACTGTTGCATTACTATTAGATGTTTGGTTGCCTACGATATCTTGTACAACTGCTACAGTTCCTGTATTCGCCGAATCCCTTACTGTAACTTTAGATATTTGTAGTGTAGTATCATTACCATATCCTACTGTAACTGGTACTATAGCATTAATTTCTTTTGTCCAAGATGCTAATACTCTTAGCTCAGTGCCTAGTAATACTGTATCCGCTGCTCGCATCTGATGTGCTACTAAACGAATATTTTCTATTGTCCCTGCATTATAAGGTGCAGTATTTGGATCAGATCCAACAACTAAACCGTTCATATCAAATGCTATAATAACACCTTGTGATGAAAGTGCCGTTGAAAGATAGCTTTTATTTACAGCATCTTGCTCATTCACTGGATCTGCTACATTTTCAATTCTATTATTTTCTACAGATAATGGACCATTTGAATCTACTGCTAATCCTACAACATTGTTGATAACGGATAATTTATTACCATCTATTGTTACGTTGTCAATTGTTATATTTTCTAGTGTACCAATAGTTGTTAATCCCGTAGCAGATGTAACAGACGGTAACAAAGCAGTTTGAGATAATACCGGTGTTCCATTAATTCTGTATTGAGGTGCTGCTACACTAGGACCAGTTACAAGATCTAAATTTTGATTCATTCTCCAAGCATAATCTGCCACATACCATTGTATCTGCTTATCGCCGTCTGAAGATCGTAGTATGATACCACCTTCGTCTACATACACATCGTTATTAGGTATTAGCGTAGTTGAGATAGCAAGTTCAATATTCTTATCTTCTACATACAAGTTTTGAGTATTCATGTAAATGGTTTCACCGCCAACTTGTAAATCACCTTTGACTGCTACTGTGCCGTGCATTGTGACATCGCCTGCGTAGAATCCATCTCCCCATACTTCTAATCTTGGCCTAAAGTTAAGCAAAGAGAAATCATATGAATCTGTAGCTGACTCATATATAATTGGTAAATCAGAATACATTGTGTTTTTATATTCTGATGTATCAATTTCAAATGCCTTAATAAGAGAGTTTTGAAACTGATTGTTTTTAATTCGTATTACATAATTAGCATCAACTTCTAAATTATCAACTAAAGTAGATGTACCAAATATCTTAGTTTGTACATAAGTTCTATCGCCAATACCAATTGAAACTCCTTGCGAGTTTTTGATACTTAAAGAACCTGTTGTTACACCGTCATCATTTGTAGGCAAAAAGTTTGCTGCAAATCTTAACGTTCCGTCATCTGCTAATAATGACTTGGAAGTTTGTGCTGTCCCCCGCCACCAGAATCCATCTAGACCGGATTCAGAGTCTCTATCTACAATGTTAAATCCACGTTTTAGAATTTGTCGCTTAGGTGATGCTGTATCTTCTAGATCAGGATCTAGACCTGCAATAATATAATCATATGGAATAATAAATTCTTCAGTTGCCAAGATACCAACTAATACCCCACCAATATACATTTTCATAATGGTGTGCTTAATATTATTAATATCAAGTTGTGTATCAGATTCAAACCCAGTCCTGCCTTGTCCAGCATCGTACGTTGGTCCAACTAGTGTTAAATCAGTACCATCAAACAAGTATAATCTATTATTCTCATTGTCAATCCAAATATCTCCTGCTACTAAATTAGTAGGTTGAGATGAATTAACAACTGTACCTGTAGCAGATCTAAAAATGGTTCCGTTGAATATTTTTAGTCTTTGATCTTGCTTGTCATACCAAAGTTGCCCAGTAAGTGGATTTGAAGGTTGTTGTGTGGATGCAAAGTTTTCTAACAAATGAACAAAATTTTCATTTATCCATTCGCCAAAACCTTTATAGTTTTTTCCAATAAGTGTTAAGTCTGTTGCTGAGGTATCAATTACACCATCAGTAAGATCTAACAGTAGCTCTCCATCTGTACGATTTATTTGATAGCTCATACAATTCTTCCTGCGTATATAATATAATTCATTGTTTGGAATGGGTTCATAACATCCATTGCTTGTGCAATTGTGTTATCTGTTTTAATACCCTGTGTATTCTTCATACCAACTCCAGATAACTGCCCTGATGTCTGTAGGTAAAAGTGATAATCATCTACCTCGTCGTCTACAATATTAAATTGTTTTTCAGCTAGAGCATAGAATTGATTATTAGCATAGTACAAATCGTGCTTGTGATCTGGCAGGTTTTCTTCTAGCACATACTTTGCTTCGTTACCGCCTGTTGCTCCTAATGTATTAGCAGCAGACTGATTGACACCAGTTATTCTATTTGCTGCTGTAGCATTATCTCCCATTCCTTGCGCACCTAAAGCAAATCGTCCACGCATGTCAGGCACTTTAAAGAATCCAATTGCCGCTCCTATTCCTGCGTATGTTTGTCCAATAGTTTCGTACAATTTGTCATATACAGATTGAGAATATTCAGAACCGTCACAAAATAACCAACCATCAGGTGCTTCTATACCTGCATATGGTACAACGGTTCCAACTGGCATAATAGGCACGGCTTCTAACAATGTAGCTACCTGCATCTTTTTTGCGCCAATGTCGTTACGCACTCTATTAACTAATAATTCGTCGTCGCCCTGTACGTCAATAACTTCATCTTTGTTTGATATAAAGGCATTGGATAATGTAGTTGGGAATTCTATTCGTTCACCTTGCCCTACAAATATAACTTCTTGTGATAATTGTATATCACCAGTAAAACTAAATGTAGACGGATTAGCTAACCTATTAGCTGATCCAGCTCGTCCTGATACTGAGCCAACTACAGTTCCTGTTAAATCACCAAAAAACTTTTTAGCATATACAGCACCAAATCTGTTATCCTCTTCTCCAATGTATGATTCACCAGTAATAATAGCATCAATATCTTTGTCTGGAACTATTCTACGTGTTTCAATATATCCATTATTGTAGTCAAACCCAACAAATCCAACTGTTAAGTTTTCTCCAACTCTTGTAGATTTAGCAACTCCTAAACCACCCGACGTTACTACAGCACCTGTTGTGATACTTGTACTGTCAGTGTCACCGGCTACGTGTAAATTGCCTTTTGTTGTATCTGACGCAGGAATAGATATTTTAACATTACCTGCAACATCTAATGTCTCTTCAGGCGCGGTATTTGCAATACCTACCTTCATTTCCGAATCAGCGGTAATTAACGTTTTAAATAGACCATCATTTTTAACTTGAATATCTACAGAAGATCCAGCTACGTTTGATTTTATAATTCCTTTTGAATTTTCAACACCAATTGATAGTTCTCTATTTCTGCCATAATTAATACCAGTATTATTTTGTACATTAATATGATATGATGTATTACTAACAGAATCTGATCTTAAGAAATTTCCTGCTGGTACAGTTGTATTATTAATGTAGAGGTTTTCTGCTTTTTCTGCAATACCATAATACTTTGGTGCCGCTTGATTTACTTCGCTCCTAGTAGTCATATTAAAGCCAGGGCGTATTACAGCAAATCCTGGTATTTTAATTTTTGGAGTAAATTCAGCGGTTGCTACTATAGCAGTTGGCATAGCGTTAATGTCTACCTGTAAAACATTATAATTTAAATCGTCAATGCCTACTAATACTTTTGGAGTTGCTCCTGTAACTACACCTTCTTTAAATTGAGGTCCTACTAACACCCAGCCGCTTGCATCTGTATACATATACAACTGGAGGTTCTCTCTGTCAATCCATAAATCACCTTCTTGCTTGTACTCAGGTGCTGTTACGGATTTGTTAACACCGTTAACTGATTGCCAGTTTACTCCATTGTATACTTTTAATATTTCTTCGTCAGGTGAGGAATCATACCAGACTTGCCCTTCAACAGGTGTAACTGGTTCTGTCGGTGACGCAAAATTCTCTAACAGATGTAGAAAATTTTCTGCAATTACTGTACCATAAGCAGTTGAATTTCTGCCTGGTATTTTTAAACTTGTCTCATGATTAATAGTGCCGTCTTCAACAACTATGCCTAGCTTGTTTACATAATCAGTAAATAAAATTTCATATGGCATTTATTATTCCCCTATCAAACCTGAGAGACTTTGAACTCTCACTGTATAATCAATTTGGATAAGTCTGTTGAGGCTTTTTTGTACTGGGTGGAATAGCACATGTGTAATAAGAAGACCCTCACCGTCTGGATTGTAAGATCTAAGTCCAAGCTCATCAAACACAAAAAGGTCAGATGTGCTAGATCCTGTGTCAAACGCATCCTGTCCAGATGGCTCACCGTAATCTAATAAACAAGTAACAATAACATCTGTATAATTTGTGCCGTTAACGTGTCTTACTTCTGTTTTATTTCTAAATGGATCAATATTATTAATACTCCTGTCATCAATAACTTTGTTATAAGTTTCATGGTAAAGAGAAGCATTAACACCTGTAGAGTTTGGTGTTAAGTATGTAATTATACCTGTTGGGTCAACTGACGTGCCGCCGTTTCCAAAACTCATTGAATAAATAAATCCATTTCCTTCATTACTTAAACTTTGAGCTAGTGCTAAACTCATGTTCTCATAATGGATGGCATTCCTTTTATTAATGAAAATTTTATCTGTCTCGGGATCAAATATTTTAATGTGTCCCTCAACATGAATACCAGTGTTTTCGTTAATCATATTTTGTCCTATTACTCTATTTATCTTGGTATATCAACCTGTACAGAACGAATCATTTTTGCTATTGTTGTATCACTATGTGCTAATGATTCTCCTGGCGCTGTCCATAATTTTCCTTGCCGTCGTATAACATGGATAAGCACTTTATCCTGTGGTGTATGCAGTAAAATTAAATTATTTCCGTCAATACTAAACTCAGCTGGCATAAGCACATCACCTTCTGGTGAGTCTTGAGCTAAACTATGGTCAAATATTGGCAACTCTGTCTTTCTTAAACGTATGCCACCTACATAAACTTCAAATTCATTAACAGAATTAGGTGTAAAGTCTAAAGCAAAACTATTTGTAGTGCTATCACCTGTAAATGCTGTCACAAGTGTCTCATCTTTGTATGGTAACATCTGTGTTAATGACTGATTGTAGCATTCTAGCCCTGCAGGATGCACTGCTGGCACACCTGTGCCTAGTGTTCCCCGCCTAATTTGCTGAATTCTGTTTTGAACTACTTGGTAATACTCTATTCTTTCCTTGTTTATGAAAATTACAGCAGGTTTTTTAGCATTTTGCCCTGGATCTGGCAATAATTCAGCATTTTTTACTGTAATATACTTGTCATACCAGTGTAAATCTTCTTCTAGTACAACATTTTGTGATCCATCTACAATAGAATATGAAGTTCTGTTTAAAATATCTTTGAAAATACGATATCCAAGTCGTTGCTGTGATTCTCTTTCAGAGAAATGTATAACTTGAATAACATCGTTCTTAAATAATGGTTTCGCTAATCGTATATATCTGCGATTGTTAGTTATATGATAATCAACTGACGAGCTTAACATTGTTCCATTAACCGCTACCCATACATATTGATCTTCAATCGCTGGACTATGCAACTTTACAATTCCATTTTGTAGTTGTCTGTATTCATACCAGTCTGCAGATCCTTCGTCTAGTGTTACAGTAGCGCCAATTTTTTCTATAACTAGAAAATCATTTTCAACAAAAAAGTTACCAATGTCGGCTAATCGTAAAACAGACGTTCCATCACCTACATAAGTTTTAGTTTTAGCAAACGGATTAGTAACCGGAATGCCAGTGCCATAATTAATATCATCAATTCTAATATCATTAACTGTAATAGAATATAACTGATTATATTCTAACTCAAACTGTAGATTAATAATAGCGTTAGGATCTGAAATAATTAATACAGCTCTCTCTTCTATTATACCTTGTGATAATTCTGTGCGTTCATTGACATCATACGATTGCCAGTCTATACCTTGTGTATCATGATTAGA
>Ga0222717_10003993_pt1 | contig 10945 bp, 3 predicted proteins | sample C33_18DmetaG_FD_165053 | JGI IMG/M metagenome (GOLD analysis project Ga0222717, IMG submission 165053) | Estuarine water microbial communities from San Francisco Bay, California, United States - C33_18D | ecosystem: Environmental > Aquatic > Marine > Unclassified | place: USA: California...
GGTGCAGGGTTAGAAACTATGGGTTGTTGAATTGGTGCAGGTGCAGGATTTGCAGCCAACCATTGCTCGCCATAGTAACTCCATTGTTCCATTGTCCATCCTTCCGGTAGTCCTGTTGCTGGAATTGGTGGACCCGTATTGACTGCTTCCGGTGCTTGATAGGCAGGTTCTGGAACGGCGGCAGGTTGTGGTGCATAGGAAGTGGGTTGTGGAGCCGGCTCTACAGGAGCGGCAGCGACAGGTGCTGCTTCAAACGGTTGGTCAAAGGCCGAGAACCCCTTGAGGTCGTCACTGGGTCGCTTTCTCGTGAAGAGCAGGAACGCAACCAATCCAGTAATCACAATTCCAAGGATGAAGATGACATAGGTCATGGTGGTTCCCACAGTGCCCGAGATGCTCTCAAACAAACCTTCGGAAGGGGCCTCGGATACAACGAAAGAAAGTTCGGTTTGTTGGAATTCACCATCGTCATCGGTGACGGTTAGAACGATGGTCCATGTGCCTGCTGGGAGGTCTTCAATGGTCCACATTCCACCAAGATGGTCAACATCCCCCACCTTACTGCCGTCAAGGTCGGTATCCAAAAACGATGCATCCCATTGGTAAATGAGCGTCGTCTTGTCGCCTGCAGTTTCAACAGATTCCGTTCCGTCTAGGGTCAAGTTGTCTCCTTCTACGAGGTTGTCTGCAAGCGAGCCGAGTGTGATGACTGCCGTCGGTGGCAGGTTGAGAACACTGACGTTCATTGATTGAGTTGCAGTGGCTCCGTCATCATCGGTTACAGTGACGGTAATCCATCGGACACCTGTTGTCGACCATGATTTGGAAATTGAGGCTCCACTGAGTTCACAATCGTTGTTCTTTATTCCGTCATTATCTTCGTCAATGATGGCGTTAAAGTCCCAGCAAATCTCCAATGTTGCAATATCCGAGGCGGTGTCGCTGGCGACGACTTCCAAGGAGAGGTTGTCCTCTTCAAACACGGGAGTGTTCCCTGGTAGTCCGGTCACCGTAGGTGCGACGTTGTGAATCAAGACTTCGCCGGTTTGGGTGGCTGATGTTGCTCCGTCAGAGTCGATCGCTCTAACGTTCAGCGTATGAATTCCAGATGCGGTCCATGCTACCGCTTCCGAAGATGAAATTCCAATGCTGGTTAGGGTCCAGTTTTCATCCTCAATGGATGGAAGCCATTCAACAATTAACGTTCCTTGGTCGTTGCTGGTATCGTCTGCAACCACTCGCAGCAGGGCGATTTCATCTTCGTCAAGATGCCACGTTCCGTTTGCGTCCTGCAACAGTTGTTCGCCTCCGGTCCATAGTTCGGGGAAGCCGATGGTTGGTGCTATGTTCAACACGTCTAAGGGACTGGTTACCGTTGTGGTAGCACCGTCATCGTCGGTAGCGATGGCTGTGATGTTCATGGGGCCTTCGCTCGTTGGAATGAAGGTGCAAGTCGGTTGGGTCAATCCTTCATTACATTCCAGCCCGGGCCATGAAATGCTGACTTGTTGTCCTGTTGGAGAAGATGTGTCAATGTCTTGGATGTTTACTGCATTGATGGTGATGCTCTGTTCAACGGGAACGGTTGCATCATGTGAAAGGTTGAACACAGGTGCGCGATTGAGGATAACCACATCAATTTGAAGTTCATCAATGTCCAATTCGCCATCAACAACAGATACTGTGACGGACCATGTGCCGCTGTTTGACCAGTTCCAATGGGTGAGGCATCCGGGTGCTTCAATCACGTCGATAAGGCCTACGCGTGATTCGATTTCGAAGACACAATCAACATTTCCTCCATCTTCATCGTAACTTCCGGTGGCGTTGAGGGTGACGTTCTCAAAGGTGTACTTTCCTTCAGTGGCCTCTAGAACAGCGGTTGGAGCCCGACCAATGAAAATTTCGATGGTGGCATCGTTGTTTGAACGGTTGGCGTCAGCGGTCACGTTCATGTCAGGGTCAACTGTGAATTTGAGATTCTTAAAGCCCACAGCCAAGTTCTCTGGAACTCCCCAGTTGACGATCACTCGTTCTTCTGAATATGGAGCAATGGCGGACAATGGCTCTCGGTATGTTACTCCGTCAGGCGTCTCAATTTCCATGTAGGTCGCTGGTGATGTTAACACGCCTCTGTTTTGAGCGGGCAATGAGAACATCATCATGTCTCCAGGTAATGCGTTGTAGCCAATCGATGCTCCTAGGGTTGTCGTAACACCGCCTCTTGTGCGTTCCACGATGACTGAGGAGGGCTGGGCAATGAGGTCAATTCCTACAACACTGAGGTCTTGAACAACAGTAGCGGCTCCGACGATTTTTGCAGCCGGGTCGTAAACAACAACTCCGTTGCTGGTATGGTCGTCGCTACTTGGCGTTGTATCGGTTTCATTTGATACGTCAAGGGGTATCTGAGCCATACCGTTCTGATCGGTCGTCGGATTGAGTATGGTCTCCGCTATTTCGTATCGCAGTTGCAAATTTGTATTTGCAATCGGGTTAGGTGGTGAGCCAACAACGTTGTAATCAATGGAAATGGTTTCAGTGGAGTCCGGAAGGGTTGCAGAGTAGGCCGTTGCTACATTGAGGTTGGTGTTTCGCCCGCCCGGCGAAGAGGCTGGGATGACACTGTTTGAATCACTTGGGTTGTACGTTTTCAAAATCCAATCAATGGTAAATCCAGCTGGATTGATGATTCGGTTCCAGGCGCTTCCTCGGGCATCAGGGCAGTACCAGTTGAATCCGGTATTGACTCCCGTTTCATTCCATTCTGAGATTTTGTATGAATTGTCGCAGCCCAAATATTGCGGTGTAACTCCATCTTCACTGGGGGCTTCGTTCTTGATGACCTGCCACGAATAGTTTTCGGGTCCACCTCCATCAAATTCCGACGGGTCAAAATAATCAGATGTGCCTGTTACTACGGTGTCTGCCCGGAAGGGCATGTACCACTGGTCGCCGTTTCGAAGTGGGAAATCATGGGTTTCTTTGGCTGGCGTGTAACTGTTGTCAAAGTTGATATCACCCAACGTGACGCTCAAAAACCCGAGATTATATGGAGCAAATGTCACATCCAAATTGAAATTGGATTCCCTCGTTGCGAGGTCTCTTGCTCGGATGATGTCGGTTCCATCGTAATCAATTTCCAACCGTCCACTCGTTCCTTCAAGGGTCGCCCCATTATTACCGGAACTGAACGAGCCGTCAATGGTGATTTCGTACACAAGTACAGACTTGCCGTTTTCGTCGGTTTCATAGAGAATGTCAGTGACCGTGTTGACCGTATCTCCTGTGAGTGTGTTAAGGGACGCAGAGACATTGGCTTGGGCGATCAATTGTGCGACGTCAAATTTCGTCTCGTACACCCACTTATCACCAATTCTGTAATTGGGGACATCAACCAAGGAGAGGTTTCCAGTCGAACTGTTATCGGGAGTGTTCTCCTCAGAGAGGATGGTTGCAGGGCTGACCTGACTTAACATTGGGGTGAGGAGAAACAAAACGGCCACGAACGCTGCCTTCCACATGCCTCGGTTCATACACAGTGGTGAGCGTTCTCATACTTTAGGAAGTGTCCTTCGCCGCTTCAAGAGTTTTGAGAGTCAAGCCATTGCTGCCCGTAATATGACCATTGTTCCATTGTCCAGCCTTCTGGTAATCCCGTTTCAGGTACAGGAGGGCCATCCGAGTTGGATTCATTCGGGCCGTTTCCAACATTTGACGTGGGGGCATTCTCAAGTGCCGCTTGGAAGAGATATTCTGGCGGAGGTGATTCAGGTCGCTTTTCAGCCATTGATTCCTCTCTCGCTTCGTTATTTTCAACCATGAGGTTTTGCGATAAATCACTCCACATGTCATCGTCCCCTGCCTTTGATTTGCGTCTGGAGAACATTAACAGGAGACCAAGGAGCAGAACAAGCAGCCCTCCTTGCATCAATGGGTTCGCTTCTTCACCAGCCAATGATGCTCCGATATTTTCCAATGGCGTGCGGTCTGCTGGGGCTACTGCGAACGTGATGACTTTGGTCCCGGGTCGTTGTGGATCTTCGTCCCAAGCCATGACTTTGATGGATTGACTCCCAGCCTTACGGAAGGTGTAGGTTACGGTCTTTCCGATGATGTCGGCATCATTGTCAGGAATTCCGTCCTCGTTGCTATCAAATTCAATGTCAATGTCCCAGACGACGGTTAATCCTTCCAAATCATTGAGGGCATCAATCGTCGATTGAGCATCAAGAGTGCATGGTTCGTAGGCTACGCATGCAATGGTCGCAGTGCGAATGAGTGGCGGAGTATTCAGTACTTCAACGGTTAGAACTTCGCTAGTATGGGCTCCATCGTTATCCGTGACGTGATACACCAGCTTGTGAGTCCCACTTCGATTCCAAGAAATGGTCAAATTATCCCCGATCACATCGCAATCGTCGTCTGCACTACCGATGTCGTTTGAGTCCATGCTTGGGTCAATGTCCCAACAACGAATCAATGTTTCTTGGTCGGAAATCGAATCGGATGAACTGCCGGTTACACTGATAGTTTGGCCTTCTGCAATGGGTAGGATTTGACTGATCGGCTCAATGGTTGGCGCAATATTAGCAACGCTGATCCACCGCTCTTCAACTCCACTTGATTCGCCTTCCGAGTCGGTAATCTCCAGTCTCATCTTATGCAGTCCAGTCTCGTGCCAGATCATCTCGAATTCTGATGTACGTCCGTCAAACGTGCGTATGAGAGAAGGCTGAGCATCGTCCGGCCACCAGGTATGTGTAAGTCCATCAATATCGTCAATCGAGTCCTGCGCTTGTCCTTTTACCAAAACCGGTTGGTCTTCGGTAACGTGCCATGTGTTTTGGGCATCCATGAGAATTGGACCGTTATTGTCAACCAATTGTATGTTGACGCTGTGGGGCTTAATGTTGGTGAACCGTATGTCAATTGTAGCCGTAGCCATGGTGCTGTCATCATCCAAACCCACAGCGGTGAAGGTTGTCCAACCTTCTTTGTTTGATGTGGTCGTGCAAATTCGGGTGTAATAGCCTTCCTCGCAGTTTGCCCCCGGCCAGTAGATGTCGACAACGCCAGGCCATACGTCTTCAGAATCGGAATCGTTTGCATATGCATAGAGCGTGATTGGGTATTCTACCATGGCTTCAGTTCGTGCACTCCGGACTTCGATCATCGGTGCCCGATTGACAACTTCTACAATTACGGTGAGGTTGACTTCATCTCGCTCTTCGTCAATAACCGTCAGTTCGACCGGATAGGAGCCATCATCAATCCAGCTGTAGTTGAGTACACAATCCGGCGCAAGCATCTTCTGACGGGCCCAAGTACGGGTGCCGTCATCAAACGCAACGACAAATTCACACGTGACATTGCCCCCATCTTCATCAAAACTTCCCGATGCATCCAGTTGGATGTAATCCTTCGTTAGCCCGGATGAACTGTTGACCATCGCGGTGGGGACTCGTCCCACAAACAATTCAATGATGGCGAGATTGTTTGATGGATTCGCATCAGCAGAATTGAGTCCATCAGGGTCCGCTTCCCACATCAAACTCTGTGTGCCGATGTCAGCAGTAACGGGTACAGTCCAATTGAGGGCGACCTTGTGCACTTCATAGGTGTCAAGGGCAGGAAGAGGTACTCTGTTGGTAAGTCCACCGGGCAAGGTGATGACCGCTTCGGTTGGGGTTGATGCAGTAATTCCTCGGTTGTTAAACGAGACTTCGACTTCAAGTTCATCACCCGGAAGGACATTGTAGCCAGAAAGTGCGTTCAGGGGGGTAATTACACCGCTTCGATTTCGGAGAATCTGTGCCGCTTCGGCGTCAGCAAACACATCCAGCCCGACGAGATATTGGTCCAATGTGACGGTGCTTGCTCCAACATAGCTTCCCGACTTAGCAACCAATCCATGGCTGGCATAATCCGTTTGACTCGCTGATGAATCAAGGGCATCTCCGATGTCAATTGTAGTCCAAGCGCTTCCATTTGCTCCGGTTGTTAGGGATTTGACAATGCCTTCATGCTCATGATGCAGTTCAAGATTCACGCCCGAAGGATTTGAGAAACAACTTGCAGAGGCATTAACCCAAACCTGCATTGGCGTATTCAACGCAGTAATGCTACGCTCGGGATTGACCTCAAGGCAGGGGTCTCGTGAGCCTGGGTTTGAGTAGGGGTCAACTCCGGATGCACCCACTGGGTCGTACCGCTTGAGTCGGAAGTCAATGGTGAGTCCGATATCATCTTCGGTGTGCAGCCAAGCATAATTTCCGACTTCTGGGCAGTACCATCTGTAGCCTCCGGAATCGCCCTTGCTGTTGTATGATAACATTTCATACGAGCCGTTACAGCCACCGTAATCGATTGACTGGCCGAAGGAATTGGTTGGTTTTCCGACATTGGACACCACCCATGTGGTGGTATTTGTATCAGTGACTGGGGGCGGGAATGGTGTGATGTAATCGCTCTGGCCGGACCACTGAACATAGGATGTGGTCGTCGTCGTCCAACGTTCGTTGGCTCGTAGCGGGAAATCATAGTTCTCGTTGACGGGTGAATACGATGTTGTGATCGTAATGTCTCCCAAAACTTGCTCTAAGAACGATATACCGCTCGGGACGAATCGAATGTACATGTCAAGTTCACTTCGGATTGCAGATAAGTCACTGACACGAAGGTATTCGGTTTGTGTGTACTGGATGTAGACGTTCCCCGAATATCCCTCCAGGGAGACTCCGGATTTGTCGAAATTGGCACTTGAACGTAGGGTATACGCCAGGACCGACATATTGTCGACATTTTGCATGGAAATAGCAGTGACTTCAGAGGTCGTATCTCCTTGGATTTCACCAACTGTTGCGTCAACCCCCGTGTCGGTGACAAGAATTGTTGGGTCAAACGTGCCGGAGTAAATCCAGCGGTCACCAATTCTCCATGTTGGGACGTCAGAAACGCCGGGGTCGTGACCCGCTGAAGGCTGTACTGCGGTGGATTCATCCAGGACTGGATGTTCTATTGGAATCAAGGTGATGAGGAGCAATGCGGCAATCAAGCCGGGCACGAAGACAGACCGTCCACTGCTTCCCATGTTGACGGCAGGCGAGAAAGAGACCATCAACGCTTCTCTTGAGAAGCATCTGTCTGAAGTTCAATTCAAAGAAGGTCAGCAAGTTCGTCTTTGATGATTTCTACGGCTTCAAGAATTTCGTCCTTGTGTCGGGCGCCGGTAATCACCATCTTACCTGATCCGAAAATGAGGCAGACGACCTTAGGGTCATCAAGTCGGTAAATGAGTCCAGGGAATTGCTCTGGTTCGTATTCCACTTTGTCAAAGGGCAAGTGGAAGGTCAAGTGATTGAGATTGAGTTTCCGAGGAACTCCAGCTTGGGGCTCTCCGGTGAACTTGTCAACGCCATCGTAATCTTCAGGGTAGTGAAGTGCATAGGTTGCGACCATGTTTTGGACTTCGATGGTGACATCCTTGAGGTCCCATGTTTCAATTCCAGCAGCACGCAAATCCTTGATCATTCGGTCAATTCCTTCGTGGATGTTGTCTTCGTTCTTTCCACCGGTGCAGACAGCACGCCCGGAGCGGAACATAAGGATTGCAAGTTTTGGTTCAGTGACTCGGTAAACGACACCAGGGAATTGTTCAGGCTCGTACTCGCAGTTGAGTTGAATGGCGATGTCTGGAAGGTCAAGTTCCTCAGCAACACGAGTGCTTGCAACTACGTTTACGACTGTTAGGCGTTCTTCATCGGTGGTCATATATAACCCGAATGACCTTTAGTATATAAAAGGAATTTTAGTTCAATCCGAATTTAGGGTGCGCTAAAAAATCAACCCTTATCCCCAAAATGGAGTTCCGTTATTGGAATCGATTGAAAGTCCTTGATTTCCAAGCCTTGAAATCAACGTTCGTCCACCAGCAAGCTCAATTGCTTCGCTTGTTGCTTTTGGATTTCGTGTCAAGGCAACCATGCATCCCCCGCCACCCGCTCCCGTTAATTTTGCTCCTAGTGATGTGGGTAGGGCTGCGTTGATCAGTTGCTCAAGTTCATTGGAAGAGACCCCCAGATTTCGTAGAATGAGATGATTTTCGCTCATTGCATGTCCAACCGCTTCGTAATTCTCATTTTGCAATGCAAGCAGACCTCTACGAGCGATACTCCCAATGGCATGTATTTCGTTGATACGAGTTGGGTTGGCCTCCAAGGCAGCAGCGACCAAAGCAACTTGGTGCGATGTCGGGGCGTGGACACCTGTATTGCCAAGTACGAGAAAAATTTCATTCCCGGTTGGTTTGAGCGTGTGGATTTCCCATGTTCTTTTCCCTTCCGGAGTTTCGAGTTCACTTGTAAATTTCCAGTCACAACCCTGCTCTTTTTTGTCAGACAATACAACAATTCCTCCCAACGCGCTTGTTGAGGTATCCATAGGGGACGCTCTTCCAGATTGAGCTTTTGCTTCAGCATGGTGGGCCATCCGACAGAACTCCTCAATGCTGTCGCTTGGGTTCGTGAGGTGTTTACTCGCATGCAATGCAGCGCCCATGGCAACACTCAATGCAGCGCTTGACCCCAACCCAGACGCACGGGGGATGTCCCCAGAAACGTGAATTGAAAGAGGGGTTGGTTCGCTGTCTGAGTTCCATATTTCGTAAACAAGGTGATGAATATGCGGATGGCGCCTTGGATTTAAGGAACTGCCGTCCACGCTCCACATTTTTGCCGGCGTGATTCTGACACTAAGGCGTTGTTCCAATGCTATTGCAACAGCAGGTTCCCCATATACGACCGCATGCTCGCCAAAGAGAATGCATTTGGCAGGGGCACTTGCGGTAATAGCGACCTCATCAGTGCCCATGGACACTACAAGCCGTCGGCCTTCATATTTCTTGTTACACTGAGATGCTTATGGAGTCCGTTCCATCTCATCTTGTTCACTTTCAAGGCGTTTTGATACGACGACACCTGCGACAATGAGGCTCATAACTGCAAGGGCTGAAGTAAATCCTGGTGTGTCCACCACAACATCTTCGGTAATCGTAATGACAACACTGTTGGTGCCAGTATTGCTACCATCATCCCATGCATATGCGATGGTTCTCTCAATGACTCCTCCATCGGCAACAGGGACAAGTATTGGCCCGGTTGTCAGTGGGCTTCCTGTAAATGTCTGAGGAGAATTTGAACCGATGGTAACAGTCATGTCAATACTTTGGTCTTCAGGGTCAATACAAGTCACTGTGAACAAATAGTCTCCGATAGGGAGCGTGATATCACTTTCTGTCGCACTACTTGATAGGTCGAAAGCGGATTGGCTGATCTCATTGGCCCCACTCGAATCATTGATGTACAAATTACAGACCGGTGGAGCATTGCATCCATCGATTCCAACCACTGTGTTGGCGGGAGTACTTGGGCACTGGTCAAGCATATCAGAGACACCATCCTCATCGGAATCTTGCTGAGCTTCCGAACATCCATCTGGAGAGATCCAGAGCCACCCTTGAGGGGTGTTAGGGCAGAGGTCATCAGCATCGCTGACATAATCACCATCACTGTCGCTTTGTGAGGCGCTGCAACCGTCGGAATCAACAACAGAGTTTGCTACCGTCCATGGACACAAATCTACTCCGTTGGCGACACCGTCTCCATCAATATCGGACTCAGACCAAGAGCAACCATTGACATCAATCCAAATCCAGCCTTGTTGTGTGTTGGGGCACAAATCGTCCGCATCACTCACACCATCTCCGTCGACGTCAAGTTGACTGGTTGAACATCCGTCAGTAGTTACTGTCTCACCGCTTGGGGTTGAAGGGCACAGGTCAATATTATTGGCGACACCGTCTCCATCATCGTCGTTCTGCGAATCTGAACATCCGTATGTGTCCACCGTTTCTCCGGATGGAGTATTCGGGCAATTGTCGAGTAAATTATCTACTCCATCATTATCATCGTCTGAGGATTGTCCGAAGGAACATCCGTTTTGGTCAACTGAAGCACCCGATGGTGTATTGGGGCAGAGGTCAACATCATTTGCAACACCATCTCCATCGTCATCTTGGATGGGGGTTGTGCCATCATTGGTGGAGAAGAATTTGATTCCGTCATTAAAGGAGCCGACATAGTAGAATTCATCATCTACAATTTGGATTTCACTTTTCCCACTCCAAATGATTTCCCGAAGTCCGTCAGTTAATGTCATTTCAGAAACAGGACTGTCTGCAACGCTTCCATCCGAAGCGGCAAGAAGGGAACTTTGTGAGAATTTTTTGTATTGGAGAATTTCTTCTTGGTCAAGATTTTCGTCCCATACATACTCTCCATAAAGCACATGCAAGTCGCCATTCGAATCAAAATCATAACTTATCGTTCGGTGGGCGATATCTTCATTCTCGGTGAGTTGCACACTCGTGGTATCAACAGCAGGTTGGACCTCATGATAACAAGGGTCTGTAGATGATTCATAATACAAATCTCCATTCTCCAACCAAACGGATTTGAACTTTCCATCTGCCATAGAGTGCGAGCCCACGCTGTATTTGTCGCCAATCCAACAATAACTTCCACCATCTTGTTCTCCATCAAATTGCTTGTGAACCATACCTTCAGAGACAATGATTGTAGAACCAGCAGCATACTGATCATACCAGGTTGCTCCAATGAGAATCATGCCTGAATCTGAGTCAAAATTGTTCGTGTTTCTTAATCCATCATATTGAACTCCGGGTGTGGGATTTGCCCAGCCAACATCTTCGTCGTAATAATCTGAAGAATCGTATCGGACATGGTCAATATCAAAAGACGGATAGTATGGCGTACGAGCAAATGGACCAAGAGAGGCAGGACGTGCTGAATTTGTGTCAATCGTATCGTTGAGCCGAGTCACCACGGAGATTCCATTAATTTGGTTGGAACCTTCCCAAAGATAG
>Ga0222717_10003995_pt1 | contig 10944 bp, 17 predicted proteins | sample C33_18DmetaG_FD_165053 | JGI IMG/M metagenome (GOLD analysis project Ga0222717, IMG submission 165053) | Estuarine water microbial communities from San Francisco Bay, California, United States - C33_18D | ecosystem: Environmental > Aquatic > Marine > Unclassified | place: USA: California...
TAGCATTGCGCCAAGTTTAACGAAACTAAACTTAAATTGCGAGAATAAAGTTTTTTGCGTGTTTTTTAATTTCTCAAAAAGAAAAAAAATGCGTGTTATGTTTTAGAGGACGTTGAATTAGATTGTCAATTTAGATAATCTTTTTCTTCGTCCTTTTTTTTTGCATTATTTTTTAATCTGTAAGACCTTAGAATGGCGACCAAAATTAATCCGACGACAAAACCTTCACAGAATTTTTACGCTTAGCTGTAAGACCTTATAGAAAATAAAATTCACGCGTGATTATTGTACGAAGTTTTTTCGTACTGTTTTTGTTTCCATGTTTTTTTATGCCTGATGAAATTAATTCTAAGGGCTTATGATTTTAGTTAAAGATGAAATTGCATTATGCAGATTTTTTATGCACTTTGTTTTTTTGGACTTTGAGAATTTAATTTTTTTAATTTTTTTTGAAAAATTGGGTTTCAGAAACATTAATATTAAGTGCCGATATAATGTAAAATGACGTTTAACATTTTTTTTGGTCAAAATTTAAAAAAAAATTAGACGGCTCTGCCTTATCCTCAAGTTTACCGCATATTTAAACCAAGGTGCTTATTCTCACGACATGATAATCAGCCGTTGGGTTTATATTACTAGAGCGCGTAGTAAAAAGCAACGACGCACGACGGAAAATAGTATCTTTAGTATGGATAGTTTGCATACCGTCCGCACCGTTAGACTTTGAAAAATTGAAAAATAATTTCAAAAATTCTCTAAGTCGTAACATAGGAAAATAAAAGTCAACAAAGTTTTACAAAGTGATAAAATAAAGTTGATTCCATGACTTGGTACTGGAACTATATAGTTTTGGGAAATCTATATAGATCTAGTGCCAACTATATAGTTTCTAGTGCTAACTATATAGTTTTCAAAAATCTATATAGTTGGGTATGTATGTATATTAGCCTAATGAACTACTAGAAATTTTTTTTATTTTGGGATATATTAAAGTGTAAAATATAGTTTTTTAAAAACATGATTTTCTGTACCACCCCCCCCCTTAGTTTTTTAAACAATCACAATCTTTAGCAGATAATGATTTTTCTTGATCGTCCCATGATTCAGGCATTTTATTTAACATAGGAATATCATCTGAATTAGGCAAATCTTTAAAATGATAGCCACGTCTTGTTGCTTCAAATACTAATTTAGAGTGTCGATATACCAAAGCATTAAGATTATCTCTGAATCTGACAGTTTCAGGGTGTTTAGAATAACCTTTTTTATTATTTGTAATAACTGACCAAATACATAATGTTTCTCTATGTTCTGCCAATAAATGTTTTCTACACAATCTGTACGGTTTAATTTTATCCCAAACTCTCATAAACTATATTGTTTAATACTAAATATAAATCTATCTATTTAATAATATAAAATAACATCTAGTCGGCTAACGTGCGCTGTTACGCCGAGAGACGAGTTGCTTATCTAGTTATGCACAGTCAATACTGTCAGGTGCAACTTTAAACCTATACTATATATGTATATCCCTTATATAAATGTATCGTTGGGTCCTACTTGAGATGTTCTTTGAAGAAGTTAGGGTGTTCTGACGTAAAGTATGTACATTGATCGCAATGATCTACCTTGATATGTTTAGCCATAATATTTTTCTTGTCTCCCTGAGTCATTTTTAGCTTGGGATTCATCATCACAATTTTGATCATATCACACATATCGTCAGAATCATTGTTTAATGCTCTCATATGCTTTTCCAGTTCGTTAAGCTCTTGTGTCTCTCTCATAGCCCATTTTATGCCTTTTGTGGTCATTTCTTTCTTAAAGTCATGACAGCCATGGTTGCATTTCTCTGCACGACAATGAATTTGATCAATACACTCTCTGCATTGTTTCTCGTTGTCATAGACTTCCCATCTGCTAAGGACTTCTACCTCGTCGCCTGCTAGACTTGCCAAGGATCTAGTAAATTCAGCGGAAACTACGATAGCCTGATATCTGGAATAAGTCGTTGCGAATCTTTTGTCGCGAGCCATGCGAATTGCCTTTGCTGACTTTGTACAAAAGTCTTCCTTGTGTTCATGTGAGTGTTCGTTCTCTAACTTGATAGCCAGTTTGACCAATTCATCTGACATATCACAAGTCCAGTTATGATTTCTAACGGCTTCCAGTTCGTTCTTTACTTTTATCTCCTTAGCGGGACCCGTGTTCTCCATGTCTCTCATTCGTTTTTTAAGGTCTTGTGTAATATTTAACAGGTTAGCGTCGGATATTTCATCTGCTGAAATCATGGTTTCTTTCTTTGGATAGTTTGTATGTGCCTCTTTGTACTCGTCAGGCAAGCAGTTAATAATCCATACCTTGGATATTGTAGTAAAGTTTTTGGCTGCTATTTTTTGAATTAATAATGATATAAGTTTCTTGTCTATGCCGTCCTGACCCCTAGGACGTTGGGTATTTTCTGCCAGAATCGTCTTAAACTTGGCTATTACCTCAGGTCTTTGCTCGTCAATGCCCTTGGCAATGTGATCTGCGAGTTCCAAAACTAAGTCCTTAAGTTTTACTTTGTTTACTTTGGCGTCTATCTCTTTAATTTCTCCAATAATACGTTCGGTATCTTGGACATAGTTAGACATAATAAATAAAAAGATGTGGTTAAGGTATTTAAACCTTATTGTTTTGACAATCTGATGAGTCTTTCTACGATAGAATTGACTATCATACCAAAGACGTCCATCTGTTGATTCATTTCAGGGTATCGTTTGACAGCAATTTCTCTTGCCATTAGATACAAGGCGTTCTCTTGTAGGATTTCTGACTCGAATTGTTTGTAGAATTTTGCGTCTACTTTTGAGGTCGGAATTCCTACTTCCTCTGCCTTGCCTACCATTGGAATATATGTAACTTTTCCATTGATAGAACGATTTGCCTGTTCCCCATTTGCATGATACCATGCCAATGTAGGGACACCCTGCCATGATTTGCCAGTTGGTTTGCAAGTAAGAACGGATCCGTCTTCATGTGTGAATTCTTTTCCGTCTTCTTTTTTAGGAAATCTTGCCATGTATAGTATAGTGTAGCACCCTTATATAAATCTATTCAATTTGAAACTCTTCCCATTCTCCCTTGGAGTTACATCTGCGCCACCCGATTCCCGGAAACTTGTTGTATGCATGAATTACTACAAAGTCTTCTTTAAGCACTTGCATTACAGGTGCGCGATACTTTGGATTCCAACATACAAATTCATACTCTTCTGTCGGACTTTGAGCATATTCACATAACTCCTTGTTCTCTTTAGGTACAAGATATTTTCTGTTCTTGTTAGACTTTAAGGATTTAGCCTGAATACCCCACCTTACACCGTCTTTCCATGCCAACAAATCAAAGATTCCCTTGGAAGCATAGGCACGTTTTACAATCCAATCTCGTTGTTTTAAAAAATCACGGACTTTATATTCAAAGTCTCTGCCGGCGTTGTAAGACCTTACAGCCAATCTTCGCCTGCCCAAGACATAACTTTCATAAGTCTATGTTCTGAGTCTATGTTCATATCCTCACGTTTAAGTGCTACATGAATAGACTCATGGACTATGGTATCTATAAGATCTGCCTCAGTTTCATGTGCTGAGACATTAACCCAAGCATGAGGTACGTCAGAATATGTGTCTCCCTTGGAGTCGTCAGACGGGTTAGTCATACGGAATAAGACCGTATAAGGCTCGTCCTTGATTCTGCAATCTTCGCATTGATGGAATGACTTGGTCATATCAATCATTGTCCTTTTTTATTTCTAAGAAGTTCTGCACCAACTCGTCTCTTTTACGAGCCATGGCTTTCACAATTTCGTTTCCTTTCTCTAATTCTTTGGAAACTCTGTTATAATTCCTTGCAGCTTTTTCAACTTTTGGCTGTAATCTGCGTAATTGTTTCTGAGTCTTTTTTATATCTTTCTCCAGTTTCATAATGTTACGTGTAATAATGAATTTGTCTTTCTTAGTCTCGTTCATATAATAAAAAAGGGTGTAGAAGGTTATAAACCTTATTGTGTTATGCACCTAAGTACATAAGCGGTAACAAGAATGCTAATAATGGTAGAATTGTAATCAATACACCCACGATTAAACCTCTTCTTGCTTGTTCTGGATCGTCATTTTTGGCGATCACGTAATGAATTATTCCACCAATAAAACCTAAGAATATAGGTAATAGGTAGAGTAATCTACTACTGCTTTGAGATTGACTCATATAATATAAAAGGTAGATGGGTTATATAAATGTATTGATATAACCTATCCGTGTTGGTTGAGTTTATTGTTGTATGCGTCAAACGATACAGTCCAAGTTCCCGGCTTTGAGTTCTTCAACTTGTTGCGCTGATCAAACCATTGGTCTACACCGTCTCTAATTCCCGTTGTAAAACACCCTGAATTAATAAGGATTTGTTCCTTAGAGTCCCATTTGAGTTTCTTTTGATTCCAAAACAAAGTCTCGGATTCGAATCCCATAGGTTGATGTAGGTGTCCCATCTGATACACGTCAGCCTCAACATTGACAGTAAGATTTTCCAATGCCTTTTTGGCGTCCCCGCCGCCTGCACCGTGGTTTACAAACAATGTCTTCTTCATCAAGGACTTGCCTTTGAACTGAATGTCCAGTCCTACGAATCCTTTTGAGCCGAGGAAAGTAGTTCCGTGGTCGTTCTTACACCAACGTTTCATTTCCCCCTCTTCCATTACTCGAGAGTTGTATTCGTGGTTTCCCCATTGTTCGTACCAAATCTTTTCCATTCCGCATTTCTTATAGTCCTGTTGTACTTCGAAAAGTTCGTCAAAGAACTCGTCAAATGCGTTCATCTGTTCTGCCTTTGTAGTCATGCGTACTGACTCGTCCTTGAATCTCGGATCTTTTGGCAGAATCAAATCCAACTGATCTCCGCCGAAAGACGTGAATCTGTACGGATCGTCAAGGATTCTGTTCAATGATTTTACTGCTATGTCTTCTTGCCAGTTCTCGTTGCCCATGTGAAAGTCAGATATGACTTCCCAATGTACTATTGTATCGATCTTGTCAAGTTCTATAACTATTGGTTTGCTGAACATACTTAGTGTACACCCAGACTCTTTATAAGTGTTTCTAATATTGCAAAGTTATTCAAAGGTATTGACCTGATTACCAAGTGTTCGTTCTTCTTCTCCAAGGTCTTGCGGATATACCTGTGTATCAGTTCAAACTGATGTTGTGTAATAGTATCAGCCTCAAGGTAAAACATTCTGTTATCCATCTCTCATCTTCTCCATAGTCTCAAAGTCTACAAACTTTACGTCCATCTTGTTAGTTATAAGTATTCTGTATTCGCCTGAAAATTTAAGACCTTGCAACTGATCTACGAGATCCTGTTTCTTTTTATCGTCCCAGTCCTTAGGTACGTTTATAACAATGTCCTCAGTCATGAATTATACCCTCGCTTGACCATATTAAACCATTGTCTTTGTACAGTTTGCACTTTGGACAGAACTGATGTTTGGGCAAGATCAGATTGCCTACTGTTACAAACCCTGCGGCTTCTGTAAAACTTGAATCTGAGCCGTATGAGTTCTTTTTCTTCTTGAATGTTTTTTTAGTCCAGTCAGTCTGTTCCTTGATACCGCCAAAGCCTTTCTCGATACACCATGCCTCTATGTCGTTTATCTTCTTCTTGATCTCGGTCTTTTCTGACTCGGACTTTGCTGTCTTTAGTTCTCCCCAAAGGTCGCTTAGTTTTCCCATTTTACTACCCCCGTAATTCTGTTCTGATGAGACAAGTTCTTATGCCATAACTCATGTACGTCCATTCTTATTCTAAGGTCGTATTCGTTATCTGTAAATATCATCTTGCACAAGTTACACTTAACCATCTTGTATCTCCAAGTTCTTTCTTATGTACCATTGTTTCTTGTACTCGCTCATATATTCTTTGTTGTTGTCCCTGTATTCCTTGTTGCGTTTACTTATCTTTTCTGGAATACCTTTTCTGTAACGAGTCATGTTACCCTTTCTGACTAGCGGTCTGTGTTTTAGACAATAAAGTTTCATGCCTGCATAGTTATATCCTTTTCCGTAAAATTCTTTTCTGCAACTTCCGTAGGCGCACATCTTGATCTTACATCTTCTGTCCAATGTTTCTTCCATACTATACAATGTCATGTCCCTTATTTATATCTATCCAATTAATCTAACGTCTCCAGTTTCATAGGCTCTGTCATGTGGATTCTGTCATGTTCTTCCTTGGAAGATACGCCGAAAGAGTCCAATGATCTTTGGTACAAGTCCAATGCCTGTTGAGCGTGTTCCTTTGTAACTCTCTCAGACAATCCTAACTTTGCAAACGCATAGGCGCCTCTCTTGATATCCTCAAAGGCTCTTGTGTCTATGTTTACCTTTCCGCGATTCTTGGAGTTCTTGCTGATGTCCCTGAAAGAAAGTCTTATGTGCTTGAACACGCCCTCGTCAAACTTTGGATCCAAGAGGTTAGCATAGTTTATAAACTTCATTAGTTCGTATTCGCTTAGAAGTTTTTCCTTTGCGATAAAGTCTTCTATTGAATTGTCAGTTATGTATTCCATAGCCTCGTACTGTTCGTCTTCCATCTCTTCGGTAAAGTTGTTTAGTAACAGGAAGACATATCCGAATCTTGCTATGAATGAGGCAGGCATATTGATGTTCTGCATTACAGTCTTTTCAATGTTCCAGTTGGATCCTATCGGATTGGCGGCACCTACTATCTTGGTGCGTGCGGGCATGGTAAGGTTGATACCTACTTTGTTTAGATGAGCAACTTGGGACTCCATGACGTCGTGCAATGAAGACTGATCTTCTGGACGCATTTTGTCCAACTCATCTATGCAAACATACGAGCCGTTTGCCAGAATGACGGGTCCGAATTTTGCCATTCTAGTTCCGTCCGCTAGGTTGTCTACGCCCATTACCATGCCTGCGCTAGATGTTGAACGACCTGAAATCTTGAAAGATCTCTTGTCGAGTTGTTTAAGTTTGTCAAGTATTGCAGACTTTCCAGTTGACGGATCGCCGACAAATAATACCGACATATCCCATCTGTTACCGTCTTCTCTGCCGCCTGACAAAAGCGAAATAAGTGAGGCTAGTTTTATATCCGTTCTGTTTATTACGTTAGGTGCAAGACTCTCTACTATCTTTGTCTGATCCATGTCCCTGTACATCTGTATTTCCAATGCTGAGGGCTGTTCGTTTGTCTTCTGATCAAGACATCTTATCTGAATAACGTCCAGTACAAAGTCGTCGTCATTCTTTTTTGAATCTATTGTAGTAAGTACCCTGCATATAATTCTGTACTTTTTGCCTGCGTTAAGTTCCATTCTTGCGTTCTTGCCTGTAAGGTGTGCCTTGATACTGCGCGGATTTACGCTGCCTGTATCTGTAGGCTCTTGGAACATTACCTTTCTCAAGTCTCCCGTAATACGATTCTCTCTGTTATATTTTAACGGTTGTCCCTCATGGTGCTGACATGATCCGTATGTATCTTTCTGATAGATTTCCTTGTAGTCGTCTGCATACATTGTGTATGATGAGTTACAACCGCGTTCAGGACATATATAAGTCTTCTCTATGTTGTACATAGACAGTTCTGACAACTGTACCAAGATACATTCTGTCATTACTAACTGATTCAAGTCGTCAGACTTTATCTCAGAAAAGTTTGTAATCTTTTGATCGCATTTCTCTGTTGCAACTTCCGTGCCGTTGCTAGACAAAACTCTTTCCAATGATTCAGGGTGCTGTGATTTACATCTGCTTACCGTAGGCAAATCTTTTTCTGACTCACAAGTCTTGCAATACCATAAGTTTCTAATTGTTTTCAAATGAAATTCGGACATATTATCTATATAGAACGAGCTCTATATAAACTTTTGTTTGATGATAAAATATTACTAGCTTCGCAGAATCCGAGTGAATTTGAAATGACCAAAAAATAATGATATAAAAAGATTTAGCAATACCTATATAACATAAACACAAAAAAAATTCTTTTATGATGTTATGAGAACTTGGTAATATTTTTTACAGATACATTTATATTATAGTATATGATATAGACTGTATGGTTTATACGTGCAAGGACGAGTGCAGATATTGTGTCTCTGAGAAAAAGGCTATGGTAAATATCAAGCCAAGTATCGCCTACATGGTAGCCAATAGGTGTAGTATATGTTCAGAATCCAATGAATCAATTTGGTATCTAAAATGGAAAAATTCTTGCCCCTGCTGTGGGACTACATTACGCCGTAAATCTAAACATAGTTTAGGCAGACAGAAAATTACAAAAAATTTAAAATGTAATCAGATCAGTTAACTGCTACTTTAAATGATCCATTATATGAAAGACTTAGTTCCAAACCGTATGTTGTTCTTGATGATCCACCTTTTCTTGATATGTATATTATTGATCCGTCAGCACTTACTTGCATACCGCCATTCAACGGAACTGACGTATAGCTTACTAAATCTGATATGTTTATACTGTCCGTAGCACTAGCAGTAGATATGTCCCACGGTGTAGACATTGTATGTCTGTGCAAGAATGTATCTGATGTTCCTGAATCTTCTTTGGTTGTGAATAAAAATTCGCCGTTAGGCTCTATTGCAAAGGCTCGAAAATCTGAGGTATTCATTCCAGTTGCGTATGATTTACTGGCATAAGAGCAAGTACTCAAATCCCATGCTGATGTCATTGTATATTGAAAAATAGTAGCACTTGTATCACTTTCTGAAACATACATTTTTGTTCCATCTGTACTAAATTCTAAACCGTAAATAATTCCGCCAGATACTTCAGATGAAACATTAAAGCTCTGCATTTGTCCTGTTGATCCTATCGTACTTCCAGTAAATCGCCACGGCGTATCGTCAAGAGTACATCTTTCTACTGTATTTTTGTTAGTTCCCGCAAAAAGATAATCGCCAACATCATCATATCTTAAAGCATGAACGCTGTCTGATCCAGTAAAGTTTGTTCCGTCAGATTGTTTGTTCGTATTTTGTTCACTTGTTAAATCAAAAGCTGTTGTTATTGGGTGCTGTTGTATGTATCTTGATCCACTTCTTTGAACTGTAAATCCATCTCCTGAAATAGCAAATCCATGAAAATCAGCAATTAGGTAAACTTGAGGACTTTTAAGGTTTCCGTTATATTGTGTAGTTGCAAAAGTTCCCGGCTCGGAAACAAACTGCAAGGAAGTCGAAGGTTTTATAATTTTATTATACTGTCCAGTTGATGAAGTGTCATAAGTATCTTGTAAAACTCCGTCAATGTAGAATTTTACTTTACCTGAAACAATTCCATCTTTTTCAAAAACAAGATGAATCAAACCTGTTTGTTTTTCTGGATTGTAAGTTTCGGCTGTTGTAATTTCATATAATTCAGCTCCACTAATGGTTGACCATACAGGTGTACCCTCTGTACCTGTATTTCTATACAAAGTATTTTCACTTGTGTGATAAAATAATCTTTGTGGATCCCATGTTGCAGGCAAAGACGTACCTGATCCATAGGTTGTTGAATCGAGAAAAGCACCTGAAACCACATTACCTGTCCATGAGCCTAAGTTTGGATCAACCATTTCTATAAAGTCCCATTCTCTTGTAACTCGTTAATTTGTACGACAAACAGATCGCCTGAATCCAATACAAAGTCAGTAGAAACAACTCTTGCGTGGCACTTGCTTGCGTCGCTTGCGTGCCAATGAATTCCTGACTCCTTGATAGTAACTGGAACAGAGTCAAAGAACGAGTCGTCCCATAACATTCCCATCTTCATAGTCTGATTGACCCTTGATCTGGATCCGTTTACTGAGAACTGTCTTCTGGAATAGGCGGTATCTGTAAACTCTGATTGCAAGTCAGTCTGAGACTCACTCTCTGCGGTTGACGAAGTGCCTATGGAATTATAATCCAATTCGGTTGCTACAACACCAATATCTCTGTCTATGCTCTCTTTGATTCCCTGTAATAATATGACGTTGTTTAATGACTCAAATTTCTTTGGTCGAACAGTAGTATTTAATCCATTAATCAAATCATTGAGATTTTCATTCATTATTTTTTCGCTCTGCTCTACGATATGAGATGGATTAAAAGAAACTGTGCCTGCATTCCATGAGGTAAAACCCCAACTGTCAGTATTAATTTTAACGTGATGTGATAAGCCCTCTGCCTGAGCGTGTAATCTGTCGCCTTGGGTGGTAAAATCTAACAATTCTTTGAATAATTCTGTATCAGATTGCATAATATATACTTCTTATGATAATAATACAAGAAGTAATGATATGTTAAAATTGACAAGAAGGGATCGTTTCAACGGTCTTAATCCTATAGATAAGACCTTAGAATCAATGGAGTCAATGCAAGACCTGATTCAACTATATAAAGGATATATAAAAAAAGACTTGGACAGCATAACCACAGATCCTACATTACAGGCACAATTAAAACACGAACTAGGAATAGATTGGTAGGTATATAAATCTTTCTAAATTAAACAGTTTAATATAACTAAGGTGCTATGAATTCGCCCACGGTCTGATTAGGATTTGCTGAATCATTCCCTACAAACGGTATGGTTGTTATCTCAGTATTGCCGTCAGACGTGTCAAGTCTTGAGTTTGTATGATAATCCGTTATCCACCCTGTACTGACCTCTTTGTTTAACAGACTGAATCGTCCCATATAAGTTCCAGTCAATGCCTTGTTGGTGCCGCCTGCGGTAGCCATCAGACAGAAATTTCCTGTAGAGTTATTAATGGCACCTGTTATACTATCAGAGTCAGACAGAACTCCGTCTATATAAAGTTTTTGACCTGAGGCGGTACTCTTATAAGTGGCTACTATTGAGAAATCCGTGTCAGGAGTATATGCATATGTTAC
>Ga0222717_10004000_pt1 | contig 10937 bp, 8 predicted proteins | sample C33_18DmetaG_FD_165053 | JGI IMG/M metagenome (GOLD analysis project Ga0222717, IMG submission 165053) | Estuarine water microbial communities from San Francisco Bay, California, United States - C33_18D | ecosystem: Environmental > Aquatic > Marine > Unclassified | place: USA: California...
GATGTTAGTAGGCATTAAGCTCATTGCGCTCACCTTAGAGCTCGCTTCATCTTGATTGGCAGCGTCAACAGAACCGGTCTTTTGCTTACCGTTCTGATCAATTGCAGTATATTTAAATTTTGGCATGGGGATGTGTGGTTAGATAATTAAGTATACTTAAGGACTTCTTCTATCGTAGAATTTCCATCGAAAATAGCACGCAGGCCGTCATCACGCAAGCTTCGCATACCCTGCTCGAGAGCTTTCTGCTTGATCGCCAGTGTTGGGGCGCGGTCATTGATCAATTCACGCAGCGCATCAGAAACTACAATCATCTCGAAGAGACCCACTCGGCCACGATAACCTGTGTTGCTACACTCGGGGCAACCCTCACCATAAAAGAAGTCTTTTTCTGCGATTTCAAGTGGATCCACATCCAACATCTCGATCAAATCATGGCCTGGCTCATAGGCAGTGCGGCACGACTTACAAATACGACGAACCAAACGTTGTGCAAGAATCGCCTCTAGTGAGGCAGAGATCAAAAATGGCTCAAGGCCCATATCGATCAAGCGAGTCACCGCACCCGGCGCGTCATTCGTATGCAATGTGCTCAGAACCACGTGCCCAGTGAGCGATGCCTGTACCGCAATTTGCGCAGTTTCTAAATCGCGAATCTCGCCGACCATGATCTTATCCGGGTCTTGGCGCAGGAAGGCACGCAATGCCCGAGAGAAATCGAGTCCAACTTGGTGGTTTACCGCAACCTGCATGATGCCATCGATCTCATACTCAACGGGATCTTCCGCGGTGAGAATTTTGGTCTCGACGCTATTCACCTCACGTAACGCACTGTAAAGAGTGGTCGTCTTGCCTGAACCAGTCGGGCCCGTCACAATAAAAATACCATTGGGCCGATCGACCAAGTCACGAATGGTTTGTAAAATATCGTCAGGTAAGCTGAGTGCTTCCAAGTCCAGATTCACCACAGATTTATCCAAGACACGAAGTACGACACTTTCGCCAAACTGCGTCGGCAATGTCGAAACACGCAAATCCACCGGACGTCCGGCAATCGTCATCTTAATACGACCATCCTGTGGAATTCGTGACTCCGAGATATTCATATTCGAAAGCACTTTCACGCGTGAAATGACAGGCACTGCTAAACTCTTCGGCGGCGGCGCCATCTCATATAGGGCACCGTCAATACGATAACGAATACGGAACTGGTCTTCAAATGGCTCAAAGTGAATATCCGACGCTTGATCCTTAATCGCTTGCTGCAAAACCAAATTTACAAAACGAATAATCGGCGTCTGATTTGCCAAGTCTGTCAAATCAGACCCTGAAAGGTCATCTTCGGCCTCGACGAAGTTATCTCCTAAATCTCCGAGAATGTCATCAATCGACGAGTCTTCCTCACCATAAGTCGAGACGACAAGCTCATCGATCAGATCAGGATCACAGACGACTATTTCAATATCCTTGTTCAGCGTAAATGTGAGGTCGTCGATAATACTCGGATTAAACGGATCCTTTGCTAACAGAGCAATCGAAGTCTCTGTCGCAGTAACAGGCACCACCGCATACATTCGTGCCGTGCTTGCCTTAACCACAGAGGCAACGCCTTCAGGCACTGAGCTGGGCACTGACTCCTGATAAGTGTAGCCTAAATATTCAGCCACCGCACTCAGCACTTTCGTACGCTCTACTAAGCCAGAATCAATGACGGAATCGGCGAGCGATTTTCCTGTATTCAGGTGCGACTCGTTCAGCTCCTCTAACTGTGCAGGATCAAGCAGTTCAGCGGACTTGATTATTTCGTATACGGTATCGTTGTGATCTTCGAACATTGGGGGGAAATGAGCGCCTACAGGACACTCGCTTATGGATTTGTAAAAGGAGCGCCATGCTCGACAAGTTTATCGTACATGGCATTGGGGAGTTGAGATTTTAAAAGGGCTTCATCTGCACTAATCAAATCACGATTGTACAGACTTAGTAAGTGAGCATCTAAGCCGATCATACCATGTGCAGCACCTGTTTGAATATCAGAGTTAATGCGGTATGTCTTGTTCTCGCGAATCAACTGTGCAATCGAATTAGTCGTCACCATAATTTCGAATGAAGCGATACGCCCGCCACCGGTTTTCTTACACAGAACCTGCGAAATCACCGCGACTACAGAGGACGCCAACTGTGTGCGGATTTGATCCTTCATCGCGGATGGGAAGGCATCCACGATACGGTCAACCGTGCGCGCCGCACCAGTTGTGTGCAATGTGGCAAAGACCAAGTGTCCTGTTTCCGCAGCACTCACGGCCGCTTCAATCGTCTCAAGGTCACGCATTTCTCCGACTAAAATTACGTCGGGGTCTTGGCGCAGTGCGCCACGAATCGCACTTGAAAAGGACGTGACATCGTTGCCAACTTCTCGCTGCGTCACGATGCATTTTTTATGTTCATGAAAATACTCTATCGGATCCTCAATCGTGATGATGTGCCCATCTTGATTTTCATTTATCCAATTGACGATCGAAGCCAAAGTCGTCGATTTCCCTGATCCAGTGGGGCCAGTTACCAGAATTAATCCACGTGGGCGACTAATTAGATCTTTAATCTGATCCGGTAACCCAATGTCTCTCAGTGTAAATAAATCATTTGGAATCTGCCGTAGCACCATCCCGTAATCTCCCTTAGCCCGCAAAACACTGACCCGAAAACGCGCACGATCCATATAAGCGAAGCCGAAATCAGCCCCGCCAGTGGTCTTCAATTGCTCCTGATTACTCACCGAGGTGATCGCTTTCATCAAATCTTCAGTATCCTGAGCCGTCAACTTTTCGCCCTCGACCGGAACCATGCTTCCAGACATGCGTAAAGTGGGAGCCTGATTCACCTGCAGATGTAAATCAGAAGCACCCTGATCGACCATCAGCTCAAGCAAATCATTCATTTCATAACTCATGGTTTTACAGCGATTGAATTTAAAATTGTCAGAATTAAAGAGAGGTTACCCCGCTTCACCCACGGTTGAATGCAGCACTTCTTCAGCCAAAGTGACACCTGCAATAACCTTACGGATACCGTCTTCACGCATGGTACGCATGCCCATCTCTTTGGATTTAGAACGCAAAGCTACTAAGCTGGCATCTTCATAAACCATTTGCTGTAACTCTTCGTTCATTGTGAACATCTCGAAGACACCCACACGACCACGGAAGCCAGTCGAATTACATTTAGGACAACCCGCGCCCTTCATGAAATTTGCATCCAATGCTTGGTCGGACCGAATACCCAAAGAACTCAGTAGCTTTTCATCAGGCGTATGAGGTTGCTTACAATTTGGGCAAATCCGGCGCACTAATCGCTGCGCCAGCACCGCTCGTAACGCAGCAGCCACTAAGAATGGTTTGATGCCTATATCAACCAAACGACTTACCGCGCTGGGCGCGTCATTGGTATGCAGAGTACTAAAAACCATGTGCCCAGTGAGCGCCGCATTAATTGCAATCTCAGCGGTTTCTTTGTCTCGAATTTCCCCGACCATGATGATGTTCGGCGCTTGACGCAGCATCGATCGCAGTGCGGCAGAGAAAGTCATCCCCACGTCACGACGGACTTGCACTTGGTTCACTCCAGGCATCTCATACTCGACTGGATCTTCGACAGTAATGATCTTGCGGTCAGGATGGTTGATGCAATTCAGCGCTGAATAGAGCGTAGTAGACTTACCCGATCCAGTAGGACCAGTCACCAGAAAGACGCCATCGGGCATCGCAATAATACGTTCAAAGGTTGCTTGGTCATCACTAAAGAAGCCCAGTTCTGGTAAGCCTAAGTTTAAACCTTCCTTGTCCAGAATACGCATGACAATACTTTCACCAAACGCAGTTGGTAGGGTGGACACACGCAAATCGATCACCTTCGGCCCAACCTTAATATTAATACGACCATCCAGTGGCACACGTTTTTCAGCAATACTCACATCAGACATGAGTTTAATGCGAGATACGATTGATGGCTGCAGTCGCTTCGGTGGGTTTTCCACTTCGTGCAATACACCGTCAATACGGTATCGCACGCGGAAGCGTTTCTCTAGAGGCTCCATGTGAATATCAGACGCACGGCGCTTCAATGCCTCCGAGATGACCATGTGCACGTATCGAATAATCGGCGCTTCGTCCTCACTCAGGTCGCCTTCCTCGCCTGTAGGAAGACCCAGATCCCCGTTACCCTCTTCTGCTGTACCCGCAAACATGCTATCCACATTCTCTGCTTGTGCACTGTCGTAATATTGGTGAATCGCCTTCTCAATTTCTTCGAGCGGCGCCACTCGACTTGTAATCGAGCGCTGAATAACATGACTGATACTATCAATCGCATCCATGTCCAAGGGATCACAAACCGCGAGTTCCACCTCATTGTCATCCGCCTCGAGCGGAAAAACTTTATAACGGTTCGCTAGATCGTAAGGTAACAGCTCCAACGCCTCGTTGGAAACGCGGATGTCGGCAAGATCAACGAAATCCATGTTGAATTCTTCGGCCAGCGCTTGGGCAATCTGCACTTGCGTCACAATATTCTCTGTGACCAACAAGTCCAACGCAGCGGTATCTGGGTTGCCATCGCCACCCTGCTCCGCAGCCTTTACACGGGCGTCTTCGATCGCAGCAGAACCTACGATTCCTTTATCAGTTAATAGTTGTAGAACAAATTCGTCAGCAGAAGTCACAGTTTTTTGGGAAAGAGATAGAAGGGGGGATTGAAAGTAAATTAACTAGCGGGAGACACTGATCAAGAATTCCGCGTTAGTCTTGGTCTTCTTGATACGTTGGATCAGCATTTCCATCGCATCGGTGGACGGTAGTCCTTTCATTGCCCTACGCAATGAATAAATTTTAAACATTTCATCTGGGTGATACAGCAACTCTTCCTTACGCGTGCCGCTCTTATCCATACTTAACGCTGGGAATATACGTTTGTCAGAAAGGCCTCGATCGAGGTGCAACTCCATGTTGCCAGTGCCCTTGAACTCCTCGAAAATGACTTCATCCATTTTGCTGCCAGTTTCTACGAGTGCAGTCGCAATAATCGTCAAACTGCCACCGCCCTCGATGTTACGAGCAGAGCCAAAAAACCGCTTCGGCTTTTGGAGCGCATTGGCCTCAACACCACCCGATAAAATCTTGCCACTACTTGGCATCGTCGTATTGTAGGCACGTGCTAAACGAGTGATCGAATCGAGCAAAATAACAACGTCTTTGCCGACTTCGACCATCCGGCGTGCCTTCTCGATGACCATTTCAGCCGCATGCACGTGACTTTCGGCAGTCTCATCGAAGGTCGAGCTAATCACCTCTCCAGTCACCTGACGGCGGAAGTCGGTGACTTCTTCGGGGCGCTCATCAATCAACAAAATGATCAAATGCGCATCTGGATAATTACGTTGGATCGAATTAGCCATGCCCTGCATAAGCACTGTCTTACCTGTACGCGGTGGTGCCACAATCAATCCACGCTGACCAAAACCTACCGGAGTTAGGCAATCGACCACACGCATTGACAAATTATCTGACTTTGATTCGGTGTCTGACTCCATCAAAATACGCTCTAGCGGATAATACGGCACGCCTTCTGTAAAGGGAACAATTTCACTCAAAGACTCTGGAGCTCGTCCCATCACTTCATTCACACAGACGACGAAGGAACAAGACTCTCCTTCACGATGCGGGTGCAGCTGTGCTTTCACAATATGACCACGCTGTAATCCATAGCGCTCAACAAAGACCTGCGGCACGTAAGCACTGAGCGCTTTCACACGATAATTATCACGCTCATAGACCAGTAGGCCCCCCTCGCCATCTTCGATTGGCTCAAAAATCCCGGTTGAGGTGATGCATCGCTTGTTCTCCCCTGCCTTTGCAAGCAGAGCATTGAGTAGCTGATCACGATTCGGAGCATGTGGAGTCTCAACGCCTAAGTCTGCCACCTCGGTACGCAGCTCTGGCAAACCCATGTCATAGATGCGATTAAAATCAAGCGCGTCACCCTCGCCAGAACCAATCTCAACTGCCAATTGCAGCACCGCCTCAAAATTCTTTAAAACCTCAAACTCGAGCAGTTCACCGAATTCAATCGGCGATTCTTCCTCGCGAGCACGCCGCTTCTTATCCTGCCAACGACCCTTGCCCTTTTTCTTGTTATTCGGCGGACCGCCTTGGCCACCTTTGTTTTTGAACTTATTGTTGCGATTCGGTCGGTCTCCCCGGTCGTTCTTGCGATCATTGCGATCTCGACGTGGATTGCGCTGCCCCGCACCACCCGACTCTTGGCGACGGCCATGCGGCTTGCCCTCATCGGACTGATTCTCAGCAGGCGACTCCGAAGATGCCGTAGCTGAAGCAGGCGCTGACTTCGATTCTGGCTCTGCAGGTGCTGATTCTGGATCATCCGAAGACCATACAACTCCAGGCTTACTAGCAGTTCCGATAGACACTTCAGATGGCACAAATTCATCAGGCTCGCGTTGCTGGGGCTTCGCAACAGAAGCAGACATGAACATATCCGACTGCGCAGGCGGCGCTACCGAACCAGTCGTTCTTTTTTTGGCTGCCTTCTTCGCTCCTTTTTTAGCAGCTTTTTTAGCTGCCGTTTTTTTCGCCGCACGCTTACGCGCTGGCTTTGGAGCATCCTCAGAGGATGTGGTCTCATTGACCAAGAACTTGGATTCGTCTTCAGAACTCATAACTGATAAATTTGGCACTTTGCTTTGTGCGGGGTCTTGGGTAATTTAGGATCGTTGAGCCTTACGCCTACATGTAGTACGGCCTCATACGTTCAGATCTGTGCGATTAATCGCTTCGTTTGTAGTTTTAAAAATTCAAGGCTGCCGACATTAGTGATCACGCAGTCAGCTCTTCGTGTCTTTTCTTCGAGAGGCATCTGGCGATTGCGACGCTGCTCGATCTCTTCCTGCGTGTAACCTCTGTGCACCATACGGCGTTCGACAATTTCAGGGGAACTGGTAACACACACAATCAAATCAAACTCGGTTTCAAGCCTTTTTTCAAATAGTAGCGGAATCTCAACTAACCAGTTACGGGCCGGGAACTGCTGTATTGCCAGCTTCCACGACTGCCGTACTTTCGGATGCAGCAAGTCTTCTAACCAAGAAAGCTCGGTTTTTTCTGTAAAAACCAGGGCAGCAATCGCCTTTCGGTCAACGGCCCCATCCGCAGCAAAAACCACATTTCCCCAGCGCTCTCGGAGTGCTGCGTGCACCTGCACATCGTCAGCGAACAGTCCCCGCACAATCTCATCCGTATTCACAGTACACCAACCAGCCTCTGCAAATAACTGCTCTACAGTCGATTTACCGCAACCCATTCCACCTGTAAGCCCTATTTTCAAAATTTTATACTCGTAGATGATTAATATAACTAACGCATTAAAAAAGAGTGACACCCGTGCAAAGTTGTTCGACATTCGGAGCCAAGCGAGAATACCGAAATATGCTAGGAATCACACAATCCGCAGCCTTGGTTGGGGTCGAAGCCCACCCTGTACAGATAGAAGTCAATACAGGGGAAGTTGGCGAACTCAAATTTATTTTAGTCGGACTGCCCGATGCTGCCGTCAAAGAGTCACAAGACCGCGTCTTCTCGGCGATGGCTAACAGCGGCTTCCGTACTCCAGCCACTCGTACCACCATCAACCTCGCGCCTGGCGGCCTCCGTAAAGAAGGCCCTGCTTACGATCTGCCAATTGCGCTCGCAATCCTTGCTTCGATGAAAAAGTGCGAAGAAGTTGAATTGGATCATTTTCTCATTGCTGGCGAGCTTAGCCTCAGCGGCAAGACTCGCCCAGTTAAAGGAACTCTCGCGATGGCTATGCTAGCCAAAAAGCTGAGAAAAAAAGGCCTGATCGTGCCGGTGGAATCAGCCGACGAGGCGGCGCTGGTCGAAGGTGTGGCGGTCTTCCCCGTTGGCAGCCTCGACCACGCGGTGCGCTTTCTCAATGGCGAGTGCGAAATACTCCCAGCTAAATCACGTGAGAGCTGCTACTTTAAGAACCCACCCGAAGCCCAGCGCATCGATTTCAATGAAGTTAAGGGGCAGCACGCGGTGCGCCGCGCCGTTGAAATTGCTGTGAGCGGCGGTCACAACGTCTTAATCATTGGCTCCCCAGGTTCTGGCAAATCGATGATCGCCAAGCGTATACCCACAATAATGCCGCGCCCCAGCATGGATGAATTTTTAGAGATTCTAAGTATTCAGTCTGCCGCTGGGACCACACTCTCCGCCAGCAATCGCTATTTTCAAAGACCATTTCGCGCACCGCATCACACGATCTCAGACGTGGGCCTTCTAGGCGGTGGTACCATTCCTGGCCCTGGCGAAATCTCTCTGGCACACAACGGCGTACTCTTTTTGGATGAATTACCCGAATTCAAGCGGTCCGCCCTGGAAGTACTACGCCAACCGCTCGAGGATGGCAACGTCACCATCTCGCGCAGTGCAGGTCAAATCAACCTGCCCTGCTCCGTCATGATGGTGTGCGCAATGAATCCCTGCCCCTGCGGTTACACTGGCGATCAGTCCCGGGAGTGCCGCTGTTCGGTGCCACAGATTCAACGCTACCGCTCTAAAATCAGTGGTCCACTCCTCGACCGCATCGACATTCATATCGAAGCACCCTCGTTGCGTATCGATGAACTTCGTAGCACAAAGACAGGCGAAAGTTCGGCGAACATGCGTACACGTTGCGAAACCGCACGAGCGCTACAAATAACACGCTTTGCTGAAAATTCAGACACTGCCACACGCTGCAATGCACGCATGTCACACTCGGAAATACGGACACACTGCGCAATCAATGCTGAGCAAGGCGACCTTTTGCAGCAAGCTATGGAGCAACTCGCCCTCTCAGCTCGCGCTTATGATCGGATCTTAAAAGTAGCGCGCACAATTGCGGACCTCACTGGTGAGGCACAAATCGGCACCCCCCATTTACTCGAAGCCATACAATACCGCAGCCTAGACAGAAATTTGTTCTACTGATTCAGCCTATTTCTTAGTAATTAATTCAGATAAAAACTGAATTAATTTTACCTGAATGCACATAACGTCTTGCACTTCCTGAATCTTGACCTAGGAAAAAAGGATCACACATACTACTGGAGAGATGGCAGAGTGGCCGAATGCGGTAGTCTTGAAAACTATTGAGCCGAAAGGTTCCGGGGGTTCGAATCCCTCTCTCTCCGCCATCTGCATACCTCATGAAAACAGTAGCCATTATTGAAGATCAGACTGCCGTGCGCGAAATGCTCAGCCAGGCAATTCTTAACGACGATCACTATGACGTTGTCATCGAAAGTGGTGACGGGCTCAACGGTTGTGAACAGTGCATTCAGCTAAAGCCAGAATTCGTCATCCTTGACGTCATGTTGCCAAACCTCAACGGCACTGAAGTGCTGCGCCGATTCGCAAAAGAAATTCCCGACACACGCGTACTCATCTTTTCTGGCTACCAAACACCAGGCCTGATCCGCCAACTGTTGCAAGCCGGCGCACATGGATTTGTAGAAAAGTCTGCCCCACTTTCTGAGCTACAAAAAGGCATCGAAATCGTAGCCAGCGGAGGGAGCTATTTTGGCCCCGAGGTCGCCTCACTCTTGCGCGATGCCATGGCTGACCCGAAATCAAATGAATCAGGTATTAGTATTTTAACCAAGCGCGAGCGGCAAATTCTGCAACTCATCGCGGAAAGTCACAGCACGCGCGCGATCGCAGAAAAACTCAGTATCAGCGTAAAAACTGCTGAAAATCACCGCACTAATTTAATGCGCAAGCTCGATCTGCATGATGTCGCGAGTCTTACCCGCTATGCGATCAATAATGGCCTGATCGTGATGGGCGGCAGTTAGTCGATCGATTCGTACTCAGCCAGGGCTGCTTTCAATCGGTCGGTTAACACATCAACCAATAGTGGATGCATGTGCAGTAGCGGCGTGCGCACGGCACACTTTAATACCTGACGCTGTATCAGGCCATCACAAATTTCTGCCACATCTCCAGCGGCTCCAGCATGGCGACCAGGCAATAGGAAAAACAGCGCAACAATGACATCCGCAGCAGTCCAACCTGCTAACTGATCGATACGCTCAAGTAAGGGCTCATTGAAATCATACTCTGGCCCCTCGCGCCGTTCCATCGAGCAGGCAGCCACCGCAGCAACCTCGCCGTCGAGCAACTGCGCCAGCTGGCGCGCCACTGCATTTCTGACTCGATTCACTTCTTCCGCAGGTGTGCCATGATCGACCAGCGCCACCCTCGGCTGTGCTAAGTCTGAACGCTCGATGGTTTGCCGCACATGCGCCGCCAGCATTGCTGCAAGGCGCGGATCCGGGCGGTCAGGATCTGCTCCTGCCAAAGTCTCAGCGACGACGATCGTCACATCAGGTGCCAATTCGCGTGCCCCTGTAATCAGTTCAGGCAAATATTCTGAAATCGCCCGACTCGGTCCCAAAAACATAGGCACCAAAATAAACGCCCGCTCCCCGGCCTCAATGTAGCGACGCAAGGTCGGCCTCACCACCTTCGCAGGCTCGCCCTCTAGCTCCGCCACAGGGACTTTACTAGAGTGCAACAAACTCACTGGCTCCACTGCCCGCCCCACTTGCTTGGATAACTGAGCCGCTATGCCACGCAGCGCTAGCACCGCGTCCGCTCGCAGGGAACCATTATCAACTAAGAAAATACGTGCAGGTGGTGTCATAATAAAAACAGTAACATGACTGCAAAGGAGAATTAATCCAATCAAGCAATGGAAAAAGTTTGCGCGTTTCAAATCATCCTACCAATTTCTTAAGACATGTTTAAGTTGCTTCGAATTTCTCTGCCTTTAATTTTAGCTGTCTTCGCCCTCACAGGTTGCCGTACTCAACCACCGAC
>Ga0222717_10004003_pt1 | contig 10936 bp, 16 predicted proteins | sample C33_18DmetaG_FD_165053 | JGI IMG/M metagenome (GOLD analysis project Ga0222717, IMG submission 165053) | Estuarine water microbial communities from San Francisco Bay, California, United States - C33_18D | ecosystem: Environmental > Aquatic > Marine > Unclassified | place: USA: California...
TTCGTGCCCATGAACCTGGTGTTTTCCAACCAGACATGTAACCCAAAACTTCCGCATCAAACGCATCACGAAGATCATAACCAGCACGATCAGATGCTAAGTCCATGAAATTAATATGGGAATGCGCCTGTTCGATATCTGCCAAAGTGAATTGGAAGTAGTTGGCTTTATCTACAACCATCGTGAAATCGGTGTCGGTTAAATCCTGTGTTGCCAGCGCAGTACCACGCTCAAGAGCGTTGATAGTGATCGAAGGCTCACGGATAATTTTCACTGAGTCACCGTGTGAGGCAATCTCACCGCTGTAATCAGTATTAGTTACAGCTTCCACCACTGAACTCTTGCGGAAAGCAAGCTGGGCTTTTTTACTGTAAAGGATAGGCGAGAAGCCGCCTGTGTTCAGGTTGGTATAACCTGATGCTTTTGCGAATGCCATTAGATGTACTCCTTTTGGAATGGCAGGGCGAAATGCCCGAACAAACCCCGAAGAGGACAATTTGGTGGCAGTGATATATGAGGGTGCGATTGCCTGATTAGTTGCAGCTAATAAGCAGACGGGCCTCACCACACTGGTGGACTAAACGTCAGAATTCTTGGGAATAGGCAGAACTAGAGGTAGACCGTGTGGTGGCTCTATTCTGTGATTTGAGAGATCAACTCTCAGAAGATATGTCTACTTACAAACGTATCTTCAAAGAGTTGTGGGTAGCAGTTATTGTCCTGCTACTCACGTTTATTATAGCACTTAACTATTTACATTGCAAGCTATCTAGCTGCGCCTGTTAAATCATAGTTAAAGCTTCCTGTACGAACCGCTTCTTTAATAGCCTCTTCGTTTTTAGAAAACTCTGAGTCTGTCATGGACTCAATTTGACTTTCAGAAAATGCAGCACGTTGGTTGGTACTAGGTGTAGAACTAGAGGTACGTCCTACTGCCTGTGCAGCCGACCTGCTCTTAGTCTTACGCTTGCCTGTATCGGCTTTATATAAGTCAATAGCACGGGCTGCTTCATTTGCATTGGTGTTATTCTTATATAAGGCATCCTGAATATACTTTGGCTGCATAGAAACCCATTCATGGAAGGACGGGTCTTGCCTAATCTGATTAAAGTCTGGATGAAGCTGTACAAGCTGTTGCTCTGCTTCTTTTCGGGTGAGTTTAGTTTCAAGCTGTCGTAATCCAGCCATCCGCTTCTCGCCTTCAGCCAGTGCCTCTCCTGCACGTTTCCTAGCAATCGTGTCCACGATCTTTGCAACATCTGGGTACTTCTTAGACCACTGATCAATCTCTTCATCCGTCTTAGGGAATCGGATCTGGCCCTTTGCCGCTTTTTCAAGCTGCGCCTTCATCTGTGCAACTTCTTGATCTTTCTGTTGCAAGAGTTGATGAGAGTGCCGACGAAGATCACCATACCGTTTTTTGTAGGTAGCATCTTCAGCGTCAGTTGGCTCTGGGCCACCTGCTTGTGCTTGTTGCTGTTGTGCCAATTCTTCCGAATATGTAAGACCGTTATCGTCTTCTTCTACACGTCTATATTTTGCCATTTTTGCCTCATTGGGGGCCGCTCTTTGGCGGGTAGCCCGTTAGGACATGATCACCATTTTTTGTTTTTTGATCATGCCTGGTAGTTTAGATGTAGTGGGGTAGACCTCCTCGACTTCCTCATCATCATCCATCATGTCATCCACCTCTACGGCGGCGACTTCGATATCGACATCCTCTTCAGGAATATCGTCTTCTGCCTCAGTAACCTCTTCAGGCTCTTCAGCTTCCTCTTCACCTGCGTATTGAATAAGACCCATATCAAACATGCCCATGAGGCCCATTTCAGCCTCTGCTTGCATATCCATGATATGTTTAAGTCCATGCCATTTGACCACGTTAGCGGGTAGAACGTATTCACCTTCGCTAATCATTGCTTCGATATCATCCCGTACATTCTCTGCGCTGGAACCAACGGGAATAGGGTTACCTGACACGGGGTCAGACATCATGCCGCCGCAGGAACCATCACAGTCACCGCCGCAATCGCATGGCATTCCACCGTGATACATCTGCATCTTTTCATCGTTCTCTGGATCATCCACGTTAGCTTTCTGAACAGCCTCTCCACGGGCTTCTTCGTAATCACTAAGCTTACCGTCTTTATCCAAGTCGGCTTTTTTCTGATCTAGTTGAAATCTATTATTAGCCATATCTAAGCCTTCCTGAGTTTTAATACCTTTGCGGGATACTGCTAGACCGCCCAGCGCCATTTCGGGTTCTTCATCGTCATCTAGGGGGATACCTAAGAAGCCATAAACACCATCCCGTGCGTTTGCTAAGGTATCGATAGCGTCCTGCTTTCGGTCATCCCAAGTTTCCTCTGACCCGTCTTGCTTGGAATAGTACCCGCTTTCACCTGTATAAAATTCTTGGTCTGACAAATCGAAATTCAATAAATTATCAGAACGCCACTTTGAATATTCATCAGCGTCTTTTATGGAGTCAAAAACAGGTAACTTTTCCCCCGTATAAAGGTCATAGGGGCCGTTTTCTTTATAATGATCCATCAACATATCTATGTCGTAACGGTCACCTGTTTCAGGATTGATAGTGGGCGTAACTAGATACCCATCGCCGTAATCATAGCTTTCGGTCTTCTCAGAATACTCTTCGCCATAATTAAGTTCATCAACCCAGATAGGCTTGCCGTTGCGGGTCTTAACGCCTTTTACCTTGCTAATGCTTGCCACTATTCTGCACCCTTAATCATTTCATCCCGCAACGTCTTAAATCGACGTAGTTCCGCAATAGCGCCCTGTATTTCCAAGACACGCTGATGATCCTTCGTGTTTTCTAATTGCTGGTGATAAGCTGCTATCCGTACAGAGACATACTCATGCAACAGATCCATGTAGGTGGGGGTGTTCACCAACAGGAGCATTGATTTACAGAACTGTTTATCCATTACTGTACAGGCCCCTGTGGTGCTGCGTTAGGCGGTGCTGCTTGTTGCCCACCATTTGCTCCACCACCTTCGCCTGTGAAGCCTTCTGCTCCTGGCTCTGGGGCCGCTCCTGGGGCTATATTACCGCCGCCTGTACCTGTGGGATCTTCTGGGTTAGGTGGGCCACCTTCTGCGGGTGCTGGCGGGCCTTCAGGCTGTGGCATCATCGCTTGGATCTCTGCCATCATCTTAGCCTGTATAATGGCCTCACGTTGATCGTTTAGGATCTTGTCTTCATCTAGATCCATCGAAGCTGCCAACTCACGCAGAACGTAGTCGTATTTAACAAATGGGGCCATCTGTTGGTTCTGCGTCATCTGCATAAACTGTAGCAGACGCTGACTGCGGATTTCATTACGCATCAGGCTTTCCGTACCTTTTGCTATAACTTCCAGATCTCCGACAAATTCCTTACTAAAATTAAATTGCATGTTAAAACTGAATAACGCCTTACCTAACGGAGAAAGTAAGTAGTCATCGATGTTTCGCACCACTGCTTTGATGTTAGCCTGTGCTGCACCCATCAGCATACTCATACCAGAAGCTGTACGGCCTACGCCCATCACTCCTGTAGTACCGTGAGAGTAACTAGGGATACCTGTAGCCTCATCAGCAAGCTGACGTGACTTATCAAACATCATCATTAGTTCTTGGCTGACGTTAGGGAACTTGGTTCCGAAGATGGCCTGTCCTGGTGCGCCCGCTTGGCGTCTAAACACCTTGCCAGGGTACACGCTTAGATCCTGACCAGGAACCAAATTTGTTTCGTCAATTTCAATCAGAAGGTTACCTGATAACGCACCATTATCTATCGCCATCCTGTAAAAACCGTTCATTAACAATTGGGTATCTTCCATATTCTCTGCAACACCAATTCCGAAGAATGAGTATGGATTCAACTCATACGGTACTGCGTGATAGGGAATACGGCTTGGTGTGAACGGATTTAGCACTAAACGCAGGATTTGGCCGTTACAGACCCATATATTGACCTGTATTTCGTCCTGATCTTCATATTCTTCTGGTATATCTAAATCAGCCTCTTCAGCCAATTCAGCATCCATAATACCCCAATATTCTAATACTTCGTAGCGATCTATCTGATCTGAACTAGCATTATCCTCTAATGCATCTTCCCAGTACTCTCTGGTGTAGCTGGGGCCATAATCAATGGCTAATTCAATGCTTTCTTCCCGAAAATGTGGACGTTTCTTCAATCCACGCATCTGTGAACGGTTTAAACGATGACGTTGTACCGTATACTCAGCTTCTGCCATGTTTCTGGCGTCGGGATCAGGAAAGAAATCCCAAATACTAACAAATTCTACTTTTGGGATGGTTTCAAAGAGAGGATCGTACTCACCCTCTTCAGTCCACCGTGGATATTCCTTATCGTGGGCAAAAGGGCCTTTAATTAGACCGTGACCCAGCAATGCACACTCAAATGCCATAGAACGTAAGTGTTTAGATGCCTGAGATTCCTCAAGCTGGTCATGCATACGCTTTTCCATCTTCTGAGCGGCAACTTTAGCAGGTTCAAACGTAATAGAACCAGGATTTGTACCTGCACCCGCCTCAAGTTCGTCTTCGATAGGTTTTAGCTTGTCTGTATATACGCCTAACTCTTTAGCAATCTCTGGGCGCACGATATTACGGGGTACAGTGTAGTCTACGCCCGTTTTTTCCTTAACTTTTTCCGTTGTCAGGGAATTAGGATCATAATGTACCGCATCTGCTACGTTATTAGGAAATTTACGCTGTTCAATGCCTAGCGGATACTTACCGCCAGCAAAAAGTACGTCCACAACCTGTGCATATGCAGCCAGTACCTTAGTTTTAGTGATTTTAATGAACGCTTGAGACTTTTCAGTGTCCGTAAACTGTACATCAGACCCGTATATACCACGATAATTACGATATGCGGTTAGCCAACGGTCTTCGTCGGTGCGTCTATGCTCTTTAGACCGCCGAAACTGACCTTCGATGAAAGAAAAAACGCCAGAATACTCTGTATTCTCCTGTTCTACGTCACCGTCTTCTTCTAAAGCCACCACACGATCAGTTTCGGTAGCCTCTTCAGGGTTAGAATCTTCTGGTCTGTCCATTAAAGCCATATTTTAATATCCAAATGCTGAATCTGCGGGTCGGTAGGGGGTTTGCGGTACGCCTCTACCCATGTCGAAAGGTGAAAACGCCCTTGGTCTGCTCATTAATCCATACCGAACACTGTCGTAGGCGTGATCTTGTGCATATCTGGGGTCAATATCATCAGAACCTTTTGGGTCAGACGGTATAGACGGGAGATCTGCAATAATTTGTCTGCAAGTATCAAAGAAAACTAATCCTGGTTGCTCTGTAACATCATCCACCTTTAGCCGTTGGTGAAATTGGTTCTTTCCAGCTACCCTTGCTCCTGCGGATCGATCACTAGGACGCCATCTGCATCCCATATTAATCATTTCTTCTGCAATAGACGGGCCTATCTGCCCCCTGTTATGCCAGCATGAACTATCTAGGATACCGTAGCTGATCCTGTCTCCCATTTCGGCTTCCATTACAGCCGCTGCTAGATCCTTACCTGTGTGCTTACTGAGATATAATTCACGATAAACGATCAGAGTTTCATAGGCAGGGTCTATTGCGAACCAGTGTACTGCACTCCACGAACTATATCCGTAATCCGCTGATCTAAATCTTACCCACTCATCAGGTATATCGAAGGGTTCTACGACATGAACTGACTGTTTAAACTCAGGGAACGCAGCACCATCTGCTACTGCCCAATCGCCTTCTAATAATTGCCGCCTTTGGTTCTCTGGTAGAGATAAAAGGTTGGCTTCATACGCACCGTCTTCTGTGAGGTACGGATTGTCATATAAGCTTGCAGGAATAAACTTGCGGTAAAATAAAGGTTCACCAGCTTTTTCGTGTGTATCAGGGTACACAAGTGGTTTGCCTGTTTCGAGATCTTGAGCCACAAACTTTTTGTTCGCAGGAGCAGGATCAATAAACATCTTCTTGACCCATTGATGCCCAGGGCCACCTGGGTTTGTAGTTGCCCTCATATAAGTAGGCAGGTCAGGGTCTGTAGTCCGTAAGCGAGATCTTAGATAATTGAACGAATATGGTGTGGAATATTGGGTTAGTTCGTCTACCGCAATATAGGAGAAGGACTGCCCTTGGTAACGCATAACATCTTCGTCACGCTCAAGATATGTCATCCATAGTCTTGCTCCGCTAGGGAACGTCCACTGGCTCTTCTTCTCCTGCCATTTCGCTCCTGGGTACGCTTTCGGGTATAGTTCTTGTGATTTAAAAACCAACTCACGCAGTTCGTCGTTTGTACGGCGAAGGATGAGTCCACTGAATGCAGGATTTGAAAAATAGCGCAGGGGATCTGCGAGTAGAGCAAAACTTTTTCCTCCTCCCGCTGCGCCTCCGAATAACACTTCTCTTTCTGGTGCTGCAAGGAAGTCTGTCTGCGGCCCTGGATTGGGTGCGAATACGACTTCTTGGGTTTGTTTTTGTGAGGCAATGGAGCCAAAATCGAGTGTTTCAGATGCTGTTTTCTCTTCATCCGTACCTTCAAGTTTAGCCAGCTTCTTTTCGGTCATTGTCAGAACACGCTTGGCATCTGACTTCTTCCGCTTAACCGCAGCTAATGTCTTCTCTTCATGCGTCTTAGGGCGGGTCTTTCTACGCTTTTTAGCTAAAGACTTCTGACGCTTTGAATTAGGTCTACGCTCTTTCCAGATGTTGATAATGCCTTGATGGCTTATCTTCACACCTGTCTTCTCTGTTAACCAATCAGATACCCTGCGACTTGAGTGACCTTCCTCTAAACCATCTAGGGCTTCTTCTACCCACTTAACCATTTCTGGATCAGGAATAGCTAATAGAGGATCATCAGGGCTTTCTTTGTAGGCATAGGGAAGTTTGGCGGTAACATTTATACGTTGTTTATTCTGCCACATCCTGCTTTGGCGGTAAGATAAACATGCCGCCACCTGTGTTACTTACTTCGATTTGTTCTTTCTTCACCAAGCCAGATCGATCTAATACTTCCCGTGCCGCTGAAATAGCGTTCCTTGCCCCCAGGGAACTAGGATCTTCCAATACGTTAATAATTCCATACGCCGCTTTAGGGGCGTTCATAGCCAACATCAGGGATGCCCGTTCTACGATTTCATCCTTTAACGGATTAACCACATCCGATAATTTCGTTGTGGGTGCGTACCCTGCAATGTTCATTGCATTACGGATATTGCCCTGGGCCTCGCCCATAAGACAGTCTAGGAAAGCTTGCTGCTTTTCTGAATATTCTTTTTCTATGCTGCTCATCCTAGCGTCCTCATGTAAACGAAACAGGCTCCTATAGACGCCGTGAATACAATCCACCAAATACGTTCAAAGAATTGTAACTTGTGGCCTCTGGATGCAGTAAGCTGATCCAGCTTAACGATCCTATCCCACATGGCTTTTTGCTGATCATCAATGTGATCCATACGCTTAAAAACGGTAATCATACGCTCTTCCATTCTGGCGAGGGTTACGACTGCGTTTGAAAGTTTATCCAATTTGTCCTCAATGCGTGTGAGGCGGTCTTCAGTCATTTTCGTTTGGCCTTTTTAACAGCCGTACCGCCTTTATTCATTTTACCCGCTTTCAAGTCCTTATAGGTTTTATCACTAATCGTGCTTTTACCCTTGGAACGTGAAGTTCCAGCTTTCTTGCGAGCATTCATATTTTTTAACAGAGACATAGGATCACCAATTCTTACATGACCAATAACGGGCCGTTAGTTTAGATTTAGCCGTGCTGCACTTGTGGCGGGCACGGAAGGATTTACGGCGTTTAGGGTTGCTCTTCTTAATGGTCATCTTGGGGTCGCCGTAGCGAATTACTTTCTCCGTACCACCCTCACATGCCTTAACAACAAACTTCTTAGGCCCGTCTGGTGTGCGGCGGGGCTTGTTGCATTTCATCTTAGACTTATCAATCTTCGCCATTACGCCACCACGAAATCTACTATCTGACCATCTGGCACCCGCAGCTTGTTTGGATCAGGATGGTATGCATATCTTTGATCAACTAACTTCAAGTTCTCGACAGGGGTGTTCTCATCTATCGGCTCAACTGAACCAGCTTCACCCGACCTAGCTTTCTTCTCAACCTGCTCACCTGTGCCACTCTCAAAGATCACATTCACATGCGTCTGGAAGGGCATCGAAGGCAGGGGGAAATGACTTATGAGTGTTTCACCTGCCACTTGTGATCCAAGCCCACCATATTAGCCCAGAGCATCCACCTAGGACGATTGCTATGACTATGAACCACTGAAATATTTCCATCAGGAATGCTCTGGCTTTGGCTTGCTCTTCAGCTTCTTCCCGTTTACGAACCCGCTCTTGGGCCTGAAATTTTACCCAATCATCATAAAGCCCAGGACGCCCGTATAAGCGCATATGGCTTTCGATTTCTTTGCGGGCTTGCTTTAGCTTGTCTAGGTGTAGAAACTCCTCAAAAGAGTTCTCATCCTTACCTAACGCCGCAGAGAATAAACTCTTCTTCTTACGATCACCCTGTGCCTTTAGAGTTTCTTCCGCAGTTAGGATAGCACCTAGCTGTCGCCCCATAGCAGAGATTTCTTGTCCATGCCCGATCAGTTGTTTTACCTGACCTATAGCGGCATTGGCAGCACCAACGACTGCCAGCGTTTCTGCTATCATTTCTCCCCCCCGAAGAAATAACTAAGTGTGGTTTTGTCCTATCGGAAAGCAGTAGGGCCTAGCGTTTAACTCCAGCATGTCTAAGACATACTTTGCTACGCCTCTCATTTCCTGTACGCATTCCTGCTTAGTGTCGTACAGGTTTTGGGTATTCATCTTAACGTCACAAGTCTTAACATCCGACATAGATGCACAAACAAGTAATGCCCCGATAAACATTATTTCTTTTTCTTCGCCATGCCGCCGTAGCTGTAGCCAGGCTTCTTCTTCATAGCCATGCCACCGCCCATCATCTTAACTTTGGCTGACTTGCCCGCAGGGGGATTAGACGCACCACACTTTGCTTTAGTCATCTTCATGTTTTATTTCCCTATCAATATAATGATCTGCTTCTTCAACTGTCGTTGAGGCTTCATCGAACCCATAGAATTCATCGTAGCCACGAAATATAAGGTTCTCATCTTGTGCTTGGCGGGTAGAGATTAAACCTTCCTCTAGAAGATAATCCCTGACCTGCTCTAAACTAAGCTTCCTGCCTGTGGCCTGAAGAATAGCTGCACGAATGTATATGAGATTTACCAAGGGCTTCCTTACTAGGAACTAACCCAATGCTTGTATTGTAGCATTAGTTACATCCTATAGTCAATACCATAGTAAATAAATTAGCTATGGTGCATTTTTAGGGTAGACAGTTCTGAAAATGTTGGTATACTAAAGTAGTTACGCCCAGGGTTATATATATAACAACCTATCGTTATACTTCATTCACCCGATTTCGGATCTCACCTCTAGTGATACCCATATCCTTCAGTTGTTTATCCGACATGTTCTGTAAGATCCAATAATCAGCACGTCTTTGTTGATTACGTTGGATAGACTTCCAGACACCATTCAAGCTGCTAAACACATAGTTCATAATATTCTCCATAGTTAAGTGTTTTGGTAACTATATTATACCAAACCATAACTATGGTTACCTCTATGGATTCCGAATACCCGTTATGCAGTCCGTAGCCTCTTCAACAGACATCTTAAACCATTCACCTCTACGATCAGAGGCTACAGTATCTAACCGCTTATGCGCCTTAGATTCATCCTTACGTCTATCATCAGATGATATCGCACAATGCAGTACATAATCCCTAAGAGGACTAGAAGTCTGATAACTACTACAGCGATCATCAGCATCTATAGCCATACCTACCTTAACCCAATCAGGCCAAGCAGGATTAGAGATTACATAAACGTAACCTTCCTTCGTAGACGATAAGTTCTCAAAGCTAGAGAATGCAGCATCGTTAAAACTCTTATAACGACCAGGCTTATGAAGAGGGTGAGACTGAGGAATATACTTACCATCCACAAACATGCGGGTGGTATTTTTCTTAGTATGGGTATCTAATCTTTGCCTGTAACCAGAAGGGCTATAGTACCACAGTTCCCCATCAATCTCTCTGACCTCAGTCATCAGTGACGTTAAAGAGATCCTCTACAGCCGATATGCTGTCTTCCATATTACGGGCTACTTCTCGTAGCTTCTCGCCCTGCCTCACTAACTCATGCGCCACAACATAAAGCTGCGTATAATCACCGCTATCAACTAGGAAATCTTTTACCGCATCTGTAACGCCAGATAACTCTACCCTAGCCTCATGCGGTTCCTCATCGTCACCTACATAAATTAACGCTACCAGGTAACAAATCCCGTGGTCATTAACCTCAATATCAATGTCCACGTTGGTTCCAACCGTTAAGGTCAGATCTGTGCTGTATTCACTCATACATAATCCACAAATCAAAAACAGGTTTCCCTGTACTGTGGATATTAACTAAGTACCATAACAAGGTCAATAGAAACTTTGCAAAGTTTACAAATACCCGCTGCTAAGTTTTGCTAACTATTGTAGGATGTTGACGGTTTCCAATCCTAGGACACAATACAGGGCTGGTTTACGGTTACGAATTCCTGAAAATATGTAGGGATTGTATACGGTACGGGTACACCCCCCCTGGCGCTCGCCCCCGTCACGCAATCGAAACCCAGAAAAGAAAACCTAACAAAAACAACCATTTAACCAGGCATTTTGTAGGGTTTAACCAGTCTAGAACCTTTTAGGTCGTAGGTTTAACAATAAATAATAAATGATTTTAAGGGCTTAGGGATTCAATTGGTCGCAGTAATTGGTCAAAAGAAAAAAGCCCTAAGAAATAGAACCA
>Ga0222717_10004005_pt1 | contig 10932 bp, 5 predicted proteins | sample C33_18DmetaG_FD_165053 | JGI IMG/M metagenome (GOLD analysis project Ga0222717, IMG submission 165053) | Estuarine water microbial communities from San Francisco Bay, California, United States - C33_18D | ecosystem: Environmental > Aquatic > Marine > Unclassified | place: USA: California...
GTAAGTAAAGTATTCGTAGTAAAGGTTAAAATCTTTATCTTCATCAGATAAAGTATATTCTAGAAAATTTTGAAAAGATGACTGCTTGCCATAATTTCTGAATTTTATATCAATAGCTCCACCATTTAAAGTATTAAAAATGTCTTTGTTCAATGTGTTAATAATATAGTCTTTACTAACTATAGGATTAAGTTTGTCAAAAAATATGTCAGACATCATTGCTAAAAACGAATCACTGCCTGGTTGATTACCCATTCTGAAGAAACATTTTTTCTTTTCGGAAATGTCTCCAGTAGTGCATATATCTAAGTTATTACCCAGTTTTTCTGATATATCTATAGGTAAAATACCTATTCTACGTGGACTATATCCAAGATCTTTCGAGTAACCTTGTATATAATTATTATGTTTTCTCGTATCTCTTGATAATTCATTAGGATTAAACGCAGATTGAACTTTTTTACTACTACTCTTAAAACAACATGGGGTATAATATCCTTTAGGATTTTGTTTACTATTAAGAAATCCCGGATAAGCATACGCAGAACTTTTTTCAAGGAGGATTAAACTATTTTTTGCTGTTGCGGCGATTTTACTACCCTTAGTATTTATAATACCTCTATTTTTATAGGTAGGCTTATATTCGGCTATATCTTTATTGGTATTCTTATCAACTCTCCAGTATTGAATATCGTTGTAATCTTTTGGTATAAATGTATTACCATCTATACTTATATAATTTAACATAGTCCAATGTAGAGGAACATTATCTTTAACATCAAATATTTTTGGACAAATATACCAGTTTTTTTCAGATGTGCTTCCATATTTGATGGCGCTACATTTATTATTTTTAGGTATTGTCTCTGAATTTTCACAGTTACTTGTGTCGTTAATACTGGCATTGTAACTTCTACTATTAATATCTTCACGAATATAATCAGGATCTTTTCCAACTATATTATTGTAATTTTTTTTACTTAACCATACATCTGAAGTGGATTCATTATTAAAATATTTACTATCCCTCTTATCAATTTCCTCTTTTTGTTCATTTGTCAAAACTTTAGGATATCTTCTTGTTCCTTGACAAATTCCTGTGTAAGTTTTTCGAGGATTTTCTTTATTTTCCCAACCAAAAAGACCAGCATCTTTATTATATAGATTGTCTAGTATTATATTTTTAGTTAGTCTGCTTTGACCAACAATCATACTATCATTTTTGAAAATTTCTTTAAATTCATTCGCATCATCTATAATTGTGTCGTCATCATCCTCTTCTTCGTCGTCTGAATCTTCAAAATCAGAACCTAGTTCCACATCAAAAGGATCATAGCCTATTTTAGTAGTTTCGGCTGTAACCACTGCTTTAATAGTGTCATTAGTCTTTTTGAAGTCATGGGATACTTTAGGATTAATTGAATAATTTATTAGAGATTTAATATTAAGGTTACTATTTTTATCATTATGGAATCTATAGTTATACATCTCGAAAAAGAATGATACAAATTTAGTGACTTGTAAATAGGTATTATAGTCTGATATATTCTCTATATAAACTTCCATAGAGTATGTAGGCGATGATCCTTCGTATTCTGAATTTTCTCGAATAGAACTCAAATTGAGAGTAATTTGAGGATTAGTATCTATATTATTACTAAAAGTTCGAGCATTCAATCCAGTTTTAGACAGAAACTCTTGTAATTTATCCTGTGCTTCTTGAGGAGTAGATATTTTTTCCTTAAAATTATCTCTTAATCTGTCAACAATTTCTTTGGTGTTGTAACCGGTTATTCTACTCTTATCGATGAACGTAAATATTTCATTAGATTTATCATATCCTAGTCCCTTATTGGTTTTAAAATATATAGTTACTATACTTTTATCATAATTATCTTTTTTACTTAAAAATCTCGAGTTAATTTTATTAAGTGTTTTATTTATAGCACCATCTTTATAGGATATATTATACGTGTTATCTCCTTCATTGACTGATAAAATTTTAGCGTCAAATGTATCATCGGCAGCACCTTCTTTATCTTGATATACTACATTATCACCTTTTTCAAATATATCTTCAGGTATTTCAATTAATGGATATAGCATATCAAGAACATCATACGTATTATACCAATTTAATTTAAAATTGTTTTGCGTATTAATAGATACAGTATCATTACTATATAAATTAGTATCTAATAATTCTGTTAGGTTAAATTTATTATTACCTACATAGTTAACTATGTTAAATTCAGGTTTGAATTGTTGATATTGAACTAAATTCCTATCCTCTTCGTATATTGTTTTAATGAAATTATTCAAAGAAACTATTATTTTGAACATTATATCTTCAATATCTTCATTTTCAAATTTAGAGGCATCTACCGATAAATTTAAAAAACCTTTTTTATAAATCTCTAAATCAGCGTATATGGTTATTTTATTTTTAAATGAAACATCACTTCCTTGAACAATATCTAGAGAATCTTCTTCCTCGATTTCATTTAATCTTACATTTCCAAGATCATGGTCAACGCCTGAGATTATACTACTACCAATATTAATATCATAAGTTACAGTTTCATCCTCGTGTATATTGACTTTATTAACAATGCCATTGATTAAGTTATTAGTATAAAAATTAGCTACTTTTAATTTAAAAAATACCTCTCTTGGATTTGATTTAATACGTTTAATTTTAAAATTATCAATCTCGTAATTCTTATATTTTATCCAATTATTAAGTTCATCTAATGAAACAATAGGTATATATCCTGATGAATCTGAATATGTAATAGGTTTATAAATTTTAAAGACAATATCATTGGCAATAGTATCTCTAAATTTAGTAAATGGAATATCAAGACTCAAATTTATATTATTAAATAATTCAATAAAATTATAATTATGTGGAAAATTAAGATGCGTCTTAATATTTATTATCTTAGGTTGTATATCATTAATTAATACATTGTCATTATCATCGTTAGGTTCAAATATATTAAATGTATCTAGAGTTTTGACATAGTAACTAAGTTCATCATATTTATCTATTATGTTACTATAAGTAGGATTATCAACAATATTTTTTCCGATGATTTCTTTTATATCCTTTTTTTTTGTTTCATAAAAGTAGTATTTATATAATTTTCCAAAGTATGACTCGGGATCTTTATCTTCAGAATTACTTAGAAATCTGGAAACATTTATTTGTGTATATAAATATAATTCAGTGCTATTTGTAATATTACGAAGTTGTTCATTAAATAAGGCGTTATCTATTTTATACACATCGTCACTGATATCTTTAGGGTTGCCATATATTTTATCTAAGATGTTAGTTGAATTGAATTCAAAATCTCTCTTATTTTTAACATATAATGTTATAGGTATAAAGCTTTTATAAAGTTTGTATAAATTTTCTAGTAAAGAATTATCGAGTATTTCATTTATTCTATTAGGATCAGACTCGTATTTATTAAATATTAATTCAATGGTTTTTTTATCAAATCCTATATTTAATAATTTGTTTTCAAGAATAGTAAGATTAAAACTATATGATTTATTTTTATGAATCATTAATATCTGTTGTTTAAAATTATGAAGTTCTTGGTCTATATATAAATCACTTTTAGTATAAATAAACATATCTGATGTTTTAACCAATTGTCTATATAAAACTTCACTCTCTTTAGTAAAATTTGAAATAACACATGATAAAAATGTATGTAGATAGGATATATTATCAAAATCATGTATTAAGTAAGGAACAAAATGTATTCTAGTTACTTGAGTATTGTTAAGAATATCCCAATTATCCTTAACATCATAATTAAAGTAGGAATTCAATATTTCTTTATCTGATTCTGACAAGGATTTAAAAGATTGATAATTTGTTATATTTCCTAGTAATGTTTTAATAGTATCACTAAACTCACCTACAAATAAAAATACCATCTGTTTAGTATTTTCAGGAGAGGTATAATATTCATTCATTTGTGATATTATTTCTTCATTATCATCTAATTTTAATTGTTCAGTAAAATCCTTAGCTTGATATGCAGAATCCGGATCTAATAAATTAACGATAACTTTATAACATTTAGGTTTAATATTTAAACTGTTTAAAGACATTTTATAATATATATATAATTTTTTATGGAACATATTAACGTTATAAAAAATAATTCAAATGATAATATAAAAAACTTTTTAGTCGAATTAATTAATTCAGATGGGAGACCTGAATGGGATAGATTTTTTATGGCCCAGGCATGTTTAGCATCAGGGAGAAGTAGTTGTGATAGATTAAATGTAGGATGTGTGGTAGTGAAAAATAATAGGGTCATTACAACGGGATATAATGGTTTTCTTAAAGGTGCTCCACATATATCAAGAGTTAGAGACGGACATGAACAATTCACTATTCATGCTGAACAAAATGCGATTTGTGATGCTGCCAATCGAGGTGTTTCTATGGAAAATGCTACATCATATATAACTCATTTTCCATGTATAAACTGTTTTAAATTACTGATAGCTTCTGGCATTAAAGAAATTAAATATTTAGAAGATTATAAGAATGATGATTTAGTATCAGAAATGGCATTAGAAAATAGTGTAAAATTAATAAAGTTATAATAAATTAATTCATTATAGATTTATTTAAGTTCCTTTTCTGTATAATTATATACTTTATACTCTTCAAATATTAGGGAAAGTTTTTCTTTCACATCTGAGTTAAACATATATCTATTATGATATCTTTGTAAGTATCCATTACACATTACATCCTTTAATCTTTTCATATGTTCATCTTTTTGAAGAGCAGAACCATCTCCTAAGAACCAGTTTTGAACACATATTCTTGGAGAAGTTTCATATGATAAAGTTTTGAAGTAATCTTTCATTATATCACCAACTAGAGTTTCAATAGTTATCCATGTCCAAGGACGCGTTTTTACTATATTAAGTGCTGTAGTTATAGCATCTCGTGACATGTAATATCCTCCCACACATGCGAATGCTTGAGGATGAAAAACAGCTACTTTGTCATCGGGAATATCTTCTACGCTTATAAGCGGTGCAGAATCAAATCGAATTATATGTGTTTTATTTCTACCAAATTTATCAAACATATCTTGTAATAGTTGTTTCCAATTTTTAAGAAAATAAACATCATCTTCGAAAAATAGTGCTCCATCACAATTTTGGTCAAATGCTTTTTGCCACATACCAATATGATCCCAAGATATTATATTATTTTTAAGTGTATAATCTGCGACACAAGGATACTTTGTAGGTTCTACTCTTTCAATTTGTTCTTTTGGGAATCCAGATAGAGTAAACTGTTCTAATATTTGTTTTCTACGTTCAACAAGTCTTTCTGGATTAAGGTAGAAAATTTTTAGAGAGTCTACATATCTATTTTTATTATCAGGAGAATTCAATTTTTGAACTTGATCAAATAATTGCGCATTCCATTTTGACAATGCATATTCAGTTGTTACTCTATAAGCTTCAGTCATATGTAATATATTATATTATATTTTAAGTAAAAATTAATATTCCTAAAAAAAATTTTGTAATTAATATAATATAGAATGGCCGAAGAAAGTGTAAACAAATTTATGACTCTTATTAAAGATTTCAATGTTATTGGTTTTGCCCTTGGTGTTATGGTAGGTAACCAAGCCGCTGACCTTGCTGACGCAATTATTCAAGGTATTATTATGCCTACAATCGAACCTGTGCTTAACAAAGTAGGTGGTAAAGATGTAACCGTCAAATTTGGAGGTATTGTAATTCATTTAGAAAAATTTATCTCTGCTATTATTAAATTTTTAGCTCTTGCTATGATTATCTATGCTCTTATGTCTATGGGAGTTCAAATCACAAAACCTGTAAGTTGGGTATCAGTAAGAAGTGTTGCTGATGGTGTTAAACTTTAAATTAATTAAATAAACTATTTATTATTTAATTATTTTACATAATCTCCTTTATCATATTTGGCACAAAAATCAGATAATTTCTTAAGTGGTTTTCTTTCAGTAAAAACTTTAATTAGGTCATGTATACTATCATGTCCAGGACCTTTTAACTTAATCTCCATTGATGGTAATGGGTCTATGTCGAAACATTTATATTTTGTATTAAGTTCTGGATTCTCTCTGAAACCATGTTTTTCATAAAATCCACAATATAAATCTGGATGTTGATTTTTACCTTTTAAGTATTTAATTCCACCATAGGTATATTTTTCTAAATTAAATGGCTCATCATCGTCTTCTTCCTCATCATCGTCCTCATCATCGTCCTCATCATCGTCCTCATCATTGTCCTCTTCATCGTCTTCATCATCATCGTCTTCTTCCTCATCATCGTCTTCTTCCTCATCATCGTCCTCCTCATCGTCTTCTTCTTCCTCATCATCGTCCTCCTCATCGTCTTCTTCTGGAATATCATCACAAATATCTACTTCCTCTAGTTCAGGCATTTCGTCGTCATCATCTTCTTCGTCATCATCTTCTTCGTCATCATAGTCTTCACTATATATTCCACGCTTTTTGTAATAATCCTCGTAATTCCAATTACTTTCACAATCGACGTGATTATTTTCATATATATCATATGCCCAAAATTCGTAATTGAGTAAAGCTTTTATAATAGTTTCTTTATTGCCAGGTCTTCTGACACCATAACATTCCTTTAATTCACATAACATCTTAACTGTTTTAGATTCCAAAAAACTTTTTCTGGGTTGATATTCGTAGTAGTTTTCTAAATCGTCGCCATCTTCATCATCTGACATGTATCTGTTACAATTAATGTTATCTGATATTGATGTATTACAACATGCTTCTTCGGCATTTTCATCATCAAGATCTACAATTCTTATATAGTCATAAAAATCATATTTATTTTTTTTCAATATACCATGTGCTTCGGCTTGACCGAGATTTAATGCTATTTTAATGATATTAATAGGTAAAACAGATTTATCAAGTAATGGGATACGTTTAAGTTGATTATAAAAATGATTAGGTTTTGCTGGTCCTCTTGGTTCTACATTTTCACCATTTGGCCATTCAAAATCTTTTGACTTATCATTGGGATCAAAATTTTTTTCAATCCAATCTGTTTTCCATTTATATAAAAATGTATCATTATCTAAGTATATATCGTTATCAAAATCATTTTTAATTTCAAGCCAATATTCATATCCATCAGTTAATTTATAATCATCACGTTTTACCATATCAAAGGCGTTTTTTCTTACTTCCTCAAAATATTCTTTGAGTTCAGTAATATCAGAATATAAATCATCATCTTCGTCATCATCATCTTCGTCATCATCATCTTCGTCGTCATCATCTTCGCCATCATCATCTTCATCACTACTACTATCATCCGGGTCTATATCTGCTTCATTATTAGTAACTTCTAATATTGCTCTGTCATTGTCCATGAGATGAGCTCTTATCATATAAAACATCATTAAATATGAACCTATAGCTTTAATGCCATTTTTACTTGCAAAAGGATTAGCACATATAACTGATATTTTAGTATTTTTACTATCTTTCATACATGAATGACATGCGTTGTCTTCAATGATTAGTAATCCGTGAATTCTATTAAGAGGATTTGTGTATGTATACCTAGCTTTAAGTTTTTTCTTTCTTTTACTCCATGACTTGTTAATAGTTTTTAAAGTCTTATCACCAGCATATGACGCAATATTTCTGCTATCGTAAGCAAGATATATTTTATATTTTCTTAGATGTTCTGGTATTACTATTCCGTTAGATTTATTACAAAAAATAGAGTCATAATTTTTATTTCTATTTTTATTAAATTTATCAGTGGCAATTGTAAAATGTCTACATATTTTTTCTTTAATATGTCCCGAACTAACTTGTTCATCGCCTGAAGAAATATGTTTATAATTTGTACAATTTTGTCCTAGTTTAAGTGATAAGTCATTAAGAGAAAATTTGTCCATATTAGGGTTATGTTTCACTAAAAAATCTTCAATTGTGATTATATCAGTATGTGCTAGATTATTTTTAATAACTTGTAACGGAAATTTACCATCCGATTTGAATTGAAAAGCTGTTTCAATGTTAAATAAATTCTCATCTATTAAATCCATTATAATATATATATATTAAAATATTTTATAGTTGAAGCGGACTATCTGTAATTTCTGTTCCACAGTAAGGAATAGGATTATTTTTATAATCATGGTTCTTATAAACACCAATATTTATACCTTTTTTCAATAAATATTTCATATTATTCCAAAACTCTTCAGTATGACCTATTGATTTAGTCATTACATGTGCTAATTCATGTATTGCTACGAACATTATAGTATTAATATCTACTAATTTTTGCTCTTTATCTTTAGATCTTATACAAAATACTATTTTTTCACCTTTGTTGACAGAGTAGGAGGTATAATTAGTATTAGGTATAGATTCGGACAACTTTTCAGGTCTATAATTAGATATTAGTCTTTCAACACGAGCATCATGACTATTATTTTCGCTTAAATGATTGACAATGCTATCTAAATTTTTTCTAATAGTTGCCAACATATCAGCTGCCTCTTGTTTATCTTCTACATTTCTGACAAGATATTGTCTATTATCTATACCAGATTTTACGTATGTAAGCTCTGAGTATTTAGATTCGTAATGTAGAAAAAAACATAGCACAATAACAATTACAACAATAACTGTAGTTAATTCATTCATAGTTAATATGCTGTGAGAAAAAAATTTTAGACATATGAAATAAAAATAAATATCATTATTAAATTAATATCATGAATAACTTTTATTAAGTTAGTCCAAGTTATTAATAATAATGTAAAAAATTGATAATAAATATTTAAGAAAAACTCTGAGTAATTATTTATCAATATGACTGATACAAAAAAAGATTTGGAATTTCAAATTACAACATGGTATCAAGATGATTTTGAAAAAAGAGAAGATAGTGACGATGATTCATCAAGTGATGAAAGTGTTAATTCTCAGTATAAGTTTCAAAAAAATGAGACCAAATATACAATAAATATTTTTGGAAAAGACGAAAATGAAAAGACATATTCATTGAAAATCGAAGATTTTACACCATATTTCTATGTAAAAGTTCCTGATCATGTAAAAAAACACCATTTAGGAGGATTTCTATTTTGGGCAAGAAATAAAATGTGGAAAAAAAATAAAGAGTGTCTTTTGAGATGCACATTACATAAGAAAAAACGTTTTAGAGATTTTGACAAAGGGAAAAAGTATAATTATATTCGACTAGTATTTAGTAATACGAAAGCTATGAAAAATGCGATAGGTCTTTTCCAAAATAGAGAATATAATCCAGTTACACGACGAATGAAAGTTTCAGAAAAAAAAATAATTATTCCAAATATTTCAACTAAGCCGTTTTTATACGAATTATCAGATAGCATGATTGATCCTCTATTAAAGTTTATTCATCATAAAGACATAACAACTGTAGGATGGATTAAAGTAAAACGTAATAAAATAGAAAAAGATTACGACGCAAATACAACATGTGATTATAATTATAAGACAAAATGGACAAATGTGAAATCGATTACTGAAGATAGAGATAATACAAAAATCAGAACATTATGTGTAGATATAGAGTGTGATTCTTCTCATGGTGACTTTCCAGTTCCAATTAAAGATTATCTTAAACTGGCAAGAGATATATATAATTACTATATGAAATTAGAAAATAAGAACCGTGGAACAGTAACTGATAAAACAAAGTTTATTAAAGAATGCGTTGAACTTGCTTTTGGTAAGGGAGATAAAGAAAAAGAAATACATAATATCTTTACTAAGAATAATATGAAACCTTCCAATAGTCTTATAAATACTGTTTCAAAAAAATTATCAAGTTATTTATGTTTGTCTGATAGCACCAATAGTATTCAAATGAAGTCTCATAATACTAAATGTATTAATACTCTCAACAAAATATTTAATGATAATTTCCCACAAGTTGAAGGCGATAGGACAATTCAAATTGGTATGTCATTTATTAAATATGGTGATAGAGTTCCATATAAAAATTATATGTTAACTCTGAAAGGCTGTGACCCGCTTGATAACTGTGAGACTCTATGTTTCGAAAATGAAAGTGAGTTACTTCTTAAATATAGAAATATAATTCAATATGAAAATCCAGATATAATTACTGGTTGGAATACTGATGGTTTTGATACGCCATTTCTATTCAAAAGAGCAGCTGAACTAGATATTGAGGATGAGTTTAATAAAATGAGTAAATTTAAAGATTTTCATTCGGTTATGAAAGATAAACAAAAGAAAGGCGCTACTGGACAACTAATAAAGGTTGAATATGTAGATATACCTGGTAGGATTCAAATGGATTTGATGCCACTTGTTCAAAAAAGTCAAAATCTAGATTCATATAAATTAGATGCTGTTTCGGCTGAATTTATTAATGGTAGTATTAGTAAAGTAGAATATGATAAAAAGAGTAATATAAGTTTAGTTTATTCTAAAACTTTAAGTGGACTGAATAATAACAATTTTGTAGTTTTTATGGAGGTGGATGGTTACCTGGATAATAAATACGAAGATGGAAAAAAGTTTGAGGTATTTGATATTAATATAAGTGAGGGCACGTTTAAAGTAAATGGATATGTTAATCTAGACATGGATAAAGATGTTAAATGGTGTTTGGGTAAAGACGATGTATCGCCGCAGGATATTTTCAGATTACAAAAAGGTAGCAATTCTGATAGACATAAAATTGCGAAATATTGTTTGATGGATGTTATCTTAGTTATTGAATTAATGAATAAATTAGAAATGATCACAAATAATATAGGTATGGCAAATGTATGTAAAACCCCTTTATCATGGA
>Ga0222717_10004006_pt1 | contig 10930 bp, 20 predicted proteins | sample C33_18DmetaG_FD_165053 | JGI IMG/M metagenome (GOLD analysis project Ga0222717, IMG submission 165053) | Estuarine water microbial communities from San Francisco Bay, California, United States - C33_18D | ecosystem: Environmental > Aquatic > Marine > Unclassified | place: USA: California...
AACGACTTAACACCTGGATACCTTTTCCTGAACTTTTGGGTGTAGGAGGAAGTCTTCGTCTTTCGTCCTTCGTCTGTTCGGAACTTGGTGTAGTCCTTCTTGAGCATCTTCTTGTAACGAGTTTCAATCTCCTTGAGAGTCCCAAGCCCCCTGAAGTATTTGAGGGGTGCATAGATTTGACCTTCTGTTCTACGCAGTTGCCCAACTTTTCGAGCAATTTGAGCATCGGTGAGAGGCATCTTACCTTTTACTTAGAAAATCTTACTACCGCATATGATAGTAATAAAACATACGAAACGAAAATAATATCATTCAATGACCAGGTATAACCCGTGTCGAAATCACCAATAATATATTTTGTCATTAAAAGAGCTATAAGTGGTATGACATATTCCTTTCTAAAATTTGAAAGGTTCTGGATATTTGTTAGGATATAAGATAATGACACAGTAAGAGCTGTAGAATTGACAAATCTGTTCATCTTACTTATTCTTAAGATATTTTATAGCCGCAGCGATATTTGGGTAAATACATTTCCCAAACCTGACACGTCCTGTCCTAGGATTGTAATATCCCACGTGCCCATTATATACAGCTCTGTGAAGTTCACCCATATAAAAAATACAATATTATATTAATCAGCGAGATGGGTTTGTCAATTATTATGGGAAATATGTTTTCTGGTAAAACTTCGGAACTTATCAGAAGACTTAAGCGTTTGAAAGTCATCGGTAAAAAAGTTCTTGTCGTCAATTCTGCTAAAGACACACGGTCCCCTGACGAAGTTTTAAAAACCCATGATAATGTAAGGTTTAATTGTCATAAAGTGTATGACCTATTTGACCTAATTTACGCTGACGATTTTGATGATGTGGATATTATAGCTATTGATGAAGCTCAATTTTTCCCACGTCTCAAGAAGTTTGTAGAGTATTGTATTTACCACGGGAAAGAAGTAATACTCGCAGGTCTTGATGCTGATTCTTTCCAACGAAAGTTTGGTGAACTTATTGACTGTATTCCAATGGCTTGTGAGGTGATTAAACTTTCGGCTCTCTGTATGTATTGTAAAGATGGAACTCCGGGTCCTTTTACAAAGAGGATTGTTGATAATAAAGAACTTGAACTCATAGGTGGGAGTGATATGTATAGGGCAGCGTGTCGTAAACATCTTTAGAAACGTTTGATGTCCAGTATAAGAACAACTCTCTTTTGTGTACCCTTCTTAGCGACACTATGTATTTTTGCGTGATCAAAAAGAAAGTCCTCACCCTCTGTGTGTTCATGTGCTTCCCTCCCTGTGTAGAGTGTGCAATCACCACCACCCTCTACAGTGAGATGGTAACGAAGCCAAAGATTTGTTTCGGCACGGTGTGGTGCTATAGACATGGGTGCATCCATAACAGCAAATACACCTGTATCGTGACACACACATGGTATTTGTTTTATAAGACTGTTTAACACAGGGAAGTCTTCCACTTTGTAATAGTAATAATTTTGATTCACTTCAAACCAAGGATCGAGTTCGTGAAATAAATGTGTTTCGGCAGTCTTTGAAACTTCTTTAAACTCTTCCCTAATCTTATCAAAGTGAGCTTTAACTAACCAGAGTCCAGGGTGATTATTGACCGAACATTTAGAACCCCAGTTGATAATATCTACCATAGTGTTTCTCATACCTACCAGGGGTCTCATAGGTTTCCTAAAGTATAATCTATCTATGGGTGATTTTAGATAGTCATGAAGTATCAGGAAAAATGGTACAAGTATCACTGTCAGCATTATTTTCTTTGTATAAAATAAAAATGCCCGGATACGGCGGAAAGCGTATGGAAAAGTACACCCCCGAACCTACTGAGGAAGTCAATACTGTGGAGAAGCGTTTCGTGATGCCCAAGCTCACCATCGTTCAGATGGTACTTGTCGCTGCCATCGCGGTCTATGCCTTCACCGCGCGTAAGAGGAATGGAGTCGTTGTCGCCAGCCTTGGGCTTACCGTTGGTCTCCTCCACTTCTATGATCACTTTTACCGTGTCAAGCGTGGTTCCGAACAACTTTTCTTCCTCCCCAAGAAGGAGAAGTACGGTTGCCAGATGTGCAAGTAAATTTTGTTAGTAAATAATAAGTATGCGTGTCAAAATTACTCGCAGCCCTAATCCCAAAAAAAAGTTTAGGGTGACACTAGAAAATGGTAGGACTGTTGACTTTGGTGCACGTGGATACTCAGACTACACCAAACACAAGACTCCTTCGCGTATGCGTTCCTATGTCCTCCGACATGGAGGGCGAGTATCGAGACAGATCACAGCTGAGCGAGATCCCAAGAAGATCCAAGATAAGATGTTGAGCGTCAACGAAAGTGATAAAGAAAATTGGAAGTTGAGTGGTATCGACGGGGCTGGTTTCTGGTCCCGTTGGTACCTCTGGAGTTTTCCTACGTTCCAAGGTGTTGAGAAGTTCATGTCTAAGAGATTTGGAATTACTTTTATTTGATTTCTTCAAAGCATAACCTTACCCCACCATCTAGATTCATTGGAGTAAATTTATCATCTATTCCTATAGCTTTTTCCCATACATCATCTTTACGTTTTGTACCATCGAGGGTGAAGATTTTATCTGGATAATCTCTATAAATAGGTTTAAATTTGTTACCTATTATTTCCCTCACTCTATCACATGTATCAGAGACTCTAAGATTATCTGTACTAATCTTAAGTACTCTCAACCGCTCATCGTCGTCATCCGCAAACTTTTTCTCATATTCTTCCTGATCAGCTTTGTATATTTTCAAACCTTCAACGATTTTTTTGAATTTGGGAGCGTTCAGAGTTTTCAGAAGGTGTGGCTCCGTCCCCGGGATGAACCCACCCACAAAACTAGCTGAGGAAGAAAGGCAGCAAAGTACTAGTATAATAGCAGCCATACTATATACTACATAGATATTATAAATTACTTTAGTCAGAATCTAAACATAGTTCTAATTTACCATCAAACCACTCCTCAGTAAATTCATCATTTAATCCTATATATTTGTTAAGTATTTTATTTTTTGATTTTATACCGTTTTTTAATGTATAAACATCATCCGGATAATTCTCTAAAATGAGTTGATATTCATTTTCCCTTCCTCGGCCACCGAATAATTCTTTTACTTTTTCACATGTATAAGAACCATTATCATTTTTAAATTCTTCGAAAATTTCTTTCACCCAAGGTGCTTTCACGGTCTTCAAAAAGTGTGGTTCTGTTTGTGGAATCAATCCAATAGAAAAAACCACAATCCAAAAAATAGAACAAAAAATTAAAGACATAAATAAAATGAATATGGCTATCATTATATAATGTACATTATATAATTTTTTTGAAATTGTCCAGTTGTTTAAAAAATCGAATCATAGTTTCCAGGCGTTCGTAGAGATCCTCACCGAGATAGTTCTCTACGAATTCTTCCAATGAATCATAGAAGACGAGGTCATCACCCAAGTCCGTGAGCTTTCGCATCGTATCGAGATACTCATAGAGTCGAACTCGAACAATGTCGATGTTTTCACCTTCCCACTCCCGTAACAACTTTTTCATGTGGTCCAGATTGAGCTGCTTCGCCAAAATGAACTCTAGACATTCTTGAGATATTCCCATGAGACGTTTGGTCGTTCCCTCGTTTATATACTTCCGAATCGATGCTATACCCCCAGTAGTGAGGCCACCCTGTAAATTTAAAAGTTTTAGGCCACTCGTGAAATCGTTCATCAATTCACATGCTCTCTTCACTTTGTAATAGGTGATAGGTCCACTGTCCCATTCATTCGGAAGATGTTTGAGTTCTTCAAGTCTTATAAACTTTTTATAATACGGACCAGTTCCTGGAATGAAACTGAGTATGTATGAAATCATCCTTACTTAGATAAGCCTCTTCTTTTTAAATTAGCTTTCAGTTCCGCTATGAGTTTTGCGCGTTTGTTGTTGATCACGGGCCTTTTAGGGGGTGGGGGTGGAGGAGGAGGAGGAGGTGCGAAAGACGCCGTGGGTGCGACAACTGTACGGCAAATCCTGATGACCCTCTGAGCATTCTTCACACTGTTCTCAAAGTTCCTGGTGACCTTGGAACGAAGTTCCTTCGCTGTGAGTTTCACACGTTTACCATCTACATTCTTGGTAACACGAAGACCCAACTTTTTAGCTTTATCTTTGAGGTCTTTGTATTGCATATACTAATAACTAAGAAAATCCTCAAAACTGCTAATCTCTTCTTCGCGAATCATTCGTGCGTACGTCTTTTCCGTATCTTGTCTGAAACGAACCCCATCGAGAGCTTCGACGATGGGTGCCAGGTCATCGAGGTACAACAGTACATCGTTTAAAACTTCATATCTGACACTATCGACAAACATTCGAAACCGTTTTAATGAAACGTGTGCACCTTCCATCAAATGAAAGTTCATGTAAAACTCTGTGGGACGCGGAGCCACATTCTTCCTGGTGTTTAATATGGAAACGATACCGGGTGAGATCTTTTTCAGAAACGCCTTCTTGTCATCGAGGCGGGAACTCGCCTCTTGTTTCGGTTTACGAAAAAAGTAAAACATTTTTTGATTTCATCCTTTTATTGAAGTACTTAGGTGATATAAAGATTCCGCGTGTTATTTACATATGACCGAACAACTCATACGAGAAGTTCTTATACCACAAATCATACAATTACAGATCGAGGTGGATGCTCTTCGAAAACATACGTGGCCGTACGTTCAGGCACAAAAGGAGGGTAATCAATTGGACGACATCGAGGCTAAGAGGGACTTTGTCAGGAGTCTCGATGGCGATACGACGAAGGAATTACTTAACTTGAAGGCGAAGTTTTCACAGAGTTCTGGGCTTCAAAAGAGAGAATACGATTTGTTAAAAAAAATCATCAGTCCTGTACATCTTTACACTGAATGAATCCGTTTTGCCAGTCACCGAGACTGTTTCATTTCCATAAAGTTCCTCACATCCAATATCGTCGATACAATCCCTGGCGTTAAAAGAAACTGGTATGGGATACAAGTTTTCACCACCTGTAGTAGTATAATAGTGGTACCGATCACGACGACCCCGAACTTCCTTTCCATAGAGGGGAAGAGTCTCACCACTGTCACTGGTAAGAATACCCATCTGTTGCATACGTCCAGGTTTGTATTGTTTGATCGGAGGTCCCCTAAACTCAGGTTCGCGACGCACCTCCTGTGAACGAACGGGTCGAGGAGGTGGAACCATCACCGGAACCTCTACTGGAACTTCGACAACTTTGGGGTTGTACCACATGTATACTATGGCGGCCACGAGTACGATGAGTGTGACCCAAAGAAGTCGCGTTTTTGTCTTGTTCTTCATTTACAATACGACGGGAAAATCTTTTGTCGGTGTATTGTAAAAGATGCCAACGATTAAGCAACTTCAGAATGCGAAGAAAAAATTAAAGAAGACTCCTGTACCCAAGGGAAATAGTCCCAAGATTCCCACAGCCGCTCTTCTTCGTCTCATCGCAGCTGATCCTAAGATCGGTCGTGACAGGGCATTCATGAAGAGGGCGCGCGAGCTTGCGAAGTCTCCTCGTGCAAAATCGTGATCGCGTTTGTGACGTATTCGAACATGTCGAATATCTCGCTCGTATTGCGTCTCTCGAGTGCCTTTTTGAGCTTCTCAACGTTGTAGTCGAGTGAACGTTTCTCCTTATCCAAATCCAATAGCCTCTTTTTATAATTTTCAATCTTATCTTTTATAGCATGTGTATTCTTTTCCATCTGAGCATCGAGTCTTGAAACTTGTGTTTCATAATTTTCCTTTTGTCTTTTCAAAATTTCCCTCTTCACATCAGAAGAACATTTCTCAATCTGAAAATCAATCCTGTGCATCTTCTCCTCACATTCTTCAAGTTCTTGCATGTATGATGCATGATACAATTCGAGATTGTACCCGAGCCTCTTGATTTCGTTTTGAAGTTTGATGTCCATGTTATATTTTATTTTAGTCCCACGGCTTTAAGATCCTTAATGAACGAATCAAAATGTCCAAGACGATACTGAACAAATGCCCATAACATAAAGAACACGGTCTTCGTGAGCTTGTTGACTTCTGTATCGGGCATTTTATAGATGGGTCCCACGACACGTCCCATGAAGGTTTCCTCTTTCGCTTGTCCAGTCATGTACATCTCAGCCTGTGTGAGTGCACACGTATCATCATTCACGGACCAATGGTAAAAAATGAATGGAATGACCATCGAATAAAACTCGAGTTGCCTGCGATTATTAGTGAACGGAATGACGAGAATCCATACCAAGAACAAGAGATGAATGAAGAATATAATGTTCATCTATAATAAGATGACAGAAGAAAATTACAACATGGAAAGCATGTGGAATGAATACCACGAGAATGTGTTGCGTCAATGGGGAGAAGCGTCCGCGTGTTATAGGTATATGCACCATAGAGCTTTTCTGAAATTCAAGCGCCTGAGCTTACGGTTTAATTTACCAGTCATCGTCCTTAGTACAGTCACCGGTACAGCGAACTTTGCTCAGAGTACATTCCCGGAGAGTATGCGTGCTTCTGCACCGGCTATAATTGGTGGTATGAACCTGATAGCCGGACTCATAGCCACAATCATGCAATTTCTCAAAATTAATGAACTCATGGAAAATCACCGAACAGCTGCGTTGGGACATGGAAGTTTGTCGCGTAACATTAGGCTACAACTTTCGCTTCCTCGTGAAGAGCGTAAGAAGGAGGGTCTCAAGTTCGTGGAGGACTGTAAGGGTGAGTATGATCGTCTCCTCGAACAATCACCAGCTATCCCCAAGCAAATTCTTATAAACTTTGACAAGGAATATCCCATCGAAGGTGTATTCACGAAGCCTGAAATCCTGAACGTGCGGGCGATTCCACACCTTAAGCCACCCAAAACGGTGACCACAGTTCAGGCACTCGCGAAAGGTACTCCATTTGAAAAGCTTGTACCTAGTGATGAGGAAGAGGAAGAGGAAGAGTATGAGGAAGAAGAGATAGACGTCGAACAAGGTAAACAAGAAGACCAAACATGAGTAGATTAGTAAGCACGGTACATGCCACGAATGGTACAATTTTCCTTTTTAAAGGTTCTACGATACGTTTATGTAGTGCGTCATTTTCAAGCACCAAATCTATGGCCTGAGTAGTAAGATCATCGATGGATTCCTTCATTAAAGTAGTCGAGCAAAAAAAAGAACACGTAGTTTATACGATTCACACGAAACGGATTGAACTCATTCGCCGGTACATTCGTGAGGGAAAGAATGTGTTCATCTGTGGACCCCCGGGTGTAGGTAAAACCTATATACTCAAAGCGGTTTTAGAAGGTTACAGTCACGTTGAATTACAATCCGAACATTTGAAAAGTAAATCCCTCTTTTTACCGTTCATAAAACCTTCATGTAAACACGTCTTCATAGAAGACTATGATCCAGTATTTAAACCTATCATAGAACGTGTTTCTGATGGGAATCGACTCACGAGAGGCTCCTTACTCGTGACGACAACAAATATGTGTATGTATCCTAATTTTGAAACGGTTCTCATTCCGAGACATACACCAGAATCTCTTCTCACTCTGGTAGAAGATAAAGGTCCCAAGGCTGAACACGCTGCACACAGGTGTAAAGGAAATATTCGAAACTTCTTCACATACATCGATGGGTACGATGAAATGGACGATTTCAAAACCCCGAAAGAATTTATAGCGGACATTTTATCAGATCCGGGACCGATTAAGATATACGACACGATCGCCGAGCATGGACACATGTGGGACATATTTCAGGAAAACTACCTCGATTCAAAAGGTGTCGATGTTCTCGCCGCGAGTTCTTCATTTTCGGATGCTGACTATTACGATGCGTACATCTATTCATCCGGAAATTGGAATCTGATGTCTTATTTCGTGTTACACGCACTCACTATACCAAAAGCCGCTCTAGGTGATCCACTCGTGAAGGATAAAATTAGACCCGGGAGTTGTTGGACCAAACTTGGAAACTATAAGATGCGTAAACAAAAGTATGAAGAGATTCGAAAAAAGTCGAGGACGGGTCTCGGTGTGGAAGAACTTTGTCTTCTTAAGAAGTATGCGGAGAAAGGAGACCTAAGTAAACTCGTGGAGTACAAAATATCACCTCAAGACTTCGACGTGATTAATCACCTCGCAGTTGGAAACGGCTTAAAATCAAGAGACGTCACAAGAGTAAAGAAGGCACTCAAAAATGTCTACGAAGGAAGAAGAAACTGAGGTTGAAGAGTGTGTGAAGGTTATCGGAAACGAGATTTTGTTCTATGCCGACGTCGACAGAGAGAATGCACTCGACTTTGTCGAGAAGTTCAAGAAGCTTGAGATTGACCTCCTCAAGAAAAAAGCCGAGCTTTACGGATACGAGCCACAGATTCGTGTCCACATCATGAGTGAAGGTGGAGACATCTTTGCTGGCATGACGATGATGAACACACTCGAATCATCCCGTGTGAAGGTTGTCACCATCGCACAGGGATCGTGCTGCTCTGCAGCCACATTCATGCTTCTCGGAGGTTCTGAAAGGCGAATGGGGAAAAATGCATACGTCCTCATTCATCAAATCTCCACCGAATTGTGGGGTAACTTTCAAGAGCTTAAACATGAGTTGAAGTCGACGGATAAGTTCATGAAGATGTTGAAGGCGATGTACCTCGAAAAGACTCAAATTCCAGAGAAAAAGCTAAAGAAATTAATGAAAAAAGATATATATCTTACCCCCCGTGACTGTCTTAAATATAAGATCGTTCACGCCCTTGAGTGATTGTCATCGCACGTTTATAGAGTGCTAGCACACATAGAATTATAAATATGATACAAAAAGTATTTGCATTTAATGGCACCGGTGTGCTTTCTGGAGGCCTAAGTCGTTCCATTCTGCCATAATTTACAACGGGTAAATCCGACATCTATTTAAAGCTGAGATATAAATATAGTAGAATGGAACGCCTTATAAAGAAGGACAAAAACGGTCGTGAACGGTTCACAGATATTAGCGTCGAAGACCTGGGAAATGGAACTGCTGATATCGTGAAGATCACCGGAGTTGTTGGAAGTGAAAAGGTGATGACTTCCCGTACCAACGTCAAGACGGGTTACGAAAAGGCTCTCAAACGAGCCCAAACCATGTGGAACAACGAAAAAACAAAATTGACACATGTTCTTCCCATGTTGGCGAATAAATGGGAAGATCGCCAGAAATACATCTCCGAACCTTTCTATGTCCAGCCTAAGCTGGACGGTGTTCGACTATTGGTTTCGAATCATGGATGCTTCTCTCGAACTGGTAAACCCGTGGAGGGTGTTGAGCACCTCGCCCGCGGTCTCAAAGATGGTGAATACCTGGACGGTGAGTGCTACGCGCCCAACAAGACCTTCGAGGAGATTACCAGTATGTTCAAGATGAACCCAAAAGAACTCGAGTTTCACGTGTTCGACTATTTCGATTTGAATCGTCCAAATCTCACGTTTGAAGAGCGAAAAGAGAGGATCACGATCGAAACGTTCTCTGTGAACTCCAAAAATAACCTTCAGTCGTACCATGACATGTTCGTCAGTCAGGGTCACGAGGGGGTCATGATCAGAGAGGCATCGAGTACCTACGAGATTGGAAAGAGAAGTAACCACCTCCTCAAGTACAAGACATTCCAGACAGAGGAATATCCCATCGTGGATGTCAAGGAAGGTACTGGTCGGGAGAAGGGGACTGCGATTTGGATATGTAAGGCGGGTGAACAACACTTTTCCGTCCGACCAGAAGGAACTCTCGAAGTCCGCAGAGGATACCTCGAGAAAAAAGACAACTACATCGGGAAGCAACTCACGGTTCGGTTTCAGAACTTGACGGCTCTCGGTGTCCCACGTTTTCCCGTCGGTGTAGCAATTAGAGATTATGAATAATATTGTATTATAAAAATGAACAGAATCGCTATCGATGTCGATGAAGTCTTAGTTAACTTTCTACAACCCATGGCCAAATTTCATCATCAAACTATACGTAAACCCAAATATAGTTACGTGTACCGTCAGATTTTTGACATAGATGAAACGGAATCACAGAAAATGGTCAGAGAATTTTACATGTCAAAAGATTTCATGGAACTCACCCCCATAAAAGGATCACAACTCGCCATGTATAAACTTCGATCGAACGCTAAAAAGATGTATGTCCTCACCGGGCGTCAAGAGGTGGTGAGAGACGAAACAGAAACTTGGATTCAACACTACTTTCCAGGTATTTTTGATGATGTCATACTCACAAACAGCTACACCCCGAATGAAGTTAGGAAGATTGACATCTGTCGCGCTCTCAACATCGGTCTTTTGATTGATGATAACAAAGGTATATGCGATGAATGTATAGAAGACGGTGTTCAGGCACTCAACTACATAGGAGAGGATGAGATTTACCCATGGTGCGAAGAAAGTACCATAAGTTTTAAAGGATGGGATAGTATATGTCATTCGGATTCGTCGCTTCTAAACCTCTGACCGATCTATGTTTACGTATGAGGGGGAAGCCAATGCATATGTCACAAAATCATGAGACTGTTAAGAAGATGGTCTCCAGGATGGAAAAGCCAAGGGTCGTCTTTACATACTTCCCCTCTCAAAAGACTATGGAAGTTCTCGCACACGAACTCGGACCTCTCGACGTTGTCGTTGATTGTTATGTAGATATGGCGGAAGATATTAGTGAGCGTTACGAACTATGTCGTGAGAACAGTACCCAATATCTCTTCATGGACAAAGGAATCGTCGGTGGTTCGCGTTCAGCCTACATGGACAATAAGAATCTTTTTAAGGATATGTTTTATATCGGCTCTATAGTATAAGATGTTCGCACTTCTTTGT
>Ga0222717_10004015_pt1 | contig 10916 bp, 9 predicted proteins | sample C33_18DmetaG_FD_165053 | JGI IMG/M metagenome (GOLD analysis project Ga0222717, IMG submission 165053) | Estuarine water microbial communities from San Francisco Bay, California, United States - C33_18D | ecosystem: Environmental > Aquatic > Marine > Unclassified | place: USA: California...
AGATACAGTAAAGTTTCCAGCTTGAACTACACCATCAATACTAAGTAATAATGTGTTAGCAGAACTAGGTGTAAAATTACTTCCACCTTTTTGTAATGTGTAACTAGAACTACCATCAAAGGTAATATTATCTAGTACCTCTACATTACTTATCTTGTCTGTATCTCTACCTATATACGGCATTAATTATTCCTTTAACTCTTTGGGTTATTATCTTTTACACTTTGTATTCTTGTTTTCCAAGCATCAATATCATGGTAGATTTCATCTAACTGATCTCCCCAAGAACCATATTGACTTATTCTTGTTGCATCGACTGTTGCATTAGCTTCAGCAGTATTTGCAGCAGTTTCATAAGATGTTAATTGCTCATCAGTTGGTTGTGCAATATCTAAATTCCATTCTTTGATATACGCACCTTGACCATTACTGTCGTCTTGCAACTTAACATCATTTAAAAAATCTACATCACTAACTCCATTAGCTTTGCAGTATTCTTTTATTTTGTTACTTAGTTGTGCCATAGTTTTACCTCCTTAATTTTATGTAGTTAATAAAAATCCTCCAAAATGTGTTCTTCTTTCAGAAGCTTCAGTAACTATAGTAGCACCTTCAAAATGAAAAACTTCTGCTTCAAAATAATCTGATGACCCATTTGCTGTTAATATAACGGAAATAGCAATACCATTATCTGCATCTGTAGCTGATTTTCTAGTTGTTGCTATTCTTGTTCCATTTTTTGATATAGCAACAAAAATTGAACTGTTATTCATAAAACCTTGTGCAAATAAGTAATATTTTCCAGCAGTTGTTGGAGTGAACCTGTAGTTAGTAGAATTATCATAATTATTATCACTATCAAATTCTTCAGTATTACATTGTAATTTTGTCCATGTATCACTTGTTATATTTTGGTCTGATGACAAATAAGCAAAGAAAGATGGTGTATTACTTTCTCCAGCACCACTCACAGTTCCTGTGAAATCGTAAGTGTCGCTTAGGTTAAGACTTTCAGATTGTATTTTTGTTATTGCCATAATTTATTTTCCTTATTCTATAATTTTGTATCCTAAAAAATATGTTGGTCTATCACTTCCTTTTTCAATAGAAACATTCCCACTATTAACTGTTTGATGATATATTTGTGTTTCTATAACATCATTAACTGAACAATTTAAAATTATTGAACCACCTAAACTTCCAGCTCTTGCGTAATTAGCTCTCCAATCTAAAGCTCCATTACCCCAAGTTGTAGTAGCACTTCCAGTTCTTTTTCCTAAAGTAAAAATTCTAACAGAATTTGTATCTGCATCAGCAGTTGAACGAATACTATATTCAAAATAATATTTTCCAGCTTCTGGAACTGTGTATTTTCCTGTGCTTGTGCTAAAACCAGAACCACTGTCTAAATCTTCTGCATCATAAACAATGGTTGTAAAAGTAGCATGACTTATTGAAAGTGTTGCATTTCTATACGCAAAAAAATATGGAGTGTTAGCTCCACCAGCAGAAGCAAATGTGTTATCTCCTCTTAGGAATGTAGTTGCGTCTTTTGTACCAGTAGCAGATAATTTTCCTAAAGCGATTGAACCATCACTTATTTGTGATGCACCTACTGAACCAACAGGAGGATTTACTGTCTGAACAGCTTTACCTAAAAACACACAGTACATATCATCTGATGCAGATGTAGCACTTGTTAAAGTTAAACTTGTACCAGTTGCAGTATATGCAGTTGTAGGTTCTTGACGAACAAAATTTATAAATAATGCAATTTCATTTTCGTTAGTTACAGGATGGTCAAGTGTGTAAGATGTAGTCGCACTTGTAGTGAAGTCTTGCTTTGCAAAACTTGTGTAACTTAATGCTGGTTGATTTCCAATAAACGGCATTAATCTCCTATGTACTTATTGCATCTACTGTAGATACCCAAACATCTAAAGATGAAGCTGTATCTGATATTACTTTTAAAGCATCACCAGATTGAACTACAAACTTTGCTCCACCATCTAAAACTTGTAATGATGAACCTGCAGGAATAGGTGCATCTTTAATTAAATAAATATCGTTAGATCCATCGTTAATATAAACTGAAGCTATAACTGATGAACCAGTTACATTTGAAACTGATATACCTACAACAGTATCGTAACTGTCTGAAGTAAATAGAGTTGCTGCAGATGTACCTACATCGTTGCTTGTGTATCGTCTAAAGTTCTGTGCCATATATTCTCCTTACTATAAAGCGATTGCCATTGCAATGCTAAATCCATTAGTTGCAAAATTACTTGTGTCTACTGCTTCTACATTATTCCATGCAGAACCATCCCAATATTTAAGTACATTACCTGTTGTATTGAAATATAATGCACCATCAATTAATGCGTCTCCATCATTGTCTGTTGCAGGATCACTAGCTTTTGGTCCAAGATAACGATCATCAAAATTATCGTATGCTAATTCTGCAGCAGCTTGAGCCGTTTGAGCTGCCGTAGCCGAAGTCGCAGCATTGGTAGCTTGAGTGGTTGCCGTAGTAGCCGATGTAGCTGCATTGGTTTCAGAAGTCGATGCGTTTGACGCAGAAGTTGAAGCAGCACTTGCACTTGATGCAGCATTGGTTTCAGAAGTTCCTGCGTTAGTTTCGGATGTTGCAGCATTAGTTGCTGATGTAGCCGATGCCGTAGCAGAGTTTGCAGATGCAGTAGCTGAAGTGGCAGATGCCGTAGCAGAACTAGCCGAAGCAGTTGCACTCGTTGCAGCTTGTGTAGCAGGAGCATCCCAAGATGAACCATTGTAAAATCTAATATCGTTGTCTGTTGAATTGTAGTACATCGCACCTTCAACAAGAGCATTACCATCGTTGTCTAAAGTTGGATCACTTGCTTTAGTTCCTAAAAATCTATCATCGAAACTATCAAAACTATTGGCAGCAGAAGTAGCAGAACTGGCAGCATTAGTCTCTGAGGTAGCTGCGTTGGTTTCTGAGGTAGCTGCATTGGTAGCAGATGTGGCAGCAGCAGTAGCCGAGTTGGCTGCATTAGTTGCAGATGTTGTAGCCGATTCTGCGTCTACCAATAAAGACCATTTAGCACTATCTGTGTTTGTAGTTAATGGCTCAGATCCAGAAGATGTGTGAGCTGTTAAGCAAATAAAAATATTATTTGTTGATGTGTCTTTAACTATATCTCTAACTTCATAAGCAGTTGATGCAGACCAATCTCCTCTGAAAGTTCCAAGTTCTTGAGTTACAACAAGTTCTCCAGCAGAATCAAAACCAAATACTTTATTTGCTCTATCAGTATCACCAATAGTAAACTCTGTAGAGTTCATTGTGTTTGTTCTTGATAATTTAATTGATCTATCTACTTCTTCTTGCAACTGTTGAATTGCCATCATAGATCTATCCAATCCTTCTTCATGACTTTCTGCAGGGAATGGATCGTTAGCAATATAATCGATTGCTTGTGTTTGTGGTGATGCTCTTCTTATAACCACAGTTTCTGTTGCAGTTGGAATGTTACCTGCTGTGAATACAACAGTTCCACCAGATCCAGATCCTGCACCAGTAACTGTATAATGTGTAGTTAAAGTCTTAACTGTTTCAGTAGCTGTAGCATCCCTAATAATAACTTGAAGATCAGCATCTGCAAATATTTTAAAAGTATAGTTGAAAGTATCTAGAGTACCATTTCCAGAATAGGAATTTTTTACTGTAGTCGATGATATAGTCATATGCTAAAGACCTTTAAACATTGATGATGGTTTAGTCAATAAATATTCTTGATTATAATCTTTTTTCATTCTTTTTTCTACTCTTTTTAATGCTCCTGGAGACATAGTTTCCATCATTTGAAACCCTATTAAATAATCGTAAACTGTCTTAATGTAAAACAAATTCATAAAAGGTATGTTGCTACTTACTGCTCTATATGCTGCTTTACCTGCTTTACCACCTTCTCCACGAATACCATAATTAATTGCTAACAATACATCTGCTACAGTTGTTGCTCCTGGTCCAGCAAGACCTGCAATAATAGTTGATCCGTCTCTTTGTTCTTTAAATAAAACATCACCATATAAACCTAAACCACCACCTTGTAATAGAGCTGCCATAACTGTGTTCCATTTAGCAGGATCTCTTGGTTCTCTTCCTTTTAAAAAATCTTTTGCTGTCATTGAAGCGTATCCTAATAAACCAGTTGTAACTATAGTTGCAACCATACCTCTTGCACCTCTGCCTATATCTTGATTTGGTCCAGATCTCATGTAAGCTAAATCTCTACCAATTACTTTATTAAAAATTGCAATAGGGAAACCTTTAAATTGACCAAGAAATCTAAATGCTTCTCCCAAAGGAGTACCTGCTAAAGTTCCTTGTGTCATTATTCCTTTAACTCTAGCATCTGGTTGAATTACTGCAAATAAAGTTCTGTCTAGCATCATTCCAGATACTGAATATTTAAATTTTTGTTTTTCTATTTGCGCTTCTCTTTTACTTAAATTTTCTATACCTGTAATTTTCTTTATATCTGCATCAGAAACTTGATCTAACAAACCAATATTAATAAATTCCATACCATCATCTGCAGTTTCCATGGCAGTTTTTCTTATTACATCCCACTTATTTGAGTCTATATTGTATTTTTCAAATAGTAATTGTAGTTGTTTATTTAACTTATTGTAAGGTAGTTTTTTTTGTCTTGCATAATAGTTAGCCATACCCAACATAGCATTTTCTTTTAATGTGTTAGTCCACCAAGTAAGTAAATTAAATTTAAAGAATGTTCTTTGTATTTCTGTTCCTCTTCTACTTAAATTATCTCCTACTTGATTTCTTCCTGCAGTATCATGAATAGTTCCGTCAAGCATTAATCCTAACATTTCTGCTATTTCTTTTTTTTGTTTTGTATTCTTAACTCTTGCAAGCGCACCAAATGCTTCTGCAATTCCACCTAATAAAGTATTACCACCTTGATCTTTCATTTCAGATCCATAGATACCCAAATCAGTTGCAGCAGATATAGCAGCTCCACCTAGTTTTGATACATTTCCTATCAATCTTCCTATTGCTCCATACTTTGCAAGAGCAAAATTTTCTACAGTATTTAAAGATCCATCAACTACATTCCAGTATTTTTGAAATGAATTAAAATTAGCAATCTTACTTCTATCTCTTCCTTGCATACTGTCATAAATAGCTTCTCTAATACTTTCAAAATTCTTTTTAGGATTAGTACCTAGTCTATCTATCATTCCAATATTTCTTCCTGCCGTCATCAAACCAGAAAGGAATGTTTCTTGAAGATTACCATTGCCAAATTTTTCATGGTAAGTAAACCACTCTCCAGCATTTTTAAAATGTAAAACCCTTTTACCACTAGCTGCTTTTGCTACACTTCTTGAACCAAAAACATTTACACCATCAGCTATTTGTATTTTGTTTCCAACCAAAGAATTGTAAACTTCTGCCATAAACTCATCTATATTTTCTACTGTATCAAAAGTTCTTTGATCTAGTTTTGGCTCTACAAAATTTCTCCATGCTTTATAATTTTTATTATAGTTTATATCTTTACCTTTCATATTTACATCTGCTTCTACTTCATCTAATTTTATTCCTAAAGTTTCGGCAGCATTTCTAACATTGAATTGATCATGACTATGTTTAACAACCCAACCCCAAAGTTTAGGTATATTTGCTCCTCTATCATTTAACATAGTTCTTATTGCTTCAGAGTGTTCCTCTAATAATATTCCTATTCTTTTTATATCTGCATTAGTTTCTGTAATAGGTGGTTTAATACCTGCTCTTTTTTCTATATCTGTTTGTTGTGCGCCAGCTTCTTCCATAACTTGTACTATTCTTTTTTGTGTAGGAAGATCTGCATCAGTAAATAATTTTTCTAATCCTTCTTTACGAAGTTTTTGTTTAAATGCGTTAATCAAATTAGCTTGAACAGTATCTTGTAAATTAGCTACAGAGTTTCTTGCACCTGCTCTTATTTCACTTGATCCAACTAATAATGCTAACAATCCTTCTTGCTCAACACCTTTGTAATTATCTAAAATAAATTCTATTTCTTTTCTTGCAATAATTTCATCATTTAAAGCATTGGCTCTATCTATTACTTTTTGTGCTTTTATTCTTGATGCTGCGTCTTTTGCTATTTCATCTACATTTATTTTATCTATACGAGTAAGCCTTCTTTCTGCCATGGCTTGCTTAACACTATTCATTATCTCTTCTCTTTTTACATTGGGAAAAGATGAGTCTCGTAATAAATTTTGTAATCTAGTTATACATACATTTTTAGACATAATTATCTTCCATTAATACAGTTAATATGATCTTCCAAAACATCATTCAAATCTTTTTCTCTAGTTTTAATTGCATCTAAATCATCTTTTGTTGATTGAACAGTAGGTTCTCCAGGTTCAGATTTGAGTTCGTAGTTTAAACCTTTTTCAGTTTGTTTATTTCTTAAATCTAATAATCTTTGTTCCATAATAGGAGTATCTTTTTCTAATGCTTGTGAATCTTTATTAATAATTTTTTTATTAAAATTTTGTAATTCTAATTCATCAGTAGTTAATTTTTTTGTACCTTCAATTTTAGTTGTAGGTGATTCTGCTTTGCCAGATCGAAGAGTTGCATCGGTATTAGCAACACCAGTTACATCTACAGGGTTGTCTTGCATAACATCACCTATAGCTTTTTTTAATAAAAGTTCTCTAGTTCTAGGATCTGTTTTTTCTAACTTCATCATAATGTCACTATTTTCTGGGTAATACTGTTTGTATAAATTTAATTCTGGTTCTCCACCAGTACCAGCATCTAAATCTTTTTTATTTTTAATTAGTTGTTCTTGAAACTTTCTAGCAGTTCTAATATCTTTTAATTTACCTGCACCTACATGAAGTCCAGTACCAAGAATAGTACCAAAACCAATGTTCATAAAACTATCTACTATACCATAATCTGCTTGTACTTGTTTTGCAGAACTATAAACAATAGGCTCAACAACTGCTGCACCAAAAGATCCTTCAACTGCACCTCTGATTGCTCTTGCTCTTGGTAAAGTTGTTCTAGCTGCTAATGCAGCAAATCTAGCTTGACCAAATACAGGAATAAAAGATGCTCCAATATTTATAGGATCAAGAAAACTAGCACCAATACCTACTGCTAACTTTGATGCTCCAACATAAAAACCACTAGAAAAAGGATTCCATGATCCTTGTGGTCCACGCTCTAATATACTCTGTCTTTCTCTTTCTTCTTTTTTTTGATCAACCATAATATCAACAACAGATTGATATTCATCATTATCAAAATACAAACCTAACTCTGCATACTCTTTATTTAATTCATTTTTATTTATTTTTTCTGCACCAGAATTTGCAGATTCATTTTTAGCTGTTGCTATTTGATAGCTACTGTATGCTCTTACTGCAGGATTAAAATTTATAGTCTCTTCGTAAGTAGCACCTAATGCTTGACCAAATGTTGTTTTATATTGATCGTAACCAGACTCTTGAGCTGTCTCATTTAAATTTAAACCAAATGTAAAATTTGCCATATTAGTTTAATATTTTATTAATATAATTTTGAGTTTCTTTAGGTAGATCTTTAAACTTACCACCTTTCTTTAACCATTTTTTAGTATTTCCTGGTCCCCAGTTATAAGCAATTAGAGCGTCTCTTTCATTACCAAAATATTTTTTTAAACCTTTATAATATGCTGCACCATATTTTACATTTTTTTCTGGATCAGATAATTCTTCATAACTTAAATTATAATTAACACCAAAACCTGTATCTTTTTCTGCAGTATTTTTCATAATTTGCATTAATCCTCTTGCTCCAACTGGAGAGTCTGGAGTTGCAGCATTACCAGAACTTTCTGCCATTATAATTTTTTCTATAATAGGATCTTCTTCAATTATTTTTTTTATAGTTTCGTTTTGTCTCCAACTATTATCTATTTCTGCTGCTTCTGCGTTTGTTGATAATGCAGATGCCACATCAGAAATACCTATGTTATTTTTAAATACACTTGCAGGAATATCATTTGTTCTTTTACCCATAGTAAGAATATCTTCTGCTGCTTTCATTCCTTGACCTATATTAGTATATCCTCTAGACATTTGTATTTTAGATGCAATATCTGTATCAACAACAACATCAGTTCCAGGAACTGTATTTTTATTATAATCAAATGGAATATATAATTCTTCTCCTTTATCATTTACAATTGTAGCAAAAGTATTTCCACTCATTACTATTCCATAAACAATACCTGTTCCGTCTGCAGTATTTCTCCATTCACCATTTTCTTTCATTTGAAATTCCATTGTTTCTGTAAGTTCAGCTTCTGTAACACCATCTTTTTTTGAATTAAAAGCTACAGCATTAAAATCTTTTAAATAATATTCTTTAATAGTATTTGCCATTGATATTATTTTATCTTTTTTACCAGTTGATACAGGTAAACCTGTAATAGAATCTTTATAAGATACAGGAAAATAATAAGTATCTTCCATATCAAAATTTTTAGTAAACATTAATGCAGCAGATTTTGCTGCTTCTTGAAATGTTTTAGCTTCACCTGCATAAAATTCGTTTGCTCCATATACGGCTAAAAAATCTACAATGTTTTCCATTTCTACTGAAGATTCACCAGTATCAAAAGGAACATTTCTTCTAATAATATTTTCAATATCTTTAAAATCTGGATTATTTCTAATTTCTGTTCTCATCTTTTTAAAACTTACATCAGTATCATCACTATCATTTAAGAATTTTTTTAATGCTTCTATTTTTTCTGGTTGATCAAGACTTAAAATTTTCATTGCATCTTCTTGTGTTGCAAATCCAGAACTTAAAAATTTAGCAGCTTGTGGTAATCCTGCGTGCATTAATTGAGCAAACACTTGTGGTTCTAAATCTCCATACTGAATTTCTAAAGCACTCAACATATTAAATTGTTTGTTTACATCTTTTTCTTGTGAAGCTAGTTTGTAATTATTAATAAAATTTTTAGCCATATTATTAGTCATGACTTTTTGTTTTGAAGGATGAACACCAAGTTCATTTTGTTTATTAATTAATATATTTGAAAGTTCTAACTGAAGAGAGGTAACTTTTTCCATATTACCTGCATCTGATTCTGTTCCTATTTGTGAAACTAAAGATTCTATTTCAGTATCAATAGACATTAAATATTGTACAGGATCTGAATTTAAATTTTTATTTCTATTTTCTAAAATGCTAATATAATAATCTTTTATTTCCTCAAATTCTTTTGGCATATATTTTGTTTTAGCTTCTTCAATAAAACCTTCAGTAACTTCATCAACAATATTGTTAGGTGTATTTAAAATAATTTTTCTATTATCTGCTGTTTCTCTATGTAAAGTTTCTGCAGTTATCATTTTGTTTACCACTTCATCTGGTAAAACTTCTGAAGCTAAATCTAAATCAAAAGGCTCAACATCTTTACCTTCATTTATATTTGCAGTATGAATTTCCCATTGTTTCTTAACTATAGGTGCTAATTTTGTTTTAGCTTTTTCTATAAGTTCTATTCTTGAATCATAATTTAATCCTTGAAAATCTTTTTCATCTTTTAACATTTCTAATGCTTCTCTAGGAGAGTTAGAAATCATTTTTTCTGCTTCTAAAAATTTTATTTCATTAGGTATACCTGCAATCATTTTACCTAAAATAGCATCTGAAACTTTACCTTTATAGTTTGTTGTATATAAATTTTCTAAATCACTACCTAAAACTGCATAGTCAAATCCTTCATCAGTATCTATGGCAGTTATCATTAACTTTTGTTTTTTTTCATTAACCAAAGTATCTAACGCAATTAAAGTATTTTTTTCAACTGCACTAGTTGTTCTGAATATTCCTTTCTGTACTTCAGATAAAGCATACTGATTAAATAAATCTTGAGTTCCTCTATTACTTGCAAGACTAGAATATTTTTTCATTAAAATATTTGATTGAGTCTTAACTAAATTTTGTGCTTGATCTTGGTTTTCTAGATTACCTGCTTGATCATAAACTGATTGCATATCTCTAACAAAATCATTTTCTAATCTTAATGCTTCTGTTTTGTTTTCAAAATCTTTTTGCTTAACTCTATGTTGTACTATTTCTTTTGTTACAGGTGCTAAAACATTTCCAATAGTTTGATTAAGACCCATTTGAATATTAGATTTAACAGATCCAACTTCACCTGTTATTGTTGCTTCAGTTCTAAATGTAGGTATTTTTGGCATTACATATCTCCCACTTTAATTCCTTGATCTACAGGTTTAGTTCCAAAATTACTCATGTTAAGTAAACTTGTTCCTGTAGAAGCAATAGTTTGTAGTTGTGCCATTTTAGCTTGTTGTCTAGCCATTTGACCAGATATTCTAGCAAAGTTTGCTTCTTCAATTTTTTTAGATTGAGCAACTTTAGAATTGTATCTCATAATGTTTTCTTGCATATACTTCTCTCTAGCATTTGCTGCTGCTATTCTATATGCTGTACCTGTTCCAGAAACTACACCAGATTTAGCAAAAGCTACTTCTGATTGACCTACTAATTTTTGATAAGACTCATCAAATCTAGCAATATCAAATTCAGTTTTTTTTTCTATTTGTACTGCTTCTGCTTCTGCTACTTTAGCATTACGCTCATTAACAGCTTGATTAAATTTTCCAATCTTACCTTGTTGTTTAACTGTTGCTGCACCTATTGCGCCAACTACTGCTGCTTGCCATCCCATTAGAATAACCTCGCATACATATATTGATCAGAACCATCAAAACCAAATTTTCTCATTAAACCTTCTTCTTCCAATCCTAACCATTTAGCAAATTTTAAACCTGTTGTATAGTTTGCTCTTACAGCACTTTGAACT
>Ga0222717_10004018_pt1 | contig 10913 bp, 27 predicted proteins | sample C33_18DmetaG_FD_165053 | JGI IMG/M metagenome (GOLD analysis project Ga0222717, IMG submission 165053) | Estuarine water microbial communities from San Francisco Bay, California, United States - C33_18D | ecosystem: Environmental > Aquatic > Marine > Unclassified | place: USA: California...
GAAACGAAAATGTCAACTAAAAACGCACATAAAAAGTCTAATGAAATCAATCACTTAATCGGGCCCCGGGGGCTGGCTAACTCTTTGAAATCATTGAAGAATTACCCTCGCCAGCCCTATTAGTAGAATACAAGTTACCACCCCATTGAGAAGTAGAATAGAGCGGTCATGCCACGCATAGCCTACCCATGCCCAACCTGCACCACCCACAATGGTCATAATAAAATCAAAGACTGGCGGACCTCCTGCCGATCTTGAGATTATACCTGTTAACAAAAACGCTGTGGCCACCCATTTAATGTACCACGTCAGGTCTTGTTTAGGTGTGACTTTTTTTACTAAATCATTCATCGTCAAGCTAACCTCTTGTTCACTTTCAAGCTATTTAGAGCTACTATTCCGTTTTCTCTCATTTTATTGAGAACGGAGCCGTTATCATCAAACATTAGTTTTGGAACATTCTTGAACTGTTTGAGATTGAACAATCTGTTCAGCTTGTTCCATTTCAAGTCAGCATCTGGCTTTTTTAGTTCCTTACTACTTCGACTGATGATAATATTTGGGTTAATACCATTATCGACCAAGAATTTCTTGTCTGCATCAGTAAATACTCTAGCAGTTGCTACTACTACAAAGTCTTTACTTGCTACAGCTTTTTTCATTACTTTAGCCAATGGAAGTAATGTGTCTTTAGCGATGTTGCTTGGAGTAGCCAAGTCAACCCATTTGCTAATGTCTACGCTTCCGTTTTTGTTTCGTGGTGTACGCCATTCGGAGTTTACCACAGTGCCGTCTAGGTCAAATATCATTATCTTTTTCATGCTAGTATACTACACGAATAGGTCACAAATGTCAACAACTTTCTTACATAAAATGACAGAAAGAATCGTTTAATATCAAGGACTTACGTCGCCCCCGGGGGCTGGCTAACCCCTTGATTCCAAAACAGTTTTCAAGGGGTTGCCATGTTCTCGCGGTTCACCATAACAGTATTCAGACCACGAGATCACACCGAATTTTTTTGTGCAATAGGCTTCTAACCAGTTGACAATTTTTTCTATGTCCCAATTTAAGTTCTTACAAACTTGAACAGCTTTTCCAAAATAGCCTAGCAACTGTTGGGCGCTTACTTCGAAAATCTCTGTCCATCCGTCGCCATGTATTTCCTGATTACCAGCATGAAGACCTTTCGATCCCATCAATACATGAGTAACTTGTTCAACGGCTAAGGTTTCTTCATCTGCGTTAGAACTGTCTTCTCTCGTATAAATACGTTCTAGCACCACATCGGGAAAACCCTTTTCCGCATATTGCTTTTTTAACCCATTGATACGACGCCAAGTTCCATTGACGTTTCTCTGTTTGTTGCTGGTATAGCCTGTTTTTCTTAGACTATCCGTTATTGCAATATGATAATTTGCCATTTACATCACCTTTATTAAGATTACGACTTGCAACACTAGCACCGCAATCGGCACTATGGTTCTGACCAGTTCCATAGTGTGATTGCAATTATCTAGCGCCACTTCCAGCTTAGTTTTCTGCTTCAGCATATTCAAACCTTTTTGCTAAATCTTCGGCCCAAGTGTGGAAGGTTAGGGCTTTTTCTGCAATAATCTCTTTTTCGCTTTCGCGGAAAGCGGTCATTGCCATCATATAGCCTTTTTTCCAATCACTTGTGGGTAGCTTCATAAACAAGGGATGGTGAGCATATGCCGCGTCACTATCTTCCCTCGCCCTAAAACTATCACAGTCACCAATTAGATAGACGGGTGTTCCAGAACTTAAAGCCCCACCAGTTTCAACTAACACCCCTCGCTGACTGTCGCCTTCTTCGGCATATGCAATTAGCATATCTGCCTCTGCTACTTCTCTAGCGCAATCTCTCCAAAGCTCTCGCTTTTCACTTGCGTCGAGAAGTTTTGAACCTGTGGGATTTTCTGGGGTACCGCATGGCACATCAATCCAGCTAGAGATAACATTGTATCCCATCTTATCCCTTGCTTCTAGCCACTTGTTAGCGTGCCAGATTTTGCTTGCCGAGTATATCTTAGGCGACTTTGATAATATCATAAACGTCTCCGTTTGCTTCAATTTTCTCGTCCTCATATGGCGCACATACGCGACGATACATTTCCAACTTGGCACACTCTAGCGCACCAACTATCTCATTCATAACGCTGTAGGATTTTCCATGCTCAAGCATGAAGTCATCCACCAAAGTAGAAATGAGATAATTCAACTCTCCAGCGTTTACTGGAGTATCTCCGTTCTCAAGTTCCTCACGATCCGTCTTACTAATATATGGCATAATCATCTCCTGTTGTTGCCGTTTCAGTCTGTGTATAATACCTGAACGTATCGAAAATGTCAACTACTTTCTGCATAAAAAAACCCATTGAAATCAATGGGTTATCGGCCCCCCGGGGCCCCGCTAAGTGTTTGATTTTACTACCCTTCTCCACCGTAGTCTCGCCAGAGTTCCCAAACATCTTCTTCAAGTAAATCAAACATGGCGTTCATTATCTTCCTTGTCCTCTATACTTTTTGTACGAACTACGTTTGCCCTTGTTCATAGAACTGAACTTTATACGAGCGTGGTTGCCCCCAATACTCGTTTTCTTGGGGGCACCCTTCTCATATGACGGCGCGCTTTTACGCATTGCCATTACGCTTCTCCCTTAAAGTGGTCAATAAGTGTAGAAATTGCGGTTTTAGTTGCACCGCTAAGACCATCCACCTCGAAAGGCGCAATACCTTCCAACTCAATTAAGAGTTCTTTTTTGGACGGACCAACCTTTTTAGCTGGCGTTTTTTCGGCAGCTTTGTAGACGCCTTCTCGCACCAACTTAGAACGAATCGAACGAACGCTTCGGTCCACGCTCAGAGCAATATCCTCAACAGGCAAGCCTGCTTCGTAATCTGCTACGATCTTAGTCGTTAGTTCTTCGGTGTAATTAACTTTACTCATGGTGTCATCTCCCATTATGGTGTTGCAAATAAAACTGACTTTGTCCCAAAACCTCGCACGACGGCACTGATTGCCTTCTCTGACGTGTTTGGGAATTGCTAAGATTGCCATTTGGCTTTTCCCTTTCGTGAATACGCCTTCTTATTAGTCACGACTTTATGACCCATTGCGCGCATGAAGCGCCAGTTGGGATCGCGTGGCTTAATTGTGCGTGTGTTTTGTTTCTTCATCATGTTTAAGATAATACACGAATAACTCTCAGAAGTCAACTAAAATCGTACATAAAGTTTCGTTTAAAATCAAGGACTTACTTGGCCCCCGGGCAGCTTCTAAATGTTTGAAAACACTTAGCTTTTCAACTTAGTAATCATACTGGTGCGAAAAGGAGGGGAGTCGAACCCCTCGTTACGAGGCATCACCCTCGTTGTTCTGGCGTGATGTTCCAGAACATTCACCACCGCGCTTTTCTTAAGCTGAACCAGACGTTGGCATCATTTGGGCTGCCAATCGCGCACCCAGATGATTTTCTGGATCACGGTCCATTCGCTCTGTGGTAATTCCACCACTGCGAACCTCGTCAAAGGTTTTGTTGGCGATTTCTTGCGCGTACAAGAAAATGTCTTGACTGGCTGGACGCACACCTACTGTGGCACCGAACAACTCGTCGATGTCAATGACAGGATCATCAACAGATGGGTGGTACACTTGTACAAAGTACCCTGTCGCATGGTCGTGACCATATGAAACGTCGAACGTCTCGCCATAAATTTCAACTCTTGTATCGTAACGGCTCATTTGAATACCTCTTGTCTGATTCAGTAAAAGGATTATAACATTAAAAAGCACTAAAAGTCAACAATAATCTTAAAATAATATCCTTACATTTCAACTACTTACTCGGCCCCCGGGGCCTCGCTAACCCACTGGAGTTAATACCAAATATACTGTTAAACTCATACTAATACCCATGATTATTCCAAAAATTAACTCACTCATCAAAACCTCGTTGGTTTACCGCGCAACAATAGCTTTAACACTCTCCACACTTCGTCAAAGCTAGGATGTTCACTGTTCTGTACTGGTAGATTACGAACTAGCCAACGCACATTTTCTGGCTTGTTCGTATTTCTACGGTTCAAAGGCACCTTCATATCTTCTGGAATTAGTACCATTCGTCTGCTCCTTCAAAAGCTGCGTTTTCGTGTAACTCGTCCGACCACCCTCGGTCGCCGTCGTCGTCCTCAAATACATCAATAGCCCCAAATTCGAGATCATACACTCGATCTTCACAAGCCTCTAGGATAGCGACTTCGCGCTCACTTATGGACTGTTGCTTGATAGCAAGAACCGCCATGATATCGCGGCACTCAGTTTCGGTTAGAAACTGAACATCGGAAGCGATGATTTGACGAATGGTGTTTTCGATCTTGTTCATGTGATGATATTCCTTTGAGTTGTGAGACATTCAGTGCCTTTTAGCCTAGCCGTTTAACGACGCCAGTCGTCTCTGTTCATACCTATAATATAAGGCTTTCCACCCTAAAAGTCAAGAACTAATTCATCCACAGGCGCATTTTTTTGTATGGTGTGACATACTTGCAACACGTCTTGGGAGGTCTTTTGCTCTTTCATCTTGGACACATAATACCCCAAACCGTCACCAATGTCAACAACTATCTTAGGAAAAAATCCTTTAAAATCAAGGACTTGCCTGGCCCCCGGGGAACTATTACTTTATACTCAAATTTCATACTTGAATTTTGCACTTACTACTGGTGCTAATTTTTGCACTTACTACTGGCGCGGACAGCCCCCGAGCAGTCCCCCGGGGCCGACCTAAGCCCTTGATTTTATTGGGTTTCTAGGTTTTCTCCCGTATCCCATTCATGCGCATAAAAGATGTCGTTTGTGCAGTTTTCGTTTGAAAACCGCGCGTCTTCGTGTTCGTCTATTAACGTCCACGCTCTTTCCATTAGCGCATCATGCTCGGTGAATGGTTTGGTTAAGTCATAGTTCGTGAACACGTCGATTTCATACAATTCAAAATCATACACATGAACCATTGATCCACCGAACCATGCATAAACCCGTTCGTCGCCTTCTACTGAAGAAAACGTGCGAACCAACAAGGCACCATTTAGATTTGTTACATTCATTGCTTAAGCTCCAAAAATTACAAGGGCGAAATAACCAAAGGCGAAAATAGAAAACATACATGCAAATTCGCCAAGGGTGCGGAACGGATGCGCCGCCATATCGCGGATTGTATCTTTCATTTCTTCACTCATTTGTTTTCCTTTATCAGGTGTTCTGCTAGTTCAAACCATGCAATAGCTTTTAGCATGAGCGCTTCTGCCTTGTCAAGATCTTCTTCGGTCTTGGACTGTCTTCGGTACTTGATCGCCATATACTCTGCGGCGTCTGATTTCTGGTTATGCATTGCCTTTTTCCTTTTCGATGACCGCTTCATATTGTTTGCGGAGTTTTTCGTTTTCCTCTTGGAACTTTTTGACTGCCTCGGCGTTCGCCTTGAGATAGTCTTGAAGAAGTTTCTTTCCTGCGTTCATTGCGTCAACTCCGCTTTGATTTCGTCCGCTTTCGCATACCAGAACGCAGCCTGATCTTTTTTGTTGGTGGTCCACAACTTGCGGGCCTTCTGGTCCGCCTCTTTCCATTTGATCTGAAGCCATTCGCGTTTTTTGTTTGTCATGTTTCTTTCTCCTGATTACCCTTGCAGTATACGATATCTAGCCGACAATGTAAACAGTTAATTTGCCCCCAAGGTCATTTTGTTGGGGAGTGTGACATTTCTGCCACACACCCTAATGGGAATAGTTCGTAGGGTTATCCCAATCTTCGCCTTCCCAATTTTCAAAAAACCAAGCGTTGATCTGATCGAGGGACACTTGCTCGACGCGCTCGACATCCGCGTGCGTGACGATGTATTGCGCGACGTGCGCAGGGATCGAAGAATAGCGGGAATAGCTGCGACGTCCGTTGAAGCTGCGAATTTTAATTTTCATAATCCTGTTTCCTCAGAGGGGCGATTCAGTTAAATCTAGGACCGTTTTGGTCCGCCAGTTTGCCTTCTCTTGTATTATATATATAAGCATTCCAACCCCTATTTTCAAGGGGTAGAGTGAAAAAAAGTGTATTATATTGTTGTTATGTTTAGCCGATTTGCGCAACAATGTTTCGCGCCCGGAGGACTCATGTTCACGTTTTGTTCCCTTGCCAAGCGTGGTTGCGTTGCAATTGAGAATCATTCGCATCCAGCTGGCGCGTCATATAGGCTAAGTCATTGATATCATTGACAAAATCGCGCCCCGGGGCCGATTTTCCCTTTGTTTTCAAGGGGTTAGCAGTCCTCCGCCAACCATGCCGCATAACACCCCACAGCACAGACCACCGCGCCGAACACGCCGACATAATGAACCCATGCCCAATTGTCTCCATTGATGGCGAACGATACGCCCGACAACACCAAGCAAAGTATTGAGAGGTGCCCTGTGATTTTAGCTAGTGATCTCATGCCCCTTACTCCCAATTCATTGCTGCGAGGACGAAACGATCTTCATCAAAGCGAGGGTTCCCGCTATCTTCCGCGAGAGCCTTAGCAACCGAACGAGCCTGCTCGACATCGACAGCCGCTTCTAAAAGGGCTTCCGCTACGATCTCAAAGTGTTTGCGTGTCATCATGATTTCAATTCCTTGTTGCTGTTTCGATATATATAATATGGGGATTGTGGGACCGAATGTCAACCCCTGTTAGGCAAAAAAATCGCGTTTTGGCAATTTATTTTGCAGGTCGATGGGATCGCCATATTTAGCGATAAAGCGACGACCGCGAGCGCTGGCCCTCATTTCTGCCGAACGCGCTGCCATTAGATCATTATGCCGAGCCATGATCGCTTCGGGAGTATTGAGCGCTTCAATTTTCTTGATGGCATTTTCGAGTGCTTTGTTCATTAGATCGCCTTCCATTTGCGGTTGATGTAATTGTGGGAACCAGTGTGAAGGATGCTATAACCTCCCCATTTATTCTTTAGAGTTTTTCCGTCTTGCTCGACGATGCGAATTGTCGAGAATGTTTCATGTCGGACCAACTCGAAAGTGGTTGATACAAGTCCAGCGAGGGATTGATATGTGCGAATTTTTTTCATGATATTTCCTTTCTTGATCATGTAGAGAGTATACGACATCTCGCCGCCATTGTAAACAGTTAATTCGCATTAAATCGCATTTTTTTCTATTTTAGCCAAAAGTGTTGCATAAATGTCACGCCCGGGGGCGCCCTAAGTCCTTGATATTAAAGGGTTATTTAGTGCAAAAAAACGTAAAAAAATGCAAATTAGGGGTTGCAATTCGTTGTGACAAGCCTTATATTTAGAGCATCAAACAAGGGAACAGACCAATGATTAACAGCTTCCAAGACCTCACCGCCCGCTTCGCCCAAGTCGCCAACCAGCCCCATGCCGTAACGTGCAAGAGCGCCGGAGCCGTGGGCGAATTGTTCGAATCCCTCATGGTTGGCGAGATTGTCGGCAATGATCGCGGTGCCGATTTCTCCGCTATCAACACAGAAGCCAAGGTGCATCATGGTAAAGGTGTGATGACGGTTTTTACCTTCGCGCCGACCGCTGGCATGAGCGCCTCCGAATTCAAATCGTTGCACGGTTCTTCGGTTGTTCGTCGCGGTGTTGCTAATGGCAAGGGTCATAGCATTGAAATGACCTTCGGGTCTAACGCCGTTGTCAATATCACGGTCGGCGGTGTCGCAGTCGCGGGATGGAAGGTTGCGGAATTGTCCGCTCGCATCGAAGAAAAAATGCCGAACCTTGCAATGGTCAAGGCGACCAAGCAAGGCGACAAGGTGACCTTCGACCGCTTGGCAGTTTGCCGCAAGGTCATCGCCTCCCGCTTCATTGATAGCATCGCTCGCGGCGATGTCGTCATTGAGATGCGCGGCAATCGCGGTGTGACATTTCGCGCCACGCCCTCGGTCATCGAAACATGGTTCGAGACGGTGCATTAAAAAATCCCTTGACAGGGGCGGTTAGTTGGACTATGGCCTGACCGCCCGCTTTGGGCACCTCCGCTCGGCCCCGAGACGGGATTTTTCAAAAATCTGCAAGAGAATTCTTGACAAGGTAACCTTGGTATGATACCATTACAAATGATTTATGAAAATGACAGGTTTCAACTACTAAGTGTTAAAAAAATAGTAGGGTTACAAGATCAGCATATTAGATATGATATGTATATTAGAGCAAAAGAAATTAATAAAGTATTTTATAAACAAGTGGACGCAACTTTGTTAGCTCATTTAGCTCACGGAAAAATTAAAAAAATTAAAGTTACTTCAGAGTCTGATTCCCAACAATTTGACCTTCCAAAGGATTGGACTAGCTTTGGGTTATGGGTTGGAAAAACTCCAAACTATAGTGTAGAAACCTTAGAGTCTTATTCAGTTAATATAGATGACTTGTCTTTAGAAAATTTTATAAAATACGCTGAGATTTTTTTTGATGAGATTAATGTTATAGAGCTAGAGGTGCCTAGTGACTTTAAAGGAGAGGAGTCTTACACTTATGAATGCAAAAAAGCTTGAAGATTATATAATCTATGGTCCTTTAATTTACGCAAAAGATTTTTTCGAGGATGATGGGATAGCGAATTATTTTTGGCCCGGAATTGCTCCTGTTGGTTATAATCAACAAGGTATACCTGTAGACGAAGAAGGATTAGAGTGTTTAGAGTTAGCGTGCCCTTTACATCCTGATTGGAAACCTTTAGAAACCCAAATGATATATAACGAATATCTAGGTTTTAGTATTCCTGATTACAATTGTTATATTGAGTGGTTTAAAGCAAATAATTTAAATTGCACACCAGAACAAGCTAAAAAATTATTATTTAAATGGATACTACACAAATCAAATTATAATAAACTAAGAAGCAAAATAAAATATGCAATACTAGGAATGATAAAAGATGACGCCTCTCTGAGAGAAAATCGGGGTGAATTATTAGAAAGGGTGTATGAATATGAGTCGCAGAACACAGATAATTGATTTTTTAGTGACAGAACTAAAGCGAATAAATAAACAACAGGATGCAAGGACAGTTCCTGTCCGTAACGGTTATACCTATAAAACAAATGTGTTTAATAATGTATTTCGTCGTATGAAGTACCTAAATGAAATTAATGACTTTCCTACCTTGTGTGTAACAGCAACTGGAGAAGATCGAATTGAAATTGGTGCAGGTGTAAGATTTGGAACTTTTGGTTTTGAAATTAGAGCATATATTAAAGATGAAGCAACTATAGAAACAGAAGAGGACTTAGCAGACGATATTGAGTTTGTATTAGAAAATTTAAATTCAGAAACTACAGCACAAGCTAGAGAAATTACCGATGTTAGAATTACGTCAACAGAAACTGATGAGGGGTTGATGACTCCTTTTGGCGTCGTTATTGTTAGTGGTATTCTTCGTTATCAGCAGGATGCTACAGTTTAAAAAAAACAATTAGAGGTATATCGCAGAACAGCGTATACTATAAATAAGGAGAAAAGTTATGGGATGGAACCCTTTTAAGAAAAAGTCTTGGACTGATGTTGGCAAGGCTATTGAAGACACAGCGACAGATGCCGGTAATGCAATTGCAGATACCGCAACAGATGTTGGTAATACAGTAGCCGATGGTGTTACTGATGCTGCTAATCAAACTTCTGATTTCGTTACAGGTCTTGTAAATGATACAAGCAAGGCAGTTCAGCATACCGCAGATACCTGCGCGGCACAAGCAACAGAATATTCCAAGCAGGGATTTGATGTTGCAAGTAAAGAGTGGAAACAGGGAACTCAGGAGGCATGTAACGTTGTAAGTCATGGAGTAGAGGCAGTCGAATGGGCTGCGACAGAAGCATATGAATGGTTAGATGCTAATGCTTGTTATGTAGGTCTTAACTTTGCGCTCACCACTGGTTGCGTTATGTACTTTACACCAAAACCAGAGCCTGCCGATCCAGGAACCGTTACGAGTACTGCCGTCAGCGCAACCTATCTTGGTTATATTACAACACAAGGGGCAAACGCTGCAATGTCTACTGCAGTCGGTCATCTGATTGCAGAAAGCATGTGGTTGATTCCCGGAGTAAAAGGTAATTGTGATAAAAAAATGCTGACAAATGTTATTGTGAATGTAATTGCAACTTGTAATCCTGCAGTGCTTAGTGTTAGCCTTGCTACCCCTGCAGGCGTTGGCATCTTTGTTGGTAGTGTTATTTCCCCAATTGTTGCTCAACTCGTCTGCGAAAAGATTGCACCAAAAGGTATGTCAGGTAAAGCGTAATGATGGTTGACGAATGGGGAGTAACTTATTGTAAGAAGTGTGGACATGAATCGCACTGTGGTAATCCATTGAGAAAAATGATTGACAGGTCACGACCCCATGCAGCTGGATTAAAAGAAATTGAAGTATGTAAAAATTGCCGGTGCGAACGTTGTTTAGCACCTGATTGGGGATAAAAATGAAAACAATATTAATATTATCAGTAGCTGCTCTAGTTGCTGGATGCTCACCGGGGTGGGTTAAAGCTAATAATGGTCCTGCTGAGTGGGATTGGGTAGGTTGCCATGTAGTAACTAACAACCCAAGCTCCAAAGGAGCCTATGCTATTGGCTTTTGGAAAGATTTAGATGTAGGAGAAAAGTTTTACTGGAAGCAGCTAAGTCCCGATGGGACTGTTGGTTCAGTAACAACTGGTCGACCTTGTTAAGGAGGCAACAATGCCAAAGAAACGTAAAGCAAAAAGTCGTGTGAATCAGGCGGGTAATTATACGAAGCCAGCGATGAGAAAAAGACTTTTCAGCCGTATCAAAGCTGGCGGCAAAGGGGGCTCTCCAGGGCAGTGGTCTGCCCGCAAAGCCCAAATGT
>Ga0222717_10004022_pt1 | contig 10907 bp, 12 predicted proteins | sample C33_18DmetaG_FD_165053 | JGI IMG/M metagenome (GOLD analysis project Ga0222717, IMG submission 165053) | Estuarine water microbial communities from San Francisco Bay, California, United States - C33_18D | ecosystem: Environmental > Aquatic > Marine > Unclassified | place: USA: California...
ATTTGTTTTTTAAGTTCTCAGTGAAACTTCATCTATTATAGAATTTATTAGTTTTTTTGCTCTAAGGTAACGTAGGAATAATACATACGAAGGGAGATTAAAACTAATCACAGGAGCATTAATGAAGTTTCATATTGCCAATGTCCAAAACACACTCATAAACGGCCATTTAGATTCATTAGAGCCTGGAAGTGAACCCAGGACCTTGTGTAGGTTCTACTGGATATGCGGTTCTAAGCGTGAATCCCAATATTCGCCAATCTATGTACTCATAGCTAGCAAAGTAATGCTCAGAGCATTAATTTTCAGAAAGCCGCGCCCGAACGATATGTAAGTTTACTTACAGCAAATGATGTGTGTAGAGAGCCAAAAATTAACGTGGAGTCAGTCAGTCGCAAAAATGGATAGAAAGGTCAGGTGTCATCATCTTTCACAGACAAGCTTTTAGAAGATGGATCAGAAACATGGCACTAAAGGCGATGGTCGACCAAAGAGTGACATTCAGGACCCAGAACAACCACCAAACCCGCTTCAATTTTTAAAGTGGAAAGAAGGTGCCACGCCAAAGAAGAGACAAGCATTTACCTTGAGCCTGAAACAGCTTGAAGAGCAGAAACAAAGGAGACAAGCTTTCTTGGCCCTATATCCACACCGACATATACCTACCCGAGCCGAGATCAAAGCTCGTAAGCGGAAGAAAAGTGAAGTACCATATATCAGCCCCTGGGATTCGCGCACACAGAAGCTCTTTGACCCAGTCACTTGGTACTATAGACAAATTGATAGCAAAGTTCTTGACTCTGGTGTTGAGTTTGCGAAGCATTTTGGATTTGAGGAGGGATCAATTCAGTGGAAATGGAATTCCTGGATGAAGAGCGGTAGAACAGACTTGATGCCAATTGGAGAGCAGAAATTCTATAATGGACTTTATATACTGACCAGGGATGATTTTCACTTCAAGGCGCTTGGTGAGTTGTTGCAATTTGATTGGTCTGCCTGTAGCAATTTCACTGCATTTTAATATATATAAACTTATCTCAAATACCTCGTCACCGTTGCACGAATACTTTTAATTGTCTGTTGTATAGACAGTCAAGGTATTCTGAGAACCTGCGGTCTCGTTGAAAAAGAAGAAGAAGAAGAAGCTGAATTCGATGACAAAATCATAAACAGTTCTACGAAAGTTGACATGCTTGGTTCAGGTGAAGATATCATCGATGAAAAATCTATCAGTATCCTCAGCACACTCTGATGTATTTACCTTGCGTGTCTTTTGTGCTTGCTTAGATAAACATTATTCGTCCTTCTCCTTTCAGCACGTTATGAGCTAACACATACATCTTTCCTCTATACTTTGCACTCTGATATCATACAAACAGACATAGCGTCAAATGATCTCAGAACAAACTTCGATTCTGGTGTTCGAGGCACTATTGCAGCATCTATCAGTAAATCAGCCGCCAGCAGTCACAATGATGTAATCTCCGGTAAAGGCGATATCGGCGCATTATGCGGTGACTTGAGCAGTTCCGGTGTTACAGACAATGCCATAGCATCGAAGGGACTGAAATATGAGGATCTGCAAAAGAATGCATCCCAAAAAAAGACAAGATACAAAAGGGGCTGCATCTTTGATTCAGACGACAGCATCAGTAGCGAAGATGACGCAAAACAATGCGAGGAAGAGAAACCTGTGGTAAAGTTGGTACAAAGGAAGAATGCAAATTTGTGTTTTTTTGACTCTGATGATAGTACATACTCTGTGAGAAGTAATGAATGACGGAATCAATATTTGAGATGATTGTTTTTGATACCAAATACAAACTCACTTTAAGTATACATCAGATGACGAATGCGTAGAAGATTTGTCCGTACAATAAATTTCGTTAAGAACATTGGATAAAGAGATCACCTATTTATCAAGGATTGTTCTAAATGACACGTTGTAAAGGGTAATGAATAGTAGTGAATGTATCTACCAGATACATGCATCAGCCCTTGTCAAGTCCTAACATTCAATCTTGTTTATACATCATGGCAGGCCATTGTACCATGCATCTCCGAACCACTACATCAACAACTGTCAAATTCGTACAAGTCTTCCAAGTGCTCACACACTATAGCATTGACCGTGTTATTCAGTCTTTGAAGACTTTGGTTGGTTTCAGCAATTTTTCCACATACCACTCCAATCTCTTCGTTCATCAAACCAGACAACAGGGATTCTTGCATACAAGTATAGCTGGCCTCTCCAACTAACTCGCGTGCCAAAGTACCCATAGCAGAAGACACCTCGTTCATGATGAACGAAACATATAGCTTCATTTCAATAGCCGTGCGTGCATTGTAAATCAATGTTTCCTTCTCAATATCTGCATCTCCTACCGTGGGAGTTACGACTCCCAGTGCTAATGACAGAGAATGCTTCATTCGCTGTCTAAATGAAAATAGAGATGCAACACTAGAGTATTCCTTCTCGGGCTGCGACAGAACTAGCTGTTGTGGTCTACGCCTTTCGCCAAAGACTCTGGAGCCACTTAAGCATGGTAAGCATATTTGAATTGTGCTAAAGTCAATTTTAACACAGCTCTCTTGTTCAAAGTGCCTCTTGGACTTGTTAATCTCTGGCAATAAGTTTTTGAAACGAAGGTCGCTTCTCAAGACATCGCTTGTAATGGGAATGGTTGCTTCGGAATCATCGGAGATGGATGTAGACTCTTCCAAATGTCTCGACTTTGGTTTATTTGATGATGCTGCCCTTTGCTTTGGCTCAGTGTCACTGACAGGACTTGGCTTAATACCAACCACACATGCTGCGGCAGGCGCTTGAAATTCTTCATTTGCCTTACAAATAGCATGGTTCGATGTATGAGGAGATACTGCAATTGAGAACTCCTTTCCACTTCGTGTCAGGCGTCTTGTCGATATAAGTGAACTACGAGTAACTCTCCTGTTCTCTTGGATGGAAGCCTTCCCATCGTGGATTGAATGCCTACCCATTGAGTGCTTAGCTTGTTTTTGATGATGTTGCGTTGCTAGTAGAAGAAGAATTAAATTTATTTTTCATGTCAAAGCATGACGCACTCAAATGCCTCTGATATTATTTGTCTTTACGTTATCATATGTGATTGAAACTTTATGAGCCCATAATTTATCAATGTTATATTGTTCAGATCTGTGACGCAGTGTAGAGTCATGTCGAAATGATGCATTTGACTGCATCTTCTTGCACATTGAAGAGAAGGAGTAGATAGATACCTACCATACTTAGTATATATGATGTATGATCACGGCTGGCTCTTCTAAGTATCTACCTACATATGTATGTACGTACAACCCTTGTAGACCACACCTTCGCTGAGAAGATTTGTGTGGTCATGACCAAGCAAGCAAGGCATGCATGCAAAGTCATGTAAGGTAGGTAGGTACTCATGTAGAGATGTAAGTACGTTATACCTAAAATACCCACCCAAGTACAATATCTGGAGATATGTACTCTCTAGGTATGTGACTCCTCTTGCTCCTCTCTAGAATAAAATGTAGAGAGAGAAAGAGAGAGAGAAAGTACATATCAAGCCTGGATTAACCGTGGGATGTTAAAAGAGCCATCTCCCGTACAATAGTGTGCCATATATGCTGTATTGTCTCAGATCATTCATTCTTTCAGCAAGTCTTGAGACTTTGCTCATTGAAGATCAAGCCTAGTCGTTTGTGAAAGAGTGTGAACATGGCTCGTACCAAGCAGACTGCAAGGAAGTCAACTGGTGGCAAGGCTCCTCGTAAGCACCTTGTAACCAAGAGTGCGCGTGCATCTGGCGCTGCTGCGGTAGGTGGTGTGAGAAAACCACACCGTTACCGTCCTGGAACCGTGGCCCTGCGTGAGATTCGCCGTTACCAAAAGGCTACAGACCTTCTCATTCGCAAGGCACCGTTCCAGCGTCTTGTACGCGAGATCGCCCAGGACTTCAAGAGTGATCTACGTTTCCAATCCACTGCAGTCTTGGCCCTCCAGGAGGCTGCAGAAGCATATCTCGTTGGATTGTTTGAGGACACCAATCTTTGCGCCATTCATGCTAAGAGGGTAACAATTATGCCGAAGGACTTGCAACTTGCAAGGCGCATCCGTGGTGAACGTCAGTAGGTGGTTTGTTAATGACATGTCTGCAAGAAGCAAAGACATTGTGCCAAAGCTCGCCCCGTGTAGTCTTTGGTATAATAAAAGAGCAAGCACAGTCGCAGAAGCGTAGGTATGGAGACATGCTTTGAATACGGTCTACAGTTAAAGAGAAGTCAGCATACTTTGGATTCCCTGGAAGACTCCCAACCGTTATATATCAATGTCTAACTTAAAGTTTGCGCTATATTGAGAGTGGTGTATATTAATAGTGTAGCTATAGCTTTACAAGTTGTTCCTACAAACTCGTACTTGCCAGAACTCAGCGTGAGGTATATATCCAGCATGTTGTTGTGTTCTTCGTTCTGCGCTCTTTTTCTCTGTAATGATTTCATACTCTCTTCAAAATTCAAGTATTTGGCTATCACCTGCTTAGAATGATGATCCTGCTACTGCTGCTAATGCAGTTGGTGGTTGATACATACCCACATAAAAAGAAGGATGTACCTACCTATGCATGTTGCAAGATGATGAAAAGTGTCTATCAACGTTTACCCCGGGGTGAATATGAAACATAACAGAGGTAAATGAATGTACAACCCTCATATTTACAAAAGCTACATATGTACCTAATTACATTCCATGTAAATTAGGCGGGGGTGTACTCTCAAAAATATTTAGATGAAACGCAGCAGGCACTTGGCAAAATCTTCTGCTGTCCATGGTGCAGATGAGCCACACTAAAGTAGGTCTTCAAAGTCCACTTTGTTACTTCTGTGATCGCAGCAATCCATGTCCCCATTAACTGAATAATAAAACATGCCTGACATGATATGGCCGCCCACGGCATCGTTGGAAGAAGGCAGGTTTCATATAATTGTTGAAATCTGGGAACCTCTGAGCCCCAGTCTCCGCAAGTACAAACTCGCAGTACTAATCTCAAAGATGAGATTGGGAGATAAATGGACTGTGCACATACCAGACACCATGGATGGTCCCTACGGCGTGTTCTACTCTAGTAACGACAAGGCTGATTTTGATGAGGAGCTTTTGTTCCTTAGATCTATAAAGGAAGGTCGCAAAGGAGCACGCGCCGGCATCTCATTATATGGGGACCGATTGGCGTACACCAAACTAACTGCATACTCTCTTCCAATGAACAGCTTGAACACTATGGGTGCAGTGCCGGACTCCGGTACTATGATGGACTTGGACGAAGATGAGCAGATCACCGATATGAATGCTGGGACTACCTTTGAGAATGAATCAGGTATTGGTGCCAACTCTTCAAGCCAGAATCATCGACCTGATAGTTCTGAGCAACTCGTACATGATCATCAGATGGAAGATGCAGTAAATGCATTAGATGGGGCGATATTGGAATTGGACGAGGAAGAGAAGGCTGCCAAGGAGGGATTTGATGCTTTGGTTCAACAGTTTGAACTCCTAACAGGAAATGAAATAAGCAATGCAGACAGTAGCATACATTATGGTGGCGTTTAACTTCATTCCATCAGGCGCAGCATACGTACATGTAAAACCGTATGATACCAGCTATGCGGACAGTAGCATACATTTTGGCAGCGTTTAGCTTCATTCCATAAGGCAACGCATCATACATGTAAAACCCAACACAATAAGTTAGATCAATGTGACTGTCTATGCAATGTGCAGAAGAATAATGCCTTCTCCCTAGAGTACGTCTGCATATGATCAAACAACTCATTGCACTTATTGTTCCTGCTAAGTTTGGTTTGTTAAACACGAGTGAACTGTTTCCTGCTTTAAGGGAGAGAATATATCATTGCACTATGATTCTAAGAGCTAAGATATCATGTGCTATTTCAAATTTCAGATTGGAAGAACAATCCTACAGACCTCTTGTCCTCTAGGTTAACCGAAGAAAGATTCAAACATTCACCTAGTTGTTGGTACCCCCTCATCATCAGAATCATAAGTATGGTAGGTACCATCGAAGATTCTGATTTTGAGAGCCTTAACTTGCTTGCGCGGCGAGAAAGATGTAGACTTAATGTTTTACATACATTCCTCTCCAAAAGGGGGGAGGTATGGAGGATTTCCCGGAGCACCAGAGGGATGACGGATGGTGGTATGTACATATGTACGATATTATGTTAGATGGTCTGTTCACAATATATGGCCTTTGTATGATACATACCTAGGTAGATTCAATGAGCGCCAATGAATCAATTTCTGTTAGCTACCAATGATCCATAATTCTCGGACAAGAACACAACTTTGTTACTACAGGTTGTTTTCAATGTAGTAGAGGAGAAAATATGAAGACTATTAGGATGGAAATATCACTGCAATGCTGACATAAGATTTTTCACAAAACTACTTAGCATAGTTTTGCAAATGTACAGCAGAATTAGTATGTTCTGGTCAATTTTAACCCCTGACAATACATAAATGAATTCGCCATGCAATTTTATCCCGCTAGATAGAGATATCTCTATCTAGTTGTTAATTAACGGCCAGACGGCCAGCCAGACTCGCTAACCAGTCGTACAATACCAATGTGTGTGTGTACGATACCATAACCAACCGTTGGACCAGGAATTTCATACAATACACATAACGTAGTCCAACACACCCACTATCATAACAAGCATCCTTTTCTTCTGCTTCTGTTCTGCTCTTGCATCAATTGTCTGCATCGTCAATCGCTGACAATAGTCATATTTTACCAAACGCACTTCATACACTCCTTCTTCAGGCATCAGAATTGAGAACAAAGGTAGCCAAGGAGGCTGATTCCGCATATCCAACGGCCATCAAATTGTTTCCTGCTGCTCTTTGTGTGTGACGTGATAAAATCAAGTAGAAGTAGACTGTTGCCCTACTAAGTGTGAGGAAGTGAATATGTCTGAGTCAGCAAATGATACAATGACAAAAAGAACTGGTCAGACGTCAATTCCTAACGCAACCTCTGCGACAAAGAAACACCGGGCAGATGCTAACAACAAGGTTGATCTTCCACCAACAAAAGAAAATATTCTTGATGAAATAAACCTTAACCCAAATTATGATTATGAATCTAATGTGTCATCTATGCCTTCAACTGACCAGGCCAATAATATGAAGGCACCAGCACTCGTTCAAGAAAACGCAAGAATTTTCTTGAATGGTATTTATATGCGTGCCACCGATAGCGAAGGCAAGACCATCTATGTCCCTGAAGAAAATGCACTTGGGGGTGACATGTTGGGGGATTCTGGCCCACGCACAATTAACGCACTAGGGAAACTGTTCACAGTGATTGAACAGAAGCTGAATAGAACATGTGATTCTGAAGAAGTGATAAAAAAAGAAATAGATAATGTCCACATGGAAGTTTACAAAAACGCCAAGCGCGTGGACAATGTGAATCGACAACTATCTGACCTGCGCAACACTTGTGCAGCCATGAGTGAAACCTTGAAATTGATTCATGGATTGAAAATATCGAGTGATGGGCTTGGTGGGAATGTACAAAATAATGCAGACAATGGCGGAAATTAGGGGGGAGTGGGCTCAAGTGGATTTATATTGAAGTGTACTGTTATCTCTAGATAGCGTGGAAGGTTACGTTAATGAAAATGGTGTCATTGTGATGTACAGTGAAGCTGATATCATTGTTAATGTACAATCCACAATTTTAGTCAAACTGTGAGGAGGGGTGAAATAACATACACTATAACATCGATTACACAAATATCCTACATGGAGTATCTGAATACTTGACAATATCTCATCAACCGTCTTTCTCCAAACATGCTCTCAAATAGTTCATAATTCATATGAATCACCTGGTGCGTTGGTAAACATGTCCATCATGCTAACTTCGTCAATATCCCACTCATCAGAACCAGCGCCCTCAAATTCACCAAACGCACAAAGATGCATTTTCCCAAGTGTGTCTAAGCGCCCAAAACCTTCCATGCGTGATGCCCTGTACGCATCTGATATGTCTCCAACACATAGTAATATGTTGTACTTTTCATGGAATGCAATTGCAAGTTTAGTTGCCTCCAAATAGTAGATCACGCTTCTCATGTCATTGTTGCAAGATAAGTGCAATTGTTTGATGTTGATTTTTGAATTTATCCCAAGTCCCAAAAGAAGTGATTCGTACATTTCATGCAAGATGTCTGCACAAGCAATTTCCACATTCAGGTTGCGTAGTAATGCTTCTTTGATGGCATCGTTTGATGGGATTGTAAACAGGTTTGGGTGGAAATTATCCACCTCATCTTCATTTTCGCAGAGGTGCTTCTTGACCGAAACCAGCTTGGCTCGAACAAATGCGAGAACCTGCTCTTCCCGATCATTGGCTTTTCCAACATAAAGAGTTGGCTGCCGTTGCACCTTATCTTTGTTGGTCTTGTCTTGAAAAGGAATTCTTGATGCCATGGTAACACTTGCAATAATTATGCCTACAATACTTGATATGTTGTGAGGGCGGGTCTTGATAGATTTGGAGAACCATGAGTAAATAATATTGAGTAAGTTCCTACCTATCGCACTCTCACTATTTCTTGTGCAATAGTATGCGAGACAGCTAAATTTTGCTTGCTGTTGTACCTACGCATGATAATAAATACATATCTATCATAGGGCTGTATGTAATTAAGTAGGTAGGTAGCTCTCTAGGTACAATAGCTTCCTATTCTTTGGTTCACATTCTCTCTCTCTTTTGTACGATAGGTACCTAGGTACCTACCTACATACATACCTCTCAACAAACGTAATATAATATGTAGTGTAGGTAAATAGCTCCTCCTTGCTTACTTGATACTCTTTGGTTGTGTGTGTGTGTGTGTATCTATCATTTTTTATCTGATCCATGTTTTTTATTGTACATAGGTACCTTCTCTCTTCTCTCTTCTATCTCTCTCTAACGTAGAGGACTATGTACTTCTTGTGCAGTATGTGGTACATATCTCCCCCTTGCTTCACACACTCTTTGATTCATCTCTCTCTCGCACACACACACACACACTCTCTCTCTCTCCACATAGTATATGCTCATATCGTTTTAATGTAGGTAAATTGCACAACAGCGCTCTTATTCTCAGAATTGACACAAGCTCAAAACACAGCACCTCTATAGACACCTGCAGATATACCATGAACAACGCCATCAACAATGCCATGGACTCCTGGCCCCCAGAATCACTTGACGAGGGAAAATACCACATCCTTATGGAGATCGGATCTCCCTTGACAGTACGCCAGAGATGCCTTAAACTTGCGATATTCCTGAACAGAACACTCAGTAATGACAAGAATGTGTGGAGCTATTATTTGCCACCGAGTGCTCGCCGTGGTCCTTGTGGTGCTATTTTTACTACGGATCAGAAAATGGACTATGAGAGAGAGCTTCAGGTTGTGTACGAGATCAAGTATGGCTCAAACGACTTTGAAAGTGAAAGCGACCGTTGTCCATTTGGTGACGACATGGCTTATACCAACCTCACGTTGTTAGAGCCCAACATTCATCCAACGTCTTCCCTTGTCACAGACTCTGACTCCGGCTCAGATAATGACAACCTTTCGAGTGAAGACCGTAGTCCCTAGGTTATTTCCTATTTGCTGTATGTGGGAAAATATGTGCTTCTATTTCATCTATAGGAACAGCAAATCAGCAACGGCGATTTCTTTTATCTTTTGTCAATCTCTGTATTATCACTTTTGATAAAATGGATGAAATGTGGTTTGAATCTGTTCTTGTGTAGAAGTTCATTCCCTTGAATGTGATTTTCTATTTGAATATATCTAGGACAGCATAAGATTATAGTCTGCTATGTTATATTCATATCAGATTTGTTTCGCCGTTGAACTCCAAATGCAGTCGTGTCAAGTCCGTCATCATGTCCACGCCAACAGAATGGCCTCCAAAGCAAAATGAATAGGTATGCAGACGATCTCCCAACATATTACTCTATGCGTAATACCCAAAAATAAGTCACCGAATACACCAAAATCACCTAGTAAATGCAACACTTACTAAGGCCAACGCTTCAAGTTCAAGACAACCACACGTTATGATTAGAGAAAATGAACGAGCATGCATAGGTATGTGGAGAGAGGCATACAACATTATCAGCTTGAATGGAGGCTGCATAATTACGGGACACAATGGGTATACAGCACTAGCTCAGTGGTTCAACAGCCAGCCAGAAACAGAAGTTTTGGACGCTCTCAGATCTAAAGCAAGAGCTGCTTGGCATGTTGGGTTTGCCATACCTAGAGGTGGGTGGTAGATAGAATAAGAGAGTAGGTGGTAGATAGAATAAGAGAGGAGCAGTTCCAATAGCCCGGTCCCTTCCAACAAAACTGTAAATGAGACTCATAATAGGCAAGCCCATCCACTACTTTATTCGTACATATCTCAAGATTTGGAAACAAGGGGCTAGGCTAAGTCATTCCCACTCACAAAATGGAACACAAACGAACGATAAGTAAGCAAAAATGTGGATAATGTGAGACGATATGACATGCCTCAGATGATGTCATTTTTATATGACTAGCCTGGAATTCACCTTTTGTGATAAAAGCAAAGGAACATAACTAGTAGCACTTACTGCTGACTCTAGAGAAGCGAGATAGAAGGTGAGAGAAGGATCTCTAGAAACATTCATACTCTATTCCCCCATGCACGACATCTACCTATGTACCTACCTGATCTATTTACCTAAGGGATCTGTATAGAGAGACAGAGAGACAGAGAGACAGAGAGACAGAGAGACAGAGAGACAGAGAGACAGAGAGACAGAGAGACAGAGAG
>Ga0222717_10004023_pt1 | contig 10906 bp, 11 predicted proteins | sample C33_18DmetaG_FD_165053 | JGI IMG/M metagenome (GOLD analysis project Ga0222717, IMG submission 165053) | Estuarine water microbial communities from San Francisco Bay, California, United States - C33_18D | ecosystem: Environmental > Aquatic > Marine > Unclassified | place: USA: California...
CTAATGAGAAGAAAGCCCAAAGAACCAATGTAACGATCATATGGTTTTTGGTCTTATTCCAATAAGCGTCTTTATTTGACATATTTCCCCCTTTATTAACTTTTTACGTAAAAAGTATTATTAATTTGAAGGAAGCTTACCTATTATGAGTTTAATTTAAAGAGAAAAAAGGCCCCCAAAACTAATTGGAAATGCTATAAGTTCAATAAATCAGGGGTTTTATATACAACGTGAAATTGCATTTAAAAAAATTGCGAACTATTTTCAAGATAATGGGGGAATACTTATTTCCCATTGAAAAGGTCACAAGTTATTTTAAAAGCATCAATTCTAAAAAAGACCTTCAAAATTTCATTCAGCAAAGATCTGCTCATGTAACACAAAACACACTTTACGGTTATTTGAAAACTCGCATGGGACACAAATTTACAATAATGGTTGATGATGAAGTTTTTTCTCAATCAATAAATTTAGCAAAATGGAATATATACATGATAGCTCTAGCAGATTGCACATTTTATGTTTTTTCCAATTTGATCGCTGAAAAAAATTTAAAAGATAATGATTCTCAAGAAATTTATTTAAATATTCTTAATAAAGAGAAAGAAAATGGATTAAGTGATCAAATATATGCAAAAGCAAAAGAAATTTTTTTAAAAAGATATAAAGATGTAAATTTTGAAAAATATCATTTAGAGGACCCATTTCGGGAAAGTTGTTTTGCTCTTTATAACTGGTCCCCAGTAGCAGACGAATTAAAATCTTTAGATAAAAAAATTGTACTAAACTCAATGAGCCTTAAATGGAATTTAGTTGTTGATGAATTTAAAAGTTTAACAAAAAATTTAAATTTTAATTAGTCTCGGTTATGTCTATTTTCAACTAAAGAACTTACAACACTCGGGTCTGCTAATGTTGATGTGTCTCCTAAATTATCCGGTTCATTTGCAGCGATCTTTCTTAAAATTCTTCTCATAATTTTACCTGATCTTGTTTTAGGTAAGCCAGGAGAAAATTGTATTACGTCTGGATAGCATATAGGACCTATTTGTTTTCTGACCCATTGTTTTAAATCTCTTTCTAAATCACCTGTAGGTTTTTCATCTACATTAAGTGTGACATAGCAGTACAAACCATTTCCTTTGATACTATGAGGAAAACCAACAACAGCTGCTTCAGCTACCTTAGGATGTGCAACAAATGCACTCTCAATTTCTGCTGTTCCCAGATTATGCCCTGACACTATAATTACATCGTCAACTCTTCCAGTTATCCAATAATATCCGTCTTTATCTCTCCTACACCCATCTCCTGTAAAATACTTACCATCATATTGTGAAAAATATGTATCTATAAATCTTTGGTGGTCACCATAGACTGTTCTCATTTGACCTGGCCAAGACCCAGCCATACAGAGTCTCCCCTGACCTTCACCTTTAATTACTTTTCCATCTTTATTAACTAGAAGTGGTTTAATACCGTAAAACGGTTTTGTTGCTGAACCTGGTTTTAAATCTATGGCACCAGGTTGAGGTGCTATTAATATTCCTCCTGTTTCAGTTTGCCACCAAGTATCGACTATAGGACATCTCGAGTCCCCTACTGTTTTGTAATACCACATCCAAGCCTCAGGATTAATTGGTTCACCAACAGTGCCTAATAATTTTAATGATTTTCTGCTAGTTTTTTTTACTGGTTTATCACCTTCTCTCATCAATGCTCGTATAGCTGTAGGTGCTGTATAAAAAGTATTCACTTTGTATTTATCAATTATTTGCCACCAACGAGAATTGTCAGGGTAATTTGGAACACCTTCAAACATTATTGTTGTAGCTCCATTAGCAAGAGGACCATAAATAATATAACTGTGACCTGTAACCCAACCAATATCAGCAGTGCACCAATAAATATCATTGGGCTTATAATCAAAGATATATTGATGCGTCATTGAAGCATAAACCATATATCCACCGGTGGTGTGCAGAACACCTTTTGGTTTTCCTGTTGACCCTGATGTATAAAGAATAAAAAGTGGATCCTCGGCACCCATTTCTTCAGGATCACATTTAGCAGGAACTGATGAAATTAATTTTTTATAGGAAATATCTCTTTCATTGTTCCAATTAACTTGATTACCAGTTCTTTCAACAACCACACATTTTTTAACATTAGGACATTGTTGTAATGCTTCATCAGCAATTTTCTTAAGAGGTATAATTTTTCCACCTCTTACACCTTCGTCTGCTGTAATTAAGTAATCTGACTCGCAATCATTAATTCTTGTTGCTATTGAGTCAGGTGAAAACCCACCAAATATTATAGAGTGAATAGCACCAATTCTCGCACAAGCTAACATTATGTAAGCAAGTTCAGGTATCATTGTTAGGTAAATAGTTACACGATCTCCTTTTTGGACACCTATACTTTTTAACCCGTTTGCTGCTTTACATACATTTTGATGTAATTCTTTATAAGAAATTTTTTTAGAGTCAGCCGGGTCGTCACCTACCCAAATAATTGCAGTCTTGCTTGAGTTCTTTTTTAAATGTCTGTCGATACAATTTGTAGAAGCGTTTAGAGTGCCGTCATAAAACCATTTAATTTTAACCTCATCTTTACTATACTTTACATCTTTTATTTTTGAATATTTTTTAATCCAAGTAATTCTCTTTCCTTCTTTTGCCCAAAACTTTTCATTGTCTTTAATTGATAGTTTGTATTTTTTTTGATATTTTGATTTATTGACGTAAGCGTGTTTATCCCAGCTATCCGAAACTTTTATAATTGATTTGCCATCGCTATCTTCAATCAATTTTGGTGATTTGAAATTTATTTTTCTGGATTTTTTAATTTTATTATTTTTAGCCTTTTTTTTCTTTTTATATTTTACTCTTCTAATACTTTTCTTTTTAACTTTTTTTGTTTTTTTTCTAGAGACGCTAACTTTTTTAGATTTCTTTCTTTTGGATTTTTTTGATTTATTTTTCGTTTTTTTATTTTTAGCCACAATTTCCCCTAGTTATTTCTTATTTTACCCATCTTATAAATAATTTTCCAGCTTTTAAAATCTATGGGCATAACAGATAGCCTACTTTGTTTAATTAGCGGTAAATGAGAAATAGTCTTTGTTTTTTTGATTTTTTCAAGAGTTACAGGGTATTTTAGAGCTTCCTTGAACATAACCTGAACAGCTACAAATCTTCCCTCTTTATCAGTTTTGTCTATAAAGGCTTCTTTAATTATTTTTACAATACCTACTATTTCTTTACCTATATTAGAATGATAAAAAAAACACAAATCACCAAGCTTCATTTTTTTTAAATTATTAGCAGCTTGATAATTTCTAACGCCATCCCATGTGGCCCCTTTATTACCAGCCTTTTTTTGTTGATCAATTGACCAAACATCAGGCTCAGATTTCATTAGCCAATATTTTCTCATAATTTATAGGATAAACTTTTTTTATAATATCTTACATTACTTTCTAGGTTTAGGTTTAATGTTGTTGATAACAGGACATTACAATGAACTTAATTTCTTCAAGAAATTTTGCTTTCTTTTAACATTTCAATAATTCTTAAAAATCTTATAGTATATTAATTCCAATAACATAATGTTTAAAGATGAACTGCAATAATAAATAAATTCAATGATAAAAAATAATAAATATTTAAATATTTTAGATACCCAAAATTTAAAGTTATCTCATTTCAAGAAGATCGTATCAAATAATAGAGTTAATCTCTTTTTAAATGTAAAGAAAAATAATATTTTTAAAGAATATATAAATTTTGCAAAATCTTTTGGCTCCGAGTTAAAATATGGAAAAAAATCTTACCATAAATTCACAGAAATATCACAAGCCGAGATAGGCTTACATACCGATGGTGTATCCTGCTTAAAATATAATAAAATACCCAAATTAATTTTTTTTTATGTAAAAAAATGGCCTAGTAAAAGTAAAGGATATTTTAAAGTAGCTTCAATTAAAAAACTTCTATCAAAAATTCCAAAAAAACATTTAAAAATATTAAAAGAACAAAAGTTACAATATTTAAACTATTTTAATAAACCTAAAAAAAATTTAGATAATGAAATATCATTTCAAAAAAAATGTTTAAGAAGAGTAAAGAATCGCTGGACTCTAGATATGTTTTTGCCATTAAAAAAAATTAGCAAAAATTTAAGATGGCAATATCAAATGAAATTTGAAAATTTAAACTTACAGCAGTCAAAGAAAATATTATCTGAAATAAGAAAATTAGCAGAAAATAAGGAATGTTGTATCAAATTTCCACTACAGAATAATTCAATTATGGTTTTTGATAATGAACAATTTTTTCATGGACGAGAAAAATTTAATAAACCAGTTAAAAGAACTCTCTACAGAGTTCAAATATTAAACTAAAATTTAAGACCAGGACCTTTCATATATGGGGCATCTTTATCTAAAGGCCATCTTGATTTAGCTGATAAGCTAAAGTCATCAATTAATTTTTTTTTAAACCTTTGTATACCGGCCCACGCAATCATGGCCGCATTATCACCACAAAATTTTAAGTCAGGATAAATGGTTTTAAAATTCATCTTTTTTGATAAGTCAGATAAGTTATTTCTTATAGACTCATTAGCTGCAACTCCGCCAGCTACTATTAATTGAAAATTTTCTTTTTTTGTTTTTTCTTTAAACATATTTACCGCAACTTTAGTTTTTTTATAAAGAATTTTATTAATAGTGTTTTGAAATGATGCAGCTAGATTATATTTTAACTTATTTTCTCCATTAATTTTTTTTGACTCTCTTAAAACTGCTGTCTTAAGACCCGCAAAAGATAAATTGCATCCTGCTCGATTAATTATTGGTTCTGGAAGTTTAAAAAATTTTTTGTCGCCAAGTTTTGCAAATTTTTCAACACTAGGGCCACCCGGATATCCCAAGTCTAACATTTTTGCTGTTTTATCAAATGCTTCACCTAAAGCGTCATCAATAGTTGTACCTAATTGTTCGTATTCATTTATATCTTTAACTATTAAAAATTGAGTATGCCCTCCAGATATTAATAAAAGCAAATATGGAAATTCAATTTTTTCTTGCAACCCGGGACTTAATGCATGCCCCTCTAAATGATTAACGCCCACAAAAGGTTTGTTAGAAAACGCTGCAATTGATTTTCCAATATTTAGGCCAACAGTTAAACAAACTATTAAACCTGGCCCAGCGGTTGCTGCAATGCCATCTATGTCTTCAATAGCAAACTTACTTTCTTTCAAAGCCGTATCAATAATGTATTCAATGTTTTCTAGGTGAGCTCTTGCAGCTAACTCAGGTACAACTCCCCCAAATTTCATATGTTCCTCAATTTGGCTTGAGACAATGTTAGATAAAATATCCGCTGTTCCATTATTATTTTCTCTAATAACCGCTGCAGCTGTTTCATCGCAACTCGTTTCAATTCCTAAAAAAGTTAATTTTTTTGGCATAGTCTGCTTTTTAATTTTTAAATAGTATAAATTAGATCTATCAAATATATAATCAATTAATGACTAAAATTACAATTGGAGCCAGAGGCAGTAAGCTTTCTTTAGCATACGTAGAAAAGGTTAGAGGACTATTGCTCAAAAATAATAAAGATTTAAAAGAAGAGAATATTGAATTTAAAGCAATCAAAACCTCTGGAGATATAAATCAAAATATAAAATTATCCGAGATTGGCGGTAAAAATCTATTTTGTAAAGAAATTGAAGAAAAATTAATAAGCAATGACATTGATATAGCAGTACACTCGCTAAAGGACATGGAGTCAGTTGAGAATGATAAGTTAATTATCGGAGCATATATTAAAAGAAATGATTTTAGAGATGTTATTATAAGTAATAAAATTAAAGGCTTAGAAGATCTTAAAGATGAAGTAGTTATTGGTTCTAGCTCCAGACGGAGAGAACTACAGATAAAAAAAATTAATAAAAATATAACTTTCGTTAATATTAGAGGCAATATTGATACTAGGATGCAGAAACTCGAGGAAGGAAAATTAGATGGAATAATTCTAGCAGCAGCAGGAATTAAAAGTTTAAATTTGAATAATAAAATAAGCTTAGCATTTGAAACGGAAGTAGTTTTACCGGCAGTTGGACAAGGTGTTATTGCAGTTCAATGTAAAAAAAATGACGAAGTAGTTAAAAATTTTTTAAAAAATATTAATGACTCAGAAACTGAATTATGTGCGAGAGCTGAACGTAAAATGCTTCAAGTCATAGAAGGTGATTGTGAAACGGCGGTAGGCGGGTTGGCCGTTATAGAAAATAATAATCTTAAATTAAAGGCGCAACTATTTTCAGACTCAGGTTCTGATAGTTTCGAGTATGAATTAACTGGTCGAGGTACAGAGGCAATCAATATTGGAAAAGCTGTTGGCGAAAAATTGTTAAGTTTAGCAGGAACAGAATTCAAAAAAAAATGAACATTTTATTAACTAGACCATTAATTGATACTGAGGATTTAATGGGAAAATTTTTTTCTCTTGGTCATAAAATTATTCATATTCCAACTTTAAAAATATCAGCAGCAAATATTGATCCAATTGATGCAAAAAAATATGATGCCTTTATTTTTACTAGCGCTAATGCAATTAGAAGTTTAAAATTGATTAATCACGATAAGCACAAAATATGTTTTTGTGTTGGGTCTATTACTGAAAAAATTGTTAGACAAGCTGGTTACAGCAATACAATTTCTGCAGGAGGAACGGTCAATGCTTTAAAAAATATTATTTTAAGTTCTGATCAAATTGATAAAAAAAAAACCATGGCTTATTTCTGTGGTGATAATATTTCTTCAAGCTTAGATGCTGAGCTTAAAAAGGAGGGGCTTCAGATTGACAAAATCATTAATTACACTTCAGAAAAAATCACTGAACTGAATGAAGAAAATAATAAAATAATTTCCAACCATCCTCCTGACATAATTTTTATCTACTCTAAGAGAAGTGCCGAAAGCTTTGTTGAATTAGTAAAAAAATACGCACTCAATGGCTTGATGACAGAGTCTAGAGTATTATGTATAAGTGAAAAAGTTTTAAGTGTATTAAAGAATGTGGGTTGGAAAAAATTAGAAATTTTTGAACCTGGTGAAGAAATAATGAAACTGGAAGTATAATAAAATGGAAGTATTACAAAATTTTAAAAGTTTATTTTTCGATGTATGGAAAAAAGGAATTTCTGGGGTAAATATCTCAGAGATAATTATTGCGTTATTAATTTTCTTATTTTTCTTATTTTTAAGAGGTGTTTTTTCTAAGTTTGTAGTTAAACGATTAGAAAATTATGTATCTAAGACTACAAACAATTTTGATAATTCTCTGGTTTTTTCAATGGAAGGGCCAGCAAAATTTTTTCCAGTTGTTTTAGGATTTTTTGTTTCAACAAGTTATTTAACAGTCGAAATACAGGCAGCAGAGTTTTTAGAAACAATTAACCGTTCTTTAATTACTGTCTTAATATTTTGGACGTTTCATCAGATTATAGGCCCTTTATCTGCAGTAATTAAATCAGTCGGAGGTTTGCTCTCCAAAGATTTAATTAACTGGATTATTAAAGCAATAAAAGTTTTAATTTTTATTTTAGGTCTTGCAGCAGTGCTAGAACTTTGGGGAATCAAGATAGGCCCAATCATTGCTGGATTAGGTCTATTTGGGGTTGCTGTAGCGTTAGGTGCTCAAGATTTATTTAAAAATTTAATTTCTGGTATACTGGTATTGGTAGAAAGAAGATTTCAAGTTGGTGACTGGATCTATGTTGACGGTGTTATTGAAGGAACTGTTGAAAGTATTGGATTTAGGTCAACCGTTGTTAGGCGATTTGACAAATCTCAAGCGACAATTCCTAATTTTCAATTTGCTGAGAATGCCGTGATTAATAATACGCAGACCACAAATAGAAGAATTAATTGGATGATTGGATTGGAATATAGAACTACCAGTGAACAATTAAAAAACATCAAAAATGAAATTGAAGATTACATAAAAAAAAGCGATGACTTTGTTAAATCTGAAAATACCATGCTTTCAGTTAAGATAGATCAATTTGCTGCAAGCTCTATAGACATAAGGTTAATATGTTTTACAAAAACTAAACAATTTCAAGAGTGGCTTAATGTAAAAGATACCCTTGCTTTAGAAATTAAAAATATTGTTGAAAAAAATAAAGCATCTTTCGCTTTTCCAAGCACATCGATTTACGTGGAGAAAAATGGATGAAGTCAGTTTTAATATTATTTGACAGCATAATTAGTCTTTATATCTGGATATTAATAATCAATGCTATTATTAGTTGGTTGGTAGCATTTAATATTCTTAACACGGGCAACAGATTTGTTTATTCGGTCCTTGAAGTTTCTTATAAACTTACGAGTCCAGCATTAAATTTTATCAGAAGATATCTTCCTAATCTAGGGTCAATAGATATTTCTCCAGTAATACTTATTTTAGGATTAATGTTTTTAAGAAATTTTGTCTTTGAAATGTTCGCTCCGGCCTTATTTTAAATATGATTATAGATGGAAAAAAAGAAGCACAATTATTAAGGGATGAAATTAAAAAAGAAATTGAGTCACTAAAATCAAAAAATAATAAAGTTCCTGGTCTAACCGTAATACTAATCGGTGATTTTGTGCCAAGCCAAATCTACGTCAAAAATAAAGAAAAGAATGCTAAAGAAGCAGGAATTAATTCTGATGTTATTAGATATGCAAAAGATGTTTCAGAGCAAGAAGTTTTAAAAAAAATTGAAGAACTCAATAATAATGAAGCTGTTTCAGGAATCTTAGTTCAATTACCGCTTCCACCTCAAATAAATAAAGAAAAAATTATTAATGCTATTAGTCCCTTAAAAGATGTTGATGGGTTTCACCCTACTAATGTTGGAAATCTCTCATCAGGCTATAATGCAATAGTTCCTTGCACACCATTAGGATGTTTATTCTTGATAAAAAAAATTGAACCAAATTTATCCGGAAAACATGCGGTAATAATTGGACGATCAAATTTAAATGGTAAACCAATGGCGCAATTACTTTTAAAAGAAAATTGTACTGTCACTATTGTTCACTCAAAGACAAAAGACTTAAAAACAGAGTGTTTAAAGGGAGACATTCTTATAGCTGCAGTAGGTGTAGCTAACTTAGTTAAAAGTGATTGGGTTAAAAAGGACTCAATTGTTATCGACGTAGGCATTAATAAAGTAGGAGATAAAATAATCGGAGATGTGGAATTTGAAACCGTTAAACAAAAAGCTAAAGCTATTACACCTGTACCCGGTGGAGTTGGTCCAATGACTATTGCTTGTTTATTAAAAAATACCTTAGAATGTTTTAAAGGTCGTTAGATTTATCTTTATCTATCTTTAAATATTTACTTCTTCTAAATCTTATTACCACAGTTGCAAGAGAGACAATTAAAATTGCACTTGCTAAATAAATTAAATTTGTTGGATCAGACTCTTTGTCTTGCAATATAATGTATCGAGATAATGCAGTAATTGCGATGACTAAGGGGTAAATGACCCTAACAGCTCTAGACTCCCAGTACGACCTAACTAATCCTATTACTTCAATATAAATGAACATTAAAAGTAAATCAGCTAAAGTAACAGTTTGAGTCTCATACATTTTTATAATTTCTAAAAGAAAAGCTACTATTGTTGCTATCAGAACTACCACTACTGCTACTAGTTGGATATTTCGAATTGCTGCGTTCATAGTAAAAATAATATCAGAGATTTATGATTTACCTAACTGTTTTGAGTGGAATTTAATAAAAGCCTCAATTTTTGATTTATTAAATGTTTTGTTTTCTTCGAAAGAAACTTTTTTTAAAGAATAAGCCTTATTTTTTGTTCTTCTAGATAAAATTGTAATATTGCCCTTATATAATCCCAGCACAACATCACCTGCTACTTGTTTTCTATTTTTATCAATAATTTTTTGAAGTTTAATTCTTTTTTTTGAAAACCAATAACCATTGTAAACAAGCTCAGCATAGGCCGGCATAATTCTTTCTTTTGCATGAGCTGTTTCTTTATCAAGCGTCACGGACTCTATTGCTCTATGAGCAGAATATAAAATAGTTCCACCTGGTGTCTCGTATACGCCTCTAGATTTTATTCCAATAAATCTATTTTCAACTAAATCAACTCTTCCAATCCCATTTTTACCAGCTACTTCATTTAATTTATCTAGCAATTTTTCAGGACTTAATTTTTTTCCATTAATCGCTATTGGATCACCATTTTTAAAACTAATAGTAATTCTGGTTGTTTTATTGGGAGCTTTTTCTGGAGATGCAGTTCTTTGAAAAATAAATTCTGGCGCAGAATTTTTTGGGTGCTCTAAAACTTTTCCTTCTGTAGAGGTGTGAAAAATATTATCATCGATTGAAAAAGGCGGCGCTCCTTTTTTGTCTTTAGGTATCGGAATATTATTTTTCTTTGCATATTTAATTAAATCTGTTCTAGATTGTAATTTCCACTCTCTCCAAGGAGCAATTACTTTTATCTTTTTTCCAAAATAAGCATAACCCAATTCAAATCTTACTTGATCATTTCCTTTTCCAGTTGCGCCGTGTGAAACAGCGTAAGCTCCATATTTTTTAGCAATTTCGATTTGTCTTTTAGCTATCAAAGGTCTAGCGATGGACGTGCCTAATAAGTATACCCCTTCATAAGCAGCGTGAGCTCTAACCATTGGAAATACATAATCTTTTACAAATGTATTTTTTAAATTTTCTATAATAATTTTTTTAACACCTAATCTTTTTGCATTTCTAATTATTTTCTTTTCGTTAATCTCTTGGCCGATATCAGATGTATAAGCGATTATTTCTGCTTTATAATTTTCTTGAAGCCATCTTAA
>Ga0222717_10004025_pt1 | contig 10895 bp, 5 predicted proteins | sample C33_18DmetaG_FD_165053 | JGI IMG/M metagenome (GOLD analysis project Ga0222717, IMG submission 165053) | Estuarine water microbial communities from San Francisco Bay, California, United States - C33_18D | ecosystem: Environmental > Aquatic > Marine > Unclassified | place: USA: California...
GCTATATCAAGGTCCTATCAATATTATTTCCATCTGAATCAAAATCCATTCCTAGAAGAATCCAGTGTGCACTATCCTCTAAAAAACCTAAACATCAAAGAAGTAACAAAAGCCTGCAAACTATTAACAGAACACAACAACTACATCGCTTTATGCAAAACCCCCGAACGCATGGAATCCACAATATGTAAAGTATCCCATGCCGAACTCACCACAAATAAAACAAAAGACATCTTCTGTTTCGAAATAACAGCAAACCGCTTTCTAAGAGGCATGGTCCGAGCCATCGTTCAAGAACTCCTAAACATCTCCCAAGGCACCCCAATAGAAACAAGCCTCCTCCCCCTCCTAAAATCCAACCTCCCATCAAAAGAACTAAAATTCGCCCACCCCCAAGGACTATACTTAACCAAAATAAAATACCCCTACCAATTAAAAACCGCAGCTGTACCTCATCTGCGGGCATCCCTCGGGCACCTCATTTGCACGCAAACTTCGGCCCTTCGGGCTACCCACAACTGAGGCACATCTGCGATTTTTATGTTTCGCTTGTCATTATAATAATGGGAAGAAAAACTAAGTTTAATTAAGGGACTGAACCTTCGGGTATCTTATTTGAGCATAAATTTAGGCTCTTCGGGCTAGCCACAGCTGAGGCACATCTGCGATTTTTATGCTCCGCTTATCATTTAATTAATCGAGAAGAATTAAAACGAAGTTAAATTAAGGGGCTGAACGTAGGCAATAATGTCTTAATGTTAAAATTAGAATATAGAACTATCCCATCAACATAAAGAAATAAATAAGGAAAAGGCAAAGAAAGCAAAACAAAGATAATAAAGCCCCCCATTGCTTAAAAATCGCAGATGTGCCCCAGCTGTGGGTAGCCCGAAGGGCCGAAGTTTGCGTGCAAATGAGGTGCCCGAGGGATGCTCACAGATGGGGTACAGCTGCGGTTTTTAATCAGGCCCCGGAGATGCGGGGCATGGGCATCGCTTCGATGGCCATGTCGGCGTGTATGAATTTGAGTAGTAGATCTTTTTTTAGTTCTTGTTTGTCTGCTTTATCCCAAAGGTTAATCATCTCTCCTGGGTCTTCTTGTAGGTCGTATAATTCACCATAGGGTTGTCGGTAGTAGGTTGTTATTTTATAGCGTTCATCGATGTAGGTTTTGAGGTTCATGGTGGTGGGGTTGTGTCTGTTTTCAACAATCACGTGATCTCGAATGGTTTCTTTTTCACCGGTCCATACTGATTTTTGATCCAAGCCTGTCATAACACGTGGAATAGGAAGGTTTGCAAAACTCAAACAAGTTGGCGCGAGATCAACGGTTGATTGTAGGGATTGTGAGCGCAGACCTTGAGGAATGGTGCCGGGTTGTGAAACGATCAATGGCACTTTTAATAAATCTTCATAGTGATGAAGCGCTTTGGCGACCAATCCGTGTTGTCCTAAAAAATCTCCGTGATCGGTGGTGAAGACCACGAGGGTTTCTTCTGTTAGTCCGAGCGTGTCGAGATTGTCTAGGATTTTTCCGACGTATTTATCGAGCATGGTCATCATGCCGTACATGGTAGCGATGTTCTTTCTTTTGATTTCATCGGATCGTAAATGTGATTTTGCACCGTGAAGTGTATTGGAGCCTTCATCGGTTCTGTACGCGCTAAAGTCGGGTTTTTCTTCACGGGTCATTGCGTAGTGAGGGGGTTTGTCGTCAAATTCGCCGGGTGTGAATTGAGGTAAAGTGACTTCATTTGGGTCGTACATCGATGCATAGGGTTCGGGTACCATGTAAGCTGGGTGGGGATCAAAAAAACTGGCCCATAAAAAAAAGTTGTCTCCATCTTTGTGGTAATCATTCATAAGAGAATTGGTTCGTTCTGCTATCCAAGTGTTGTAATGAATTTCTTCTGGTATTTCCCAGGCGTCGCCGGGGTTCACTTTTTTATGTGCGGTTTCACCATCGCGTCGTTGAAAAAAATCTCGCCAGTTGCTGTAGCCTTTTTCTTCCATCCATAATCCGTAGTGTTGTCCAACATGGGGTTCGTCGGTGTGATTGCGTGCTAATTCTGCATTTTGAAAACCGTAAAAAGGATCCTTGTAGTTTTTCCAAAAATCCAGGTCTTGTAAAAGGGGATAAGCTTCAAGTGAAGGGTATTCTTCCATGGAACTAAGGGGTTGAAAATGGGCTTTGCCCACCAAACCGGTTCGGAATCCATTCTCTTGAAAGCGATCGCCAACCGTGGGAACAGTTTCCATTAATTTCGTTCCAAGTGAGTAAGCGCCGTGTTGGCTGGGGTACATGCCTGTTATCCAACTCGCTCTGGTTGGAGTGCAGGTTGGGTTCACGGTGTAAGCTCGATCAAAATGAATTCCACTGGCTGCGAGTCGGTCTAGATTGGGTGTTTTAATCTCTGGATTTAAAAAACCCATAGAGAACCAGTGTTGTTGATCACTGGTGATAAGCAAGATGTTTTTTGACATAATAGAATACGTAAAGGTATATTTTTAACTTTATATTTATATTATAGTCTTATATTGCTGAATATAAATAGATTTAATTTGATTATTTTGGTACAAATTTGATTAGAGATTTAAAAAACCCAAAAGGCATTTGGGTGCCACCCATTCATTTTTATAAAGCTGGAAGACAGAAGATCTCTTCCGATGCTTACTCTAATGATAAAAGTAAAGATACAGGCATGCCAAGAATTTTGATCAAACATACGATCAGTGGGAGAGGAAAAATTGATATCGAAGGTGTATCTCACGAGCTTGTGAAGGGTAGCATGTTTATCATAGAAGTACCTGGGCCATACTGTTACTATTATGACGGTTCCGACGAACCTTGGTGTTTTGAATATATCACGATAGCGCATCATTATGCCCAGGGGATTCTCCCTGATGCATTGCGCTCAAATCCAATTCTAGATATGGTTAAGCACAGCGAAATAACTAATGAACTCGAGAGTTTGATAAACCATTGGTTGGAGACTGAACGCGAAGTTAGTTTAAATGATTCGGCTTGGGCCTACCGATTTATCCTATCGTGTGTTAATATCGTTATGGAACGAGACGTTTCCAGAGAGCCATCTTATAATCTTAAAAAAATGATTTTAAAAAGTGCGGGTAAATGTTCTATTGGAGAGTGTGCTAAAAAAATAGGGTATACTCAACCGGCGATCACGCGTTTATTTTCTAAAACTTATGGAATCTCCCCAGGTCGTTTTTCATTACTTGTAAAATTGCGCAGAGCTTGTCGTGGTCTTGAACAGGGAGAAAATCTCAAAACCATAGCATGGCAATGTGGTTTTGTAGATGCAACGCATTTTGGAAGATCCTTTAAATCTGTTTTAGGAGTCAGTCCTGGTCAGTATAGAAAAAACCACGACCCCATTCACACTCCCTTTGATTTATTGGAACAGTGAAATATAGCGGGTAATGTTACATCTGGTCCATCGGGAATTTTCTTGTATAAATATACTCAAAAACAACCTTAACATTGCAGGACAAGATTTACATGACATAAGTTGACTTCTAACTGAAATTAAGTCCTCAGACTAACGGCGTCCTTGTGGTGATAGAAAAATCCTTTGCATCGTGTCTATCGATGTTGATTATTCTTAAAAAAAGTAAGTCTATGTAAAAAAATTTCCCTTTGAACCTTATATCTCGCCTTATCAATACTTGTTTTGAGTAATCTCTTGGTTAACCCAAAAGGGCTAGCTATGTGTGATTTTATTGATTAATATGAGCCATGTTTGAGAAATATGTATTGCCATTGAGAACGATGACTTTTAAAAATAAGTAATCAGAAATTAAAGCAATACGACATAGATGATTAGCTGAAAAACTGTTATTAAAAATTGAAGATTTGGCATGTTTATTATACTTCCGCAGTCAAATGTAATCCCTGTAGAGATGATAAAAGACGTAACAAAAATATCAGACATAAAGCTTAAACAACTATTAAAAAAATATAGTTTTTATGTTAAAGCTCTCGAGAGCGAAGTGAGCAGGAGAAAAAAAATCACAGTCATGACTGGCGTTAATACTGTCGAAGAAGGAATTCCTCAGGTTTCAGGTCAATCGGCTAAAATTGCGAAGATAAAAAAACTCATGAATAATAACGATACGAGTGCACTCAATCGCAGTGGAAGAATTGAAAAGCCTAAGTTGCATGCGTCCATCGCTCAGACAAAGGCTAAATCAATGAAAAGAATTAAGAGAAAATAAATATATTTTTAAAGTATATGAATCTTCAGAAGTATAGCACTGCATACTTATATTTGAGTTATGTCAAAATTTAATAATCTTAAAAATTATCTCAATTCATTTAAAGGCTTAAAATTACTCAAAGTAATTGAAGAGTGTCAATGGGAAGGTATTTATTATTGCTATCACGCTCCTGTTGATAAGTATGTTCAAATAGAAATCATTGATATCAAAGAAGTGCCTGATACCAAAAGAATATATATATTCAAAAAGCGGATTGAAAACTTAAGGGCTTTAAAACATCCTCATGTCGTCGAATTATTAAATTCAAAAATTAGCGAAGAATTCGGTTACATCATGATGGATGCTACTGAAACGATACGCTTAAGGGATGTGATCGACAAGTACGGTTCGACATCGCCTAAGCAGGCATTGACAATTACTAAAGACATTGCTTTAGCATTGGAGTTGTGCCATGCTCAAAAACATTTTCACGGTGAAGTTAGACCATCGAATATTTTCATTTCTTCAACGGGAGAGGTACAGGTAAGGAATTTTTTCTTATTTGAAAAAAATCAAGACTATATTTTAAATCTCTTAAAACGCAGGGCTGAATATGTGTCTCCCGAAATGATATCGTTTGAAAATATTTCATTTCAAACAGACATTTATTCTCTAGGTATCATCTTATATGAAATGCTTACAGGTAAGCCACCTTTTATGTCAGATGTTATAGACGATGTTTGGAAAATGCACCTGTCCGCGGATTTTGATTTGATTTCTTCAAGCATGCCAGACTTAGGCGTTTTAGATGCTATCCTCAAAAAAGCCTTGCACAAAGCACCTCATTCTAGGTATGATTCGATGAATGCATTTATCATGGAGATCAATCAAGTATTATTACAAATACCGGAAGAACTTTCTTTTAATCGCTATATTGAGAATGCTAAGCCCAAAAAGACAAAAGGCAATAAGGTTCTAAAAAGCTCAGTGAGGGGAGCAGGCAGTGAAAATGATCTGCCTACTAGTGCTGTACCGCCTAAAAAAGTGAATAAAAAAAAATCGGCATTGCTGAGTATTTCGATCAGTGCAGCTAGTTTTTTATGCATAGGCGTATTTTGTTATTTTATGTGGTCGCAGTATCAAAAGAGTAATGGAATAGAAGAGGAGGTTGCATCAAAACCAAGTAAGCCGACAGCTGAAGAAATAAGATTAGCAGAAGAAAAAGAAAAGAGCCGCTATAGAAAAACTTATACAGGGCCTAAAAAAACTAATAAAAAAACTATACAAAAAGACCGTAAAGAAAAAGAAGAACCCGCAAAAGAAACACCTCAGATAGATAACAACGAATCTGATGAGAGGAATCCAGAGTATGACTCAATCAAAGAAGATATTAAAGAGCTCAAGGCTGCTATAAAACTGCCAAAAGATGAAGCGATCGCATACTTAGAAAAAAAGTTAGAAAGCCCAATACCTCTTATACGCTTACTTGCTAATCAAATTTTAAGAGATGTTCGTGGTAATAACTTAGTTGAATTTTCTCAAGTTGATGATGCAGAAGAAAAAGTGAACCTAGCTACAGAAATTTTCACTAAGATCAATGACGATGACCCAAAGGTAAAATTAGAGTTGCTTAAAAAAATATCTTCGAGTGTGGATATGGATACTAAAGAATATTTATTAGTTCTAGCTCAAGATAAAACAGAAGAAGTTGCAATGAAAGCTTTAGCTCAATTAGCATTGGATCAAAACACTGATGCCTTGCCTTTATTAGTGGATAAATTTAAACAAAACCCTCACGACAATCAGCTAACTGAGATGCTTTTTTCATTTAAAGAAAAAAGCGAAGAGTATATTGCTCCTTTATTAACATCAGAGGAAGATGTTCTTCGCAAGAGAGCTCTTCAGTTTTCTTTTTACTACAATTCTGAAGCAACAGTGAAAACAATCGCTGCTATGATTTTACAAAATAAACCGGATGCTTTTCGAGCAGCTTTGTGTTTGGCTCAGGGCTCAGCTTCTCATAACAAAGAGCTGCTGAGGCTTGTTCTGGAGAGCAATGAACAGGCGCGCGAAATTGCTTTGTTGGGTTTGTGTGAATTAAAAGAACCCCAAAGAAAAACAATGCTATCACAGGCCTCTTTGACAGCAACTGGTGATATTGCTGAACAGATTCAGATTCAACTCCTTCAATATAAAAAAGATTTCTCCAGCATTGAATTGAGCAGAAAGCAATTCGAATTTTGCTTATCCGATTTAAAAATAAACGATCGTAAAATGTTCTGTAAGTTATTGTCAAAGCATATCGGTGTCTTTGAAGAGGAGATGGATGCACGTATCTATAAGATGCTCACTGATATGCAAAATGATGCTATACCTGCATTGTATCAACTCTACGCTTCTAATGAAAACGCAGCTCTTAGAAAAAAACTCATTTCAACACTGGGTTCTATTAAATCTTCTGTTTCTGCAGCAGCTCTGCTAAAAATACTATCTGAGAGTAAGGGTGTTCAAAAACAAATCATGGATGCTTTGATTGCACTAGACCCTATTTCGACCAAAGCGATTGCTAGCAGTGAAGTATCCTTAGAGAAAAAAACGATCTTGTTTTCAAAGATGCCAAGTATTTATGCGCTCACTGAACTGATAGCGCTATTAGATAAAAATGATAAAAGGCTTTTTGATGTTGCTTATAAAACACATACCACACCGGAAGAATTCTTAAAGAAAATTTTCATTAAAAGTAGCAACGACCGTTTGTTAGAGCATGCGATATCAAAATCAAAAAGCAAAGCATTGGTGCCGCATTTTCCATTATTAATTGAACTCTTGGCGAAGGATAAAGATTCTTTGAGAGAAAAATGCTTCGACATACTGAAAGAGCATCCTGCTTATATCCAGTCTTCACTGTATGAAATGATGCAAAAAACAAAACACGAAGACATTATTTTTAATTGTATTGATATTGTGGAAGCAGATAATCCAAACCTTCTACAAATACTCGCATTGGGTTTTGACTCTAAAGATGTTAAAACGAGATCTAATGCACTGAAGAAATACATTGAATTCTCATTGCCAGTATCGGATCATTTGTTAGATCTTTATTCAAGAGAGAAAGATAGAAAGATCAATAAAAATATAATAAAGTTTTTCAATAAACCAGCTAACAATCAAAATATAAACTTTCATTTGATCAATTGTGGTTCAAAGAGTTCAAGTTTAAAAAAGGCATCGCTAGTATTTTTAAATAAATTAGATTTTAATAAATCTAATTCAAATGCTTTAGGGCAGTCATTTGCAAAGCCTTATTCGCTGAGCATAAAAAAAGTTGTTCTCAAAATATTTTATAACAAAGACCCTACGTCTTTAGTTGGACATTTATGCAATGCCTTGCCAACGAATAATGAAGAAGACTCAGACTTCATGAGAAAATCGATAAAGGGTTTTGGGAAAAAAGCTGGACCTGCTTTGGTGGCGCGCATGAATGCATCAACCGATGCCGTGAAGGAAATAAAACACATTCTTGAAGAAATGAAACTCACTGTTTCGTATAGTATTGAGAGGAAGAAGTTTGTTCTTGATTAAAAAAAGATTTTTTAAGGCGTTGACCACCTTTGCCTTGGTGCCTTGTGTGTTTTTATCGGTTGGCGTATCTCAAACATATTTATTGGATAGTTTTACAAGTTTAAAATCGCATTGGAAACTTGTACCGGGTTATACCGTGACAAAGTCGAATCACGATCATTTGGTCTCTCAGGGTACATTGGGTGAAACCCTGTGGTTAAAAAATAAAATCCCTGAGAAAGCAGAATTGAATTTCTTTTTTTTCATGCCAGGCTTAGATGCCAGAGCTGGTTTTTCTTTAAAAAATAACAATAAACACTTGCGTTTTCACTGCTCGGGCATCGCTTATGGGAACAAAGACAACAAAGACAACAAAGACAACAAAGACAACAAAGACAACAAAGACAACAAAGACAACAAAGACAACAAAGACAACAAAGACAACAAAGACAACAAAGACAACAAAGATAACGAAAAAGAGGCTGAAGTTAGAGAAGTAAACGAAGACGGCAACGAAAACAAAGAAGCCGTTGCGTTGAGCTCTGCTGTTGAATTAAATGTTATAGAAGCGGAAAGTGTTAAAAATTTATATGCGTCCGGAAGAAGTGTTTATGAAAATAAATGGCATCACCTTAAAATTGTCAGAAAACACACCTCCTTCGAATGCAGCTTAAACAATCGCGTTATATGCCACTTTGAATTAGAAGGTGATGCAATTGAATTTGGTTTATGGAATTCTGGAGAAGGCCTGGTTCATTTTGATGAATTAGAAATCAAAGAAGTCTCAGAGTCAGCTGTGAATATAAGTAATAAAAACCCAATGGCTTCACTAGCATTGCCGAGAGATTTAAAGGTGAATAAGGGTGAGTGGAGTTTGATATACTTGCCGTCAAAGGGTAGAACCGTTCTTCAGCAAAGCTCAGCTGGGGTTGCTGAGCTAACGCTTGAAAATACAGCTCTAGACCGCTATGTGTTTAATACAAAAATAAAATTGAGTTCTGGTGGCGAAGCGGGCCTCATTTTAAAAAGTGATGAAGTAAACAAAATCCTTTTCAAAATTTCTAGTATTGAAAAGTACCCCGTTCAAATTTTGAAAAAAGTAAAAGATAAAAGTATTATCTTGCATAAATTGAAAACGCCGATTTTTCCCGGTAATTGGTATGATGTTAAGGTTGTTTATAGCGGTTGGAAATACAGTATTTATTTAAATGGTATGAAACAATTTGATTTCTCACCAAAGTCAAATATTACAGATCGCTTAGGTTTTTTTAGCGATAAAAGTTATTTAACCTTGTTTGATGGTTTGAACCTAAAACTAAAAGGTGAAATAAAAAGCTATGTTTCAATGGATTCTTTCTCGCCAAAGCATGTTGTTAGTGAGTCTTGGAAAAGTAAAAGAAAGTTTTTCTGCGCACCGAATAATGATAAAAACATCATGTCTTTCTTAGAAGATATCTCTTCGAGTGGTTTCTTGCAAACTATCGTGAAGGCCGGAGAGGAATTTGAAAAATGTACTTTGCGTTTCTCGTCATTTAATTTAGAATTTGAATGCATTGTCTTTAGGGAGAAGAAAAATCTCTACGCTGTTCTTCTGAGCAATCAAGAGGATAAAGAGATTTCTGCGGATCTCATAAAGAAGATCAAAACATTCGAAAAACAATATCAAACACTACAAAACAAAGCTTATTTCCCATTGGCGATTGTTGATTTAAAGAAAGAAAACGCATTCAAATTTAAATCGGGTCCTTCTTATGTGGTAGCTAAAGGTGTGACAGAATACCCATTAAGCATCAATGATAAAAAGGTATACGGTTTTAAACTTAAAGATAATGAAAGTTTTACAGTAGAGCTAACAGGTGAAGGGAAATGTGTATTGAATGATTTCTATGCTAAAAAAATGGAGACAAGCAGTGCTCATGAAGACTTTCTCGTATTGAATAGTATTGAACTACTGAATGGAAAATGGGATTATGAAGGTGCAAGTTTAGATGAAAAGAGTATAAGTATTGATGATATGATTGATTTTCAGCCTAAACTGAGTAAGAACTTTTCATTCACTTTTCAAATGCAAAAAATGAAAGTTGGCGATGCGTTTAATTATTTAGTGAAAGGCAGTCATGCTAAACAGCCAATTGTGACCCAATTTAAATGTGAAGAAGAGGGGATTGTTGTTATCAGTGCTAGCATCGGTAAGAGATTGCTCGTATCGGAACAATTTGAGCGTTTTCACGATTTTTCGTTCAGCCTTAAAAAACAAGCAAATGCCTTCACATGGTTCTTTAATGATAATGAAATTGTTACACGCGAGATAGAACAAAATTCACTTTCTTACCTTTTATCTTTGGGAAGAGTGCAAGGTGCTTTTAAAGTTCACTCTATGAAGATAACGGCATACCCAGATTTATTGTATGCGATGCAATCGGCAGATAGTTTTTTGCACGATACGCGTGCATGGCAACCGAATAGTTTGTTTAAAGTCCCAGTACAAAATGGGAATAAAGATGCATACTGCGAGTTAAACCAAAGCACAACTCCATCGGTTTTTGCAGAAGTGTTGCCAAAAAGGTTTTTGATGTCGATGTCGATGAATTATTCCAATGCACTCAATAACAATCATCAGCTAACTTTTACATCAGCGGATCAGCAATATGTTTGCAGTGTCATGCCTGTTGAACAGGGATGTTATATTGAATTTAAAAAGAACGGATCAAAAGCCTTTAGTATGTTAAGTGTTAAAAAAATATTTAACTTAGGCATAGCCTTCAGTGAAGACGAACTCACGTTGTTGATTGATGGCTCAAAAGTCGGTAGTACAAAAATAAAATCATCTGGAGAATATATTCAACTTAAAATGAGTCTGAATAAAAGTGACGAAAGGAACTCCGTTGGAGTGAAAAATATTGCCTTTTTTATGGGTGTTGATTTATAGATTCATTTACTGTTGTTAGGTGTTAATCCTGAAATAGGATGAACTCGTCAAAGTATTTTAAGGGTTATCTTCTAAATCAATTGCATGCATTTTCATCACGTCCATATCCAAAAACTCTTTTACTGACATATGTGTGGCTTTTAACCGTAGTTTTGGTTTGATCCCAGCAGAAATAGCCGCAACAACT
>Ga0222717_10004031_pt1 | contig 10889 bp, 8 predicted proteins | sample C33_18DmetaG_FD_165053 | JGI IMG/M metagenome (GOLD analysis project Ga0222717, IMG submission 165053) | Estuarine water microbial communities from San Francisco Bay, California, United States - C33_18D | ecosystem: Environmental > Aquatic > Marine > Unclassified | place: USA: California...
AAGCTTAGATTTTGTATTCAAAAACAGTTCATTGTAAGCAGAAAAATAATATTTGTTTTGTTCTTTGGAACTGATTGGAATATTTAACCCTAAAAAATAGCGGATCCGCATTTTAAAATCAGATTCGACAAAACGTTGTTCAAAACGATAGCGATGACTCAATTTTAGTTTCCCTAATTTTTGCTTCGAAATAAATTGTTGGAAAATTCGATGCTCGTTTACACGAACTTTGGGATCAGAATCTGAAGTATAATTCTCGGATAAAATATATCCATATCCCAGGAGAATATTTCTTTCACTTTCTCCAAAGGTATATCCCAAGCCTGTTCTCAACAACAACTGCTCTAGGTCACCAATTGCGTCATAATTTCGATACTGTACCTCATGATGCAAATTCCACTTTTCATTCAACTGCTTGTTCCCAATATAAAGCAACCAATTCCCTAAATTACTATCTTGTGCATGGATCAAATTAGGTAGCGCAAAAACCCAGGTCAACCCTACCCATAGTAATCTTTTTGTCAATTTACTTTTAGTCATAAAAACGAACTACTCCTGAATGGATATCATACATTCCGCCCACTATTTTGATCTCTCCTTTGCTTTGCATTTCTGCTAAAACTTGACTTCCCTCTACGATTTTGTCCATCGTGAGTTCAACATTTTTTTTGGCTACTTCGTTTACAAAATCAATATTAGATGAATTTCTCAAACTAGCATCTTGTGGAGAAGAAACTGCATTTACTGCGGGTTTGATTTTTGATAGCATTCCCGTTAGTTTTCCTAATTTGGCGTCATCGCAAGCGCCCTTAACAGCTCCACAAGCCGTATGTCCCAAAACAAGGATAAGTTTTGTCCCTGCAAGCTTGCAAGCAAACTCCATGCTACCAAGAATATCATCATTTACAAAGTTTCCTGCAATACGAGCACTGAAAATATCTCCTATTCCTTGATCAAAAATCAATTCTGAAGATACTCTTGAGTCTATACAGCTCAAAATTGTAGCGTAAGGGTATTGTCCTTGACTGGTAGCCTTTACTTGTTCCATTAAATCACGATCTGCTTTTGACTTTTCTTGAAATCTGATGTTCCCCTCTTTTAAAAGTTGAATTGCAGATTCAGGATTTATTGATGCTTGTGTTTCTTTAGTATGTGCTTTCATTTCTATTAATATTAATGTTTATTATACTATTTAGTACGTCTATTTTTAATACTTAAAGTAAACTTAAAGGTTTACTTTAAGTATTTTTAATGCATTTTCTGAAAAATTTTTATAAACAAAAATCTGGGGGAGGAGAAATAATATTTAAACGAGGTTTTGAATACCTTTTAAAAACGTAAGCAAGGATATTGTTTTTTGAATATCCAAAATATTGAGAAGAATTGGATTTGAGTGAGGGCAATAAGATTTCAAAATCCAAATGCTTTTCATTTCCTTTTTCTTCTTCAGAATTAGAAAATATCTCAGAAATATCTACAGATTTTTGAGAAATAACAAGAGTTATTGGCGAGATTATGAAGAGTAGAAATACTACAGAAAAAAGTATGGATATTCTTTTTTTGGGCATTAAAATATGTTTAATGAATCAAATATAAGAATACTTTTGCTTTGAAAATACTTAAATCAGCTTTTAACTAAATCAAAAATATTGTTCTAAATACTAACAATTCAGTTATTAGTCCTTTACAAATGATTCAGAAGTTCCTTCCCAGTCCGGATCAGCAGCACCTTTCCAGTAAGTTTTCAAACTATCAATTGCAATTGCATGAACCCTACCAAAACGGGCAATCTCATCAATCATTTTATGAGGGTGTTGTATTGGATCAAGATCTGCATTAATCTCTGAAACTTTTGGATGATTTTCTACCCAAAGGGTATCTCCGACAGGATAAACTCGTGGGAGCATCAAAGCTTTTTCAAGAGAAACACCCTGATCAATATAACGACTAATTACTTGTGCAACAGCTGGAACAATTCTGCTTCCTCCTGCTGCACCTAAAGCAAGAACTACATTACCTTTTTCTGTGAGCAATGTTGGTGAAATATGAGAATTAGCGCGATCCCCTGGTTTGTAGTCACCAAGATATCCCCCAAGGGTGACTGCATAAATAAACCCAAGGCCTTTAGAAGCTACTTTTGATCCCATTATAGGTCCTACTGTCTGGGTTAGAGAAACAACATTTCCAGATGAATCTGCAGTTGTTAAATGGGTCGTATGCCCATCGGGAGCTTTCCAAGACTCAGGAATTTGTGAAGACTCTACCGAGGCAATACTCTGTGTTTGACTGTTTATCTCCTGAGCAAATTCACCTGCATTTTTATAAGATAAAATCATTTTTAATGAATCTTTATATTTTTGAGCAGTTCGATATTCATAGGCATATCGAGTTGCTTTGCCCATAGTTACCGCCCAATCATTTTCGGAAAGAGGGGTTTTTATTTGGTCTAAAATTTGTAAAATTTGAATAGTAATTGCCCCAAAAGAAGGTAAATACAAAGCATGAACCTTATGCCCTTTATAAACACCTTCGATTACTTCGGCATCCAATGCTTTATAATTTTTTAGATCTTCTAAAGTCAATATCCCTCCCTGGGATTGAATGTCTTCAACGATTTTTTCCGCTATTTCACCTTCATAAAAGCCTTTATGACCTTGGGCAGAAATCACTTTTAGGGTTGCAGCAAGATTTTTCTGAATAAATAGACTATTTGCTTTGAAAACAGAACCATCGGTATTGAGAAAATTCTCAGACGTCCCCTCAAATTCTTGCAGTTTATCTTGGACTAATTCTTGACGATAAACTTCGCCTGGTAAAATAATAAACCCGTTCTCAGCATAATTGATTGCTGGTCCCATAACTGTATAAAGATCAAGTAATCCGTGTTCCTTTTGCAGTTTTATTAGTCCAGCTACAACGCCCGGAATTCCAATAGTTTCATAACCATAGGAGAACTTTTCTTTCAAAGGAACATAATTAATTGGCACCTCAGTTGAAGCGTCAACTCCTCCGATTTTACCATTTCCCTTTCTGAAAATTGCCTGGAGTCTTCCTCCTATTCCGCTCATACTTGGCTCAACTACCGATAAGGTAAAAGCCGAAGCTACAGCAGCGTCGAAAGCATTTCCACCCATTTGGTACATTTCCATTCCAGATTTGGTTGCCAAAGGATGTGCACTTGAAACCACACTATTATCAATGTTTGCTTTTTCAAAAGGAAGATTACAAGATGAAAAAAACAATAGAATAAGAATTACCGTCGAAAACTTAATACAAACTTTCATAATACACTTTTTATTTTATTTTTTGTAAATCAGAAGCTAATGCTTGAACTTGCTCCATAACACGTAACAAGTTACCTCCCCAGATTTTCTCAATTTCTTTTTGAGTGTAACCTCTTTTTACAAGCTCTTTTGTTACATTCAAAGTTTCTGAAGCATCGCTCCAGCCCTCTATTCCTCCTCCCCCGTCAAAATCAGAACTAACTCCCACATGATCGATTCCAATTTTATCTTTTATATAATCAATATGATCCACAAGATCACTAACCGAAACTGGAGGAACATCTTTCTTGAGAGATTTAAGGGCTTCTTTTGCTAAATACATTAATTTTTTACGCTCTTTAATGTATTCTTGGAGGTTGTCAAATTCCAAAGCTCTCATTTGGTATTTATCCAGAACCTTAATATTGTTTTTAGCTCCAATACTTCTTAGAAGAGAGTCTTTGGCTTTAAAATAATTATTGTGTTTTTCGGTGTTTAAATAAGAGCTGAAAGCAACGGTTTGAACAACTCCTCCGCTTTCTTTTACCCACTGTAATTGTTCATCATCTAAATTTCTGGAGTGATCACACAAAGCCCGAGCCGAAGAGTGCGAGGCAATTACTGGAGCTTTTGAATGCTCCACCATTTGTCGGATTGCTTCTTTTGAAGGATGTGAAATATCAATCATCATTCCGTAATAATTCATTTTCTCGATGACTTGCTTTCCTAGATCGCTGAGTCCGTTATGCAAATAAATATTATCCTTTTCGCCTGTGTTAGAATCAGAAAGTTGACTGTGTCCGTTATGAGCTAATGACATATACCTTGCTCCACGATTATAAAAAACCTCAACATTATTGATGTCTTCACCAATTGGATATCCGTTTTCGACTCCAATCATGGCAACTTTTTTTCCACTCTTCCATATTCTTCTTACATCATTTGGTGTCAGTGCCAGCTCTATTTGATTGGGGGCATAGGCATTTACTAAACGATGAATGGCACTAAACTTATCATCAGCATTTTCTGCTGCTTTGGCATAACCCGAAGCATTCAAGCTGTCTTGTCCGGTGTAAACAATAAACCATGCAACATCCAGCCCTCCTTTTTGCATTCCAGGGATATGAACTTGAGATTGAGTTTCAGAACTATAATTCAGCGAATCGGTAAAATTCCCTGTATTTATATCGTCATGGGTGTCAATTGTAATTACGGCTTTGTGAATTTGTTCGGCCTTGGTCATACCAGTAATAGGTTTGGACTTTTTTTCTTGAGCACAACTAAAAATAAGAAAGATCAATAAAAGTGTGTTTATTTGAATGGAAGCTCTCATATATAAAAAGATTTCCAACTAAGTTATGAAATCCTTTTTTAAGGGATTTTTTAACTAGGTTACCTTTGGCTTTTCCAGATTGCTTGAAAAAAAGCTAATTTGCATAAAAATAAAAAACATGCAAAGTCCAGAAATATCATCAGTCATAAACAAAAAGCTTCTCGAAAATGGTTTGAGTGAAAACCTTGCTGAAATCAGTACAACGGGGATTCTCTTTTTATCGTACCTTCTCATTTCGATTCTTCTTTTCTGGTTTTCTAGGAAGATTATTATTGGCTTTTTTGCTCAAATTTCAAAAAAAACCAAAAGTACTTTTGATGATATTTTACTTTCACACAAAACACCTAAATTAATTTCATACTTACCTTCTTTATACTTAATACACAAACTTATCCCCAAGCTTTTTTCTTCGCATCAATGGCTCGAAAATATTTTTGAAGCACTGACTGTAGTTGTAGCTCTTGCATTGACTCGGGCCTTGTTAAAATCACTAAGCGATTATCTCAAAACATTAGATTCTTTTAGAGACAAACCCATTGACAGCTATATTCAAGTGATTATGATCTTTCTTTGGTTTGTTGGAGGAATAATCATTCTTTCGATACTGACAGGGACCGAGATAGGAGCTTTTTTGACTACGTTAGGAGCCTTATCTGCAGTATTACTCTTTGTTTTCAAAGACACCATTCTGGGCTTTGTGGCCAGTGTTCAAATTACAGTAAACGACACCGTTCGAATTGGAGACTGGATAAGTATGCCCAACAACAATGCAGACGGCACTGTAATTAGCATCAGTCTTTCTACAGTTCAGGTACAAAATTTTGACAACACCATTACTTCCATCCCAACGTACAAGTTAATTTCTGACTCTTTTATCAATTGGCGAGGTATGAGCGATTCCCCAGGAAGAAGAATCAAACGTTCTCTTTTAATCAAAGTCAGCAGTATTCGTTTTCTTAAGGATGAGGAGCTCTCGCAACTCAAAAAAATAAAATTATTGTCTGAATTTATTCAAACCAAAGAAGAGGACATCAAAACCCATAACTCCAATTCAAAGGCAGACAAATCTCTTTTGATTAATGGTCGTAACCTAACCAACATTGGTTTATTCCGAAATTACACAGAAGCCTACTTAGAGCAGCATCCAATGTTGAATAAAGACATGACGATGATGTGTAGGCAATTGGCTCCAAGTTCACAAGGAATTCCGATCGAAATTTACGTCTTTAGTAAAGATAAAGACTGGAAAAACTATGAATATATTGTAGCAGATATTTTTGACCATTTATTGGCTTCTACTAAGTATTTTCATTTAGAATGTTTTGAACTTTCACCTTTAATTCCTCGATCAAATGTTTAAAAAAATACTTTTTTTAGTACTACTGCTGAGCTATATTATTTCTTTGGGTCAGGATATGTCTGGCGAAAAACTAATCGATAAAAGCATTCAGTACCACGACCCTAACAACAATTGGGTTAAGTTTTCAGGGGAATTGAAGATTACAATGGAAACCCCGTCAAGGAATCCCATAATAAGTTCTGTTTTTATTGATTTGCAAAAAGAATATTTTAGAAATCAGTACGAGAGCGATTCTAATTTGATTTTTCAAGTGCTTGATAAAGAAGTTTGTTCAATTCTCTTTAATGGGAAAGCCGAATTCAGTCCTGAAGAAGAAAAAAAATACCGCCTCACTTGTAATCAAGCCAAACGAACAAGAGATTATTACACCTATTTGTTCGGTCTTCCCATGAAACTCAAAGATCCAGGCACACTAATCAATCCAAAAATAGAAAAACGCTCTTTTAGAGGAAAAGAATATCTTGTTGCTCAGGTAAATTACAAAAAAGAAGTAGGGAATGATCGGTGGTATTTTTATTTTGATCCAATCACATATGCCATGGAAGTATATCAGTTTTATCATGAGGAATCAAAAAACGACGGGGAATATATTTTATTGGCTGAAGAAATTGTAATCAACGGAATCAAAATGCCCAAAAACAGAGCATGGTATTACAACAAGGATGATAAATACCTTGGAACTGATTTTTTGTTCAAAAATTCAAAACCTTAGAGCTGCATGTTACTTAAACAAATTCATGCAATATGGAATCCCGAGTGCTATCACGGTTGGGGAAAGTCTAAAAAATTTTTTGAAGGCTGGTATTACAAAATAATAAGTCCAGATCAAAAACATGCATTTGCAATCATCCCTGGAATTGCAATGAATGAAAATGGGGATAAACAAGCTTTTATTCAAGTCTTAGACGGGAAAAAACTCGAAGCTTCTTATCATAAATTTGATGCTCAAGAATTTATTCCTAAACCTAAGAGACATGATTTACAAATTGGGGGAAATCGTTTTACAAACGATAGTATTGAGCTTGATTTACCCAGCCTAAAAGGGCATTTAAGGTTTAAATACAGATTTCCATGGTCCAGTAGTTGGCATTCACCGGGTATCATGGGCCCTTTTTCTTTTGTTCCTTTTATGGAATGTTATCATGGTATTTTGAGTATGGATCATAGTATAGAGGGAAGCCTAATTCATCAGAATAAACTCGTTTCTTTTGAACAAGGTAGAGGTTATATAGAAAAAGATTGGGGACATTCTTTTCCAGAAGCATATATTTGGATGCAAAGCAATCATTTTAGTCGATCAGGAATATCCTTCAAAGCATCGATTGCTAAAATCCCCTGGATGGGAACATCTTTTATCGGAAACATTGCTGGGGTTTTGATCAATGGAAATCTTATTGAATTTACAACGTATAACCGATCTCAATTGAAGCAATGTTCTGTTTCTAAAAAAGAAGTCGTTATCAAAATGGAAAATCGTTCTCACAAACTTTGGATTCGAGCAGAACGAGAAAAAGCAACTCCATTGGCTGCACCAATTGCTGGTTTTATGGATGCTCGAATTGAAGAAAGTATGAATGCTAAAATTCACCTAAAATTAATGCTTAAAAAAACTGGAGAAATCTTGTTGGAAGATAAGGGGACATCCGCAGGAATTGAAGTGGCAGGAAATTTTGCTGTTTTACTAAAATAGGTTAACTCATTTTCTGAGAAACCTCAGGTAAAGGGCGAAAAGACAAAGAAACGATCCCCCAGGTAACAAAAACAATCCTACCAATAAAGGGTAAAATTTCTTGGAGTCCGTTCTTCTAACTGTGTCTGGGAGCTCATTTAAATGTTCTCTAAAGCTTTTTCTAATCATAGAGTAATTCTTAATCAAATTTAAGTTACTTTTTTCAAGGGATGCAAATTTAATTTGGATTGAAAATAAAAACATCTAATTAGTATATTTAATCTCTGAAGCTCAAAAACAATAAAATAAGATAACGTACTTTTGTAAAAACAAATTTTTTGAAACAAATTTTTCCAATACTGCACTGGCTTCCCAGGTACCAAAAAAAGATGATTTGGAATGATGCTGTTTCTGGAACTACAGCCGGAATATTGGCTATTGCTCAAGGAATGGCTTATGCTATAATTGCAGGACTCCCACCTGTTTTTGGACTTTATGCTGCGTTAACCCCTCAAATTGTTTATGTATTTATGGGTACTTCTCGACAGCTGTCGATAGGAGCAGTAGCTATGGACTCTTTAATTGTTGCTGCCGGGATTGGAACCCTCAACATTGTTGGAGTTGAGCAATACATAGCAGCAGCAGTTTTTTTGGCACTTTTAGTAGGCTCAATTCAATTGTTGTTAGGAACCTTTAAGCTTGGTTTTTTAGTGAATTTTCTATCCAAACCCGTTTTGAGTGGATTTACCTCTGCTGCTGCGATAATTATTGGACTAAGTCAATTGAAACACATATTAGGTGTTGACATAGCACAAACAAATCAAATTCACGTTCTTTTGAGTGAAGTTGTCTCGAAAGTTTCACAAACCCACCTGCTCAGTTTTGGTATAGGTATTACAGGGATCGTTTTAATCAAAACTTTTCAAAAAATCAATAAAAAAATTCCTGCTATCCTTGTTGTTGTCGTTTTTGGAATCCTGCTTTTGTATTTTACCCAATGGCAACTTAATGGAATTAAGATTGTAGGAAATATACCCCAAGGCCTTCCAGATTTAAGGATTCCAAGTTTTAACAAGGATCAATTTACAGAGCTTATCCCTGTAGCCATTACATTAGCAATGGTTGGTTTTACCGAAGCAATATCAATTGCAAAAGCCATAGAAGAAAGACATACAGAATACGAAATAGATCCCAATCAAGAATTAATTGCACTGGGTAGTGCAAATATCATTGGATCTTTAGCACAATCATACCCTGCTACTGCATCATTTTCGAGATCAGCAATTCAAGATCAGGGAGGAGCAAAGTCAGGAATTGCTGCCTTGTTTAGTGCTGGACTTGTATTACTCACCTTACTTTTTTTAACCCCTCTTTTTTATTATCTCCCCATACCTATTTTGGCTGCAATCATAATGGTTTCTATTTTTGGATTGGTTGACTTCAATTATCCCAAAAAACTATGGGTCAAAAACCGAGAAGAGTGTATTCCTTATTTGTTTACATTCATAATAACAATGACCGTAGGGATTCCACAGGGAATTCTTTTAGGAGTTCTTATATCTTTGTTGACAATGATCTACCGAACATCTAATCCCCATATTGCGGTGCTTGCCAAAATAAAAGGAACTCATTATTACAAAAATATCAGCCGTTTTGAAGATGATATTGAAACTGATGATCGAATTTTAATTCTCCGATTCGATTCGCAATTATTTTTTGGAAATAAAGACTTATTCAAAAAAGAATTGTTGAAACAAATCAAAAACAAAGGTGCTGCCTTAGAACTCATCATCATTAATGCAGAAACGATTAATTATATTGACTCAAGTGCGCTCGGTATGCTCGAAAAAATATTTGATAACCATAAAAACCAGGGGACAAGAATTATGATTGCCGGAGCTACAGGACCAGTCCGCGACATCATTTTTAAGAATGATTTAATCCAAATAATTGGTGAAGAAAATTTGTTCATTGAGACTTCAGAGGCGGTAAATGCCTTTTTGGAAGGGATAACGAACTCGGATATTCAGAAAAAAATAACCCTACAAAGTAAAACAGATACAAATCTTATTGAAAGATAAAACCATTAAAAAAACCTAAATGTTAATCGAACAAATTTATACAGGATGTCTAGCGCAAGGGGCCTACTATATTGAAAGCCAAGGAGAGGCTGCCATCATAGACCCTTTGCGTGAAATAACACCTTACATCAAAAAAGCAGAAAAAAATGGAGCTCAAATCAAATATATTTTTGAAACACATTTTCATGCAGATTTTGTTAGTGGACACCTTAGTTTGTCAAATAGAACAAAGGCTCCAATCGTTTTTGGACCCACAGCTGAGACACATTTTGAATCAATAATCGCAAAAGATGGTCAACATTTTGCTCTAGGTGAATTAACTATTGTTGCACTTCACACACCGGGACATACCATCGAAAGTACAACCTATTTACTCAAAGACAAAAAGGGAAAAGATCATGCCATTTTTAGTGGAGACACCTTGTTTTTAGGGGATGTTGGACGCCCAGATTTAGCACAAAAAGGAGCAGAAATGACCCAAGAACAACTTGCGGGAATGCTTTACAAAAGCTTACGGACCAAAATCATGCCTCTTGCAGATGATGTAATTGTTTATCCAGCACATGGTGCTGGTTCTGCTTGCGGGAAAAATCTAAGTAAAGAAACTGTTGGTACCCTAGGAGAGCAAAAAAAAATAAATTATGCCCTTCGAGAAAACATGACCGAAGCTGAATTTATAAAAGAAGTTACTGAGGGCTTACTGCCTCCTCCTGAGTATTTTCCATTAAATGTCAAAATGAACAAAGAAGGTTATGAAGACTTTGAAACCGTTATTAAAAGAAGTCAAAAAGAATATTCTGTAGAGGAACTTGAAGAAATTGCCTACCGTTCTGATGCTGTTATTTTGGATGTGCGAAGTCAAGACGAATTTGCCAAAGGGCACATTCCCCAGTCTATTTTTATTGGGCTAGATGGAGGTTTTGCTCCATGGGCAGGAGCTGTTATTGCAAATGTAGACCAGCCCTTGCTGCTTGTAACTCCCCAAGGAAGAGAACGCGAAGCCATAACTCGGCTTTCGAGGGTGGGCTTTGACCATACTCTAGGCACCCTTAAAGGGGGATTTGATACTTGGAAAAATTCTGGGAAAGAAACAGATCAGGTAAAATCAATCACAGCTGAGGAATTCAAAAACAGCATTTCTGAAAAAACGGAAATATTTGACATACGAAAACCGGATGAATTC
>Ga0222717_10004037_pt1 | contig 10885 bp, 12 predicted proteins | sample C33_18DmetaG_FD_165053 | JGI IMG/M metagenome (GOLD analysis project Ga0222717, IMG submission 165053) | Estuarine water microbial communities from San Francisco Bay, California, United States - C33_18D | ecosystem: Environmental > Aquatic > Marine > Unclassified | place: USA: California...
AGTAAATTATGATTGGGGTAAGTTTGATAAGGTAGCAGATAGAAAAGAAAGAAGAAAACAATTAGAAGAGGAAGCTAGAGAACGTAAAGATAATACCGATGTAACTAACTGATAATCAGATGGTTATGCTGTGAGTGAGGTCGCTACAAAACAAAGTACCAAATTATTTGTTTATTAGGACATTTTTTTGTATATTAGTATCAATAATAAAACATTATGAAAATAAGTTACGCAATAACAGTATGTAATGAGTTTGTAGAAATACAAAAACTCATACCATTTCTTTTAGAACATAAAAGACATGAAGATGAAATCGTAGTTCTATACGATTCAAAAAATGGTTCTAAATCAATAGAAACATTCCTAAGAGCAAAATCAATCAATGGTGAGTTTAGTTGGCATAAAGGAGAGTTCGATGGACACTTCTCTAATTGGAAAAACAAACTTACAGATTTGTGTAATGGTGATTGGGTATTCCAAATCGATGCAGATGAGATTCCAAATGAGATATTGATAGAAAATCTACATGATATTCTAACAAAGAATAATGTAATTGTAGATGTTGTATTAGTTCCAAGAGTAAATACAGTCGAAGGATTAACTGATGAACATATCAAAAAGTGGAATTGGAACGTAGATGATAAAGGTTGGGTTAATTGGCCTGATTTTCAGTATAGATTATATAAGAAATCGGATTCCATTAGATGGGTAAACAAAGTACACGAAGTATTAGAAGGGTATAAAACAATATCACATCTACCAATAGATGAGGATTTAGCATTATATCATCCGAAAGAAATAAAAAGACAAGAGAAGCAAAACGAATACTACGATACATTATGAAAATTTATGTAGATATCGATGAAACGATATGTTTCTATGAAGGAACGCGTGAGTATCCAAAAGCACTACCTATCAGAGATAATATAGCTAAAATAAATAAGTTATACGATGAAGGTAATGAGATAACGTATTGGACAGCGAGAGGTACTGTTACTGGTTTTAATTGGTTTAAAGTAACACAACAACAATTATCGAAGTGGGGGTGTAAATATCACCATTTAAGTGTTGGCTATAAACCAGCATATGATTTGTTAATTTGTGATAAAACAAAAAGAATTGAAGAAATATGAAAAAAGAAATAGTAGATAGTTTAAATAAAGTAGGTATTTGTGTAATAGAAGATTACTTCCCATCAGATTGGTGTGATAATGCGGTATCTCATATGGAAGATGCGTTAGTAACATATAAAGATAAAGTACAATCAGAAACTAAAGAAAGTACATCAGGTGATTTTAGAGTATTCAAAATGGAGAACCAATATGATACTGCTAAACAATTTGCAGATGATAAATTTTTATTAGATGTTGGTACAGAATATTTTGGGAATCCGATAGTAAGCCATTTTGTATTAGGGGGTAAGGTTCAACATAATCCAAATCAAACTACTAATAGTGGTGGTGGATGGCATAGAGATAACAGAGGTAAACAAATCAAAACAATTGTGTACCTTACAGATGTATCTGAAAAATCAGGTCCATTTTCATTTTTACCACTATCTAATCAGTTTGATTTACAGACAAGAGATGGTATTGGAAAAGCAACTAGATATGATGATTCTATAGTTGATGGGTTTTGCAAAGAAAATAATATAGAACCATTCAAAGTAATTGGTAAAAAGGGAACTATGATATTTGTAGATACATCATTTATTCATAGAGGATTAAATATTCAATCTGGTTCTAGATACACCTATACTAATTACTATTTTGAGAATCACCCACAACGAATTCAAATGAGTGAAGATAAGTGGGGTAAAAATTATATATAATGGCACATATCTTTAAATACCCAACTGAATCTAACAAAGGAATTATTGTGTTTACTCACAAAGAATGGCCTTGGTTGTTACAAAATGCTCAATCAACTTTGAATGATTTGAAACAATATTATTACTTAGGATGGAATCAGGGAATATATTTTGGTAATATACCACAAATGCCACCTATTGTTGATTTTACATTCTCATCACCAACTGCTATGGATTATCCTGATAATGGACATACATTAAAGATAGAGTTGATGGATAGAAACTTTATATCTGATGATTATAAAGATTTGAATATAGAAGATAAACATTTTGATATAATTTGTATCAGTAGAGTAGTTAAATGGAAAAATGTACCATCGTTACTAAAAGCACTTAGAAAGTTATACGATAGAAATTTATACTATAAAACATTAATCGTTTTACCAACTGCTGAAAATGAAACAGAGGAAAAGTTTGATATTGATATCGTAAAACAATACGAATCTCTTTTTGATTATGAAGAAAGAAAAAACATAACACTTCTTAGACTATCTTCTGAATTAGGATTCTTAGGGGTATCACCTCAAACTATAAATTGGTTGTACAATAGCTCTAAGGTATTGTATATTGGTTCTAAATCAGAAGGTGGGTGTAGAGTTACTCACGAAGCTTTAATGTGTGGTTGTGATGTGGTCTACTTTAAAGACCATCAAGGGCCAATGGTAGATTACTTAGATGAAACAAACACTATACCATTTGATGATTTTGATAGTATTGATAAGTCATTAGAAACGGCAGTTAATAGTTACACATATAATAAAACTAAAACAAATAGGTACGAAGAGTTACTTAGCGAACGATATTCAGAACAAAAGCTTACACCACATTTTGAAAAATTATATGAAAATAATAATTCAAAGTTTGATGGTGATTTGATAAATTGTGATAATCTATCTAATAGATTACCAGCTCATTATTTAGATGTACCTTGGAATCATCCAACCGAACCAACTGCTGATATTAAATCGGTAGAACAATTAGTAAATTTTTTAAATTATTTGAACAATGAACATAGTAAATAAAGAAAAAGAAAAATATGAAAAAGTACACTCTTCAATGGAATATGGGTTGGGTATGCGACAGGTTAATGATTTAAAAAACTTACAATATGATTTCTCTAATAGATTTTCAGAAGTAGTATTAGATTCAAAAAATTGTTTAGATATTGCGTGTGGTGGTGGTACTGTTATGAATTATGTAAGTGAGTTAGGATGTACACCAACGGGTATCGATATCAGTTCTAACGCTATTGAAAAAGTTAATGATGCTTTTAATACATTTGTTGGTAGTTGCCATAAACTTCCATTTGAAGATAATCAATTTGATTTAGTATATTTTTTAGATGGGATGGAACACATACCTGTTGAGATAGAAACTGATTCATTAAGAGAAGCATTTAGAGTATCTAACAAATACGTTTGCCATGCCATCGCTATGGGTTCAAGTGTTAGAGATAGAGTTGAATTACATATAAATCGTAAATCAGAAAGTGAATGGAAAAGTTTAATTAATCCTATAGCAGTAGAATTTGGATATAAAGAGGATATGTTTTATGTTCGAAACAATACTGTTTATTTAATATATAAAAAATGAGTGTAAAGATAATAGGTGAAATCGGAATAAATCACAATGGTGATTTAGAACTATGTAAGAAATTAATTGATTCTGCAGTATTAGCTGGATGTGATTATGTTAAGTTCCAAAAAAGAAATCCTGATGTATGTGTTCCTGAAGAACAAAAATCTAAACAAAAATCTACTCCGTGGGGTGAAATGACTTACTTAGAATATAAGTATAAAGTTGAGTTCGGTAAAGAAGAGTATGATGAGATTGATAGATATTGTAAAGAAAAAGGTATTGGTTGGTTCGCATCCGTATGGGATAAAGATTCAGTTGATTTTATGGCTAACTACGGTAGTATCACAAAAATACCATCAGCACTAATCACCAACAAAGAGTTAGTAGAATACGCTAGAGAAAAGTTTGATTATTTAATCATATCAACTGGAATGTCAACCGAAGAAGAAGTAGAAGAAGCAGTTTTAATTTCAAATCCTGATGTTATAATGCATACTAATTCTACATACCCATCACCAATTGAAGAATTGAATTTAGAATACATTCATTGGTTAAAGAAATATGGAACTGAAGTAGGATATAGTGGGCATGAGTATGGGTTAGTAACTACATTTGCAACTGTTCCTATGGGAGTAACTTGGGTTGAAAGACATATTACGTTGGATAGAACACTATGGGGTTCAGACCAAATAGCCTCTATAGAACCCGCTGGATTAATGAAATTGGTTAAAGGTATAAGAGATATTGAAAAAGCTATGGGTGGTTATGGTACGAGAGTTTTGTTAAATAGTGAATTAAGTAAAAGAGAATCTTTAAGAGGGAAATGATAGCAATTGTACCAATAAGAGCAGGTTCTAAAGGAATACCAAACAAAAACATTAAGTTGTTGGGTGGTAAGCCATTAGTATGGTGGGTTTTAAATGCATTAAAAAATTCTAATGTAAACCAAATCATTGTAGCAACTGATAAGGAGTATATGAATTTGATAAGTGAATTTGGAATGGGGATTATTACATATGCTAGAGATTCAAAAAACTCAAAAGATGAATCATCAACTGAGGATGTATTGATTGAAATTATAAACAATCTAAAACTTGATGATGATGTGATGTTAGTACAAGCAACATCACCATTAACGACATCTGATGATATTAATAATGGTATAGAATTGTACAAAGAGTTCGATAGTGTTTTATCAGTAGTTGAACAGAAACGATTTATATGGCATAAAGATGGTGTTCCAATGAATTATAATACTTCAGATAGACCAAGAAGACAAGATTGGGGCGGGTATTATGTAGAGAATGGCGCATTTTACATAAATCATAGTTCTAATATTCTAAAAGATAACAATAGATTGAGTGGTAATATTGGATGTAGTGTAATGAATGATAAAACATACTTCGAAATAGATTCAGAAGATGATTGGAAAATAATTGAAAGTATTATAAATGAAAGTTAATATAAACGATACAACCGAAGTTGATTTATTGTTAAACTATAATACATCATTTTTTGAATCTTTGATGGATAAATCTATAGCCGTTGTTGGTAGTAGTGGTATCTTATTAGATAAAGAATATGGTAAGTTAATTGATGAGCATGATATTGTAGTTAGATTCAATGTTTCAAGAGTTAAAGGATTTGAAAAGCATGTGGGTTCTAAAACAGATATTAGATTTATGAATGGACATGCGTTTAATGGTAGTTCTAATTCTAATAGATTCAAATCTCACGACCCAAACTTTGTATCTAATTTAGAAAATGAAACTCTAATTGTTAAATCTTGGAATGTTGGAGAGTTTATTGAAGGGGTACTAAAAACATCACCTCAAAACAATGTGTATTTTATAAACCCACCATTTACTCAGTATTGTAATTCAATGACGGGACAAGAAGCTACTTGTGGGATGGTTGGTGTTATATTCTTAACACTGTTTACCAATAAAATATCTTGTTTTGGATTTAACTTCTATAAAGATGGGTGGTCTAAAAACCACTATTGGGAAGAGATGGAAGAGTATCAACAAGGACATTCTTTTAATGTAGAAGAAAATTTGTTTAAAGAGTATGAAAATCAAAAATTAATAAAACTATATAAGTAATGATAAGTAAAAAAGATATAAGTTTCATTCAACCGAGTAGAAACAATTTAAAATACCTAAAATGGTCTTACGATTCAATTAGAAAGAATGGCGGACCCGAACCAACAATATGTGTAGCTGATGATTTCAGTAACGATGGAACTTGGGAGTGGTGTGAAGATATGATGGAAAAAGACCCAAATTTCAAAGCAATCAGAAACGAAGGGCCAAAACGATTAGGGCATACAATTCTATATGATGAGTTGGTAGAGATAGCTGATACTCCGATTGTAGGAATATATCATGCTGATATGTATTTGATGCCAGGTGCATTAGATTTTGTACTAAAACACATCAAACCTTTGAGTGTTGTATCGTTGACAAGAATCGAACCACCATTACATCCTGATGGACCTGAGAAAATGTTGATGGATTTTGGAATCGAACCTGAAGAGTTCAAAGAAGAAGAATTATTAGATTGGTTTAAAGATGTACAAATGAATCAAGCAACCAAACAAACTGAAGGAATCTTTGCTCCTTGGTTTATATTCAAAGAAGATTTCACATCAATCAATGGACATGACCCACTATTCGCACCACAATCAAAAGAAGATACTGATATCTTTAATCGATTTCATTTGAATGGATATAAGTTTATTCAGACTTGGGGTGGTTGTGTATATCATATGACCTGTAGAGGTAGTAGATTTGCAGATGGAGCTCAGAGAAATCCAAATGGTGAAGTGTTTATGAAAAACAGAGAAACTGATGAGTGGTTAACTCAGAATCAACGTTCAACTCGTAACTTCCTTAGAAAGTGGGGACATATGTGTAAGCATGATTCGTTGATGAAACCAATCGTACCACCAAAGTACAACATTCAGTTTATAATAGATAATGGAAATGCTCAATTATTAGAATTATTAGAACCTTGGTGTGATAATATTAATATATCTATTCCACAAACTGAAATCGATGAATATATTAAAAAAGAACAACCTGATACTAAAATAGATTTGAACGAAAGAATCAATCAAAATGCATCAAATGATATACAAATTGTATTCGATGGAAATAAATTTACACAAAATTCTTTCAATGCAATTCAACAGATATCTGCTATACTTGAGTCTAATGAAATTGAGGTTGGTGAGTTTGAATTGGATATATTCAGTATAAAGGTGAATCGAGTAAAAACATACACTCATAACTTAATTTGTAGAAAGTAGTATAGTTATATTCACTATGATGTATTATATACTACTTCCAGATGACACCGAAGAAGGTGTTCAATATTCAACAAATGTATTAGGTGAATCCTCATTTAAAAACTTTTGGGCTGACCAAGGTTATGAGATTTTAGAAAGATTAGTAAACAAATATCCTGATACAATTGAAGAAATAAAAATTAAAGATGAAAAAAATAAAACTTATACTCCATCTGAATTTTTAGATGTAGTAGAGAAATTAAACATTATCCGTTAAATTTAGGACAAAAATGGGCAAGATTAGATTAAGTGATTTCGTAGATGATTATGATGAGTACGATGAACTTTATGGTGGAAAACAAAAAATAACAAAAAAGAATGATAAAAATAAGAACAACTATGAAGAAAACCTTCAACAATCACAGAGGATGCCTGCCGGTTGGAGAGAGGGTGATAGTCATATCGGAAAACAAAAAAAAGCAAGAAATTACGGTAACTGACCCATTTGGAACAGAATGGATACTACCATCTGATTATGTTTATTTAGATTCCTAATATTTATATCAAAATAGGAGAATTAAAATGTTACTAAAAGTAGGTTCAAAAGGAAAAGAAGTTAAGTTATTACAGGAATTCTTAGAAGTAGGAGCAGATGGTATATTCGGTAAAGGAACTGAATTCGCAGTTAAAGAATTTCAAAAAATCAACGGCCTTACTGTTGATGGTCTTGTGGGTACTTCCACTTGGGATTGTATGGGTTTGGCTACTACTGATGATTCGGAAAAGATATATGAAACGGAAAACGGACTCATAATCAATAGACACTTTCTACCTGAAGGTGAGTATAAAAGTGGTATTACCAAAAAAGAATATTGTTTTTTACATCATACAGCAGGATGGCAGAATCCTTACAGAACTGTAGACCATTGGGGTAGAGATAGTAGAGGTGCAGTAGCAACTGAATTCGTATTAGGTGGACAATCAATCAAAGGAAACGATGAAACTCACGATGGTGTTATGGTTCAAGCATTTCCTGAAGGACATTATGGATGGCACTTAGGTAAGAATGGTTCTCAACACATGCATACACATTCAGTTGGTATCGAAGTAAACAACTTTGGATACTTAAAGAATGGAAAAACTTACGCTGGTACTACAGCAGTTGAATCACAAATCGTTACATTAGATAAACCATTCAGAGGATTCAAAGAATGGCATAGATATTCTGATAAACAAATTGAAGCATTACGTTTATGGATACTTTATATAGCAGATAGAGATGGAATTGATGTAAGAAAAGGTTTAGTTGAGGAAATTAAATCTAAAGGAGCAGATGGATTTGAATTCAACGAAAAAGCTTATTATGGTAAAGTAAAAGGTATGTGGACACATACTAATACTAGAAAAGATAAGTTTGATATGTTTCCTCAGCAAGAACTATTAGATATGTTGGTCAGTTTATAGATTACATTTCACTTTTTTTAATTATTTTTTACTATTTATTGAAACAATAGTATAACACAATAACACAGTTAAAAAAGATTTCGGAATATTCTATGAAAAATTATTTAAAATTTCTGTTATTGATGATTCCAATGTTAGGAATTGTACAATCAGTAAAAGCACAAAACAGTTGGTTCAACTTAGAGGTTCAATTTGACTTCTACGGACCTTCTGAATCATTCACTCTGATTACACAGGCCGGAGATACATTAGTTAATCATCAACCAACAGTACCGTATGAGTTCTATCAAACATTAATTTACGCAGATTCAGGTGATGTAGAAATATCACTATATGATTCATTCGGAGATGGATGGGTTGATGGACAAAACACATTATCAAACATTACTCTAACAAATGATTGTCAAGGAACAATCTTAGATTTAGATTTAAACTTCGCATTTACACAATACGATACAACAGTAAATCTATTAGCATGTCCACCACCAATATTTGGATGTACAGACCCAACTTCAACAAATTATGATTCTACGGCAACTATTGATGACGGAAGTTGTTTATATAACGTAGATTTTAGTTTAAATATGAACCAATATCCAAATACATACACTATTCCGTATGTAGCAGGACCTTTTAATGGTTGGACAGACCAACATCCATTACAGGATTCAGATGGTGATGGTATTTGGGAAACTACAATACCAATTCCAAATGGAATAACCCCTTGGAAGTTTATGTTGGATAATTGGGCAGTGCAAGAATTACCAACAAACGTACAGAATGACCCATACGCAAGTTGTTTTGTATTAGATGGTGCAGGATTTACAAATAGAATTTTAGATGTACAAAACCAACCAATAACACTACCAATATATTGTTGGGAAAGTTGTTATGATTGTGGAGATGTTTTAGGTTGTACAGACCCTACATCAAATTCATATAACCCTTGGGCAACTATTGATGATGGAAGTTGTGCAGTTAGTGGACCGACGGGATGTGGAGCAGACCAAACATATTTAAAATTAGTATATACTCCTGATAATTGGCCGCAAGAAAACGAAATCGTAGTTGGTGACCCAAATGGAACTATATTCTACGCACCACAAGGAACTTATAACCAATCAAATGCACCTGCTGGTATTCCAATTGAAATATTTATTTGTGTAGATACAAATGTATTAGTAGATATAACATTAGCAGATTCATATGGTGATGGTTATGGTGGTACATCATCAGGTGGTTCAGTAGATGGAAACCTTGAATTGTTTAATTGTGATGGAGTAGAACTATTTGATTTAGTAGATTCAGTAGGAGCTAACTTTGGATATAGTTTCCAATCAGACCAATTTAATAGTGGGGATATTTGTTCATATAACAGTACGGATATATTCGGTTGTATGAACCCATTCTCAACAACATATGACCCAGCTGCAACAATAGATGATGGAAGTTGTGGACCAGCAAGAGTATTAGGTTGTACAGACCCTAACTCATTCAACTATGATTCTACAGCAAATCAATCAGAAATAATGCAGGGTGATTACACATTAACACTTAGTGATGGAGCTGCGAACGGATGGAGTGGAACTTGGTTAGGTATTAAACAAGGTAATAATTTATCACCACAATATAAGATGGGCCCGAATGATGGTAGTTCAATTACATTCAACAACGTTCAGTTAAATATTTTTGAACCAGTTAAACTTTACTTATTCACAACTCAACAATCAGCACAAACCATAAATCAGGTAGGATACACATTAACAGGTCCGACTGGTGATACAATTGTAGATGTACCTTATTTTACAGCAGGACCATTACAATTCCCAGTGTGTCAATCAACAACCGCACAACCATTCTTTGGTGATGTATGTATTCCTGTAATTTTAGGATGTATGGATTCAACTTCACTTAATTACATTCAACCAATTGGAGACCCGTTGGTAGATGTAAACACAGATGATGGAAGTTGTATTGCAATTGTAGAAGGGTGTATGAATCCTTTAGCATTTAATTACAATCCAAACGCAAACGTAGATGATGGAAGTTGTGTTCCTGTAGTAGTAGGTTGTATGGATTCTACTCAATTCAATTACGACCCATTGGCAAATACGCCAGGAGCGTGTATTCCATTTATATATGGTTGTACTGATGATTCACAATTCAATTATGACCCGAATGCAAATACCGATGATGGTAGTTGTGTACCTATTATTTATGGATGTACAGACCCAACATCATTTAATTATGATTCAACTGCAAATACTGATGATGGTTCGTGTATCCCAATAGTATATGGATGTATGGATTCAACACAATTCAATTACGACCCATTAGCAAATACTGATGATGGAAGCTGTGTACCATTTATTTATGGGTGTATGGATGTTAACTCATTAAATTACGACCCATTAGCAAATACAAACCAAACATCAGCAACGGATTTATCTAATCCTTGTATCCCAATAGTATATGGGTGTATGGATTCAACTCAATATAATTACGACCCGAACGCCAATGTAGATAATGGTAGTTGTGTTCCTTTCGTTTACGGATGTATGGACCCAACTTCTTTAAATTATAATCCATTAGCAAATACCAATCAGGTATCTGAAACAGATTTAACAAACCCTTGTATTGCAATTGTTTATGGTTGTATGGATTCAACATCATTCAACTAT
>Ga0222717_10004038_pt1 | contig 10884 bp, 6 predicted proteins | sample C33_18DmetaG_FD_165053 | JGI IMG/M metagenome (GOLD analysis project Ga0222717, IMG submission 165053) | Estuarine water microbial communities from San Francisco Bay, California, United States - C33_18D | ecosystem: Environmental > Aquatic > Marine > Unclassified | place: USA: California...
CTCGGCGAAGAAGCTTAATATATTATAAAAATCATTTTTTCTTTTTCTCTCTGGATTTTCACCTAAATCAAATGGCGGATTAGATATCACAGTTTCTGGTCTTATTGCATCATAATCAAAGTCGCGAAAATCACTACCATCACGGATTTCACAGCGATACTTGATAACTTCCTCGGGTAAATTATCATAAAATCCATTTGTACCTGCGAATGGTTCTAATACCTTTTCACCTTCATTCCACTCAATATTGCTGATAATATCTTTGCATAATGATACAGGGGTCTGATGAAAAGCATGTAATTCATCATTATTATAAATACTCATATTGCTATTATAAAATGAGTACATAATCTTTTTAAAGTTATACATTTACAAACTTTTTATAAATTAAGAGAATATTTTAAATTATGTACTCATTTTTTCATCACCTATTTCTTCAATGCATAATTCAAACATCATTTTAGCACCATTTAAACCATTGCCAGCTTCATCTAATATAATTAATTTTATATCACTCATATCCTGTGGTGGTAGTTCTAATGCTATATTATCAAGCATGAGCGAGCTTTTGCCATTAAAACATCGTGTTAATATAGTCGGGCTACCATCGGCATCACTATTATAGTAGCTGGTCTCATTATAAGATACATTATCTAATTTTATAGTCCATACGGAATTGGTGCTGATATCTGCACTAGCACCGATAACTTTTAAATAACTAGGCTCTTTAATGGTGATTGTGTTAAAGTTGTAGAATACAAACTCGCTATTTCCGGTAGCCGAATTAGCTTTGCCAACACTTGCAATCGCATCATTGGTATTAAGTATAATCTTTTTATAAGCTTTCTTTTGATATAAATAACTCATCCTATTAAAAGCTAAGATATTTTTAAATCTATAATAAATAAATCATTGGCTGTTAATCCTGTACCTATAAATGTTTCAATATAAAGTTGCATACCCATAATAACCTGCGGTGGTATATTACAGCATATATAAGGCATTATTTCATTTCTACTTTCATGTAGTGTAGGTACTTTATTATGAACTAATATACTGGTATCGGCATCACTTGATTTTATGTTATCAGGCAGATATTGTAGATTTTTAATTTTTATAATAAAAAGGGGATCTAATACTGGTGGTGGTGTATTAGATATTGCTGTTACTTCAACTTGGAAAGGTGTAAAATATGTTGATGTAGGTAAAGCATCATTCTTATTAACCCAGAAAGTATCTCCTACGGAAAATCCGTGTCCACCATCAACTATTTGTTTTAATTCTATATATTGGCTACCGCTACCCCATACAAAATCGGTACCTTGCCCATTGTTTGTTGATGGTGTATGAGTATAATTGGTATTAGTAGATACTTCACCAAAATAATTTGGGTTTAATGTAAGTGCTGTAATAACACCTTCGGGATATTCAATTATTTCACTTGTAGAAACTGCTGATATATTTACACGCATATTAACAACACCAACAACATACCCTGATGGGAATGCTGTTTCATTAATTATAATATAATCTCCTGCTTGATAATTTGTACCAGATGAAGTTACTTGACCTAAAACCGATGTTTTTGGAAGACCACTAGTACCATAATCTTTAAAGGTGAAAAACTTTAATTCACCTCCACTACCTGAACTTGCTGCACCACTAGAATTATAAACCGAACATTTGGAAGTATCATCTAAGTCTAAATCCCATTCTCCTACATAACTAAATGTTCCGTAGATACTCGTTGGTATAGTTGAGTAATCTATACTCATGTTTCCAATAGTTAAAAGACCTTGATCGTAAGAGACTTGTGTATCTGAGTTTTTTTGCGTAATACTTTGCAATGATAAAGTGCTGGTATCATTTACCACAATTGGTTTTTTAAAATAATATTTGTAATCTTTTTTATCACTAGATACTTCATCTGCATTAGCAGTATTTAAAATAATCCTTTTCATCTTAATAAATACATACATAAAAAAAATCTTATCATTAAATAGATAAGATGGCTATGTTTTTACCTGAGGCAGCTGAGCTTGTTTTAACCGGAGCAGAAGAAGCTGGTTTTGGTAATATTGTACAAGGTGCGGAAACCGCAGCAACCGAGTTTAAAAATGAGATAATCAAAGGTGGCATATTTGGCACAGCGGAAGGAGCTTTATTTGGTGCAGGACAATCAGTATATAATTCGATTAAGAAAGATCTTGGTTTAGGAGATGCTCAGAAAAAAATGAAAGCAAAACAAAATTGTCCCATCAAAAAAGGGAGAAAACCAAAACGAGTTTAATTTATTTTTTCATAATCATATTCTTCAATTGTGATATTAAAATATAGATCAATGATATGGGTGGCTTTAACGAGCCCATGCCCATCATCACTTTTTATTTTTAAACATAGTTGGTTAATATCTTGCTCTGGTAATGTTAAAACTGAATTGTTCAAATGGAACCCTTTATTAGCATCTATCATAACATCAGCAATGGTGGGAGTACTATTTTTGTCAGCATTGAAATAATATGCATGGTTATATTTAACATTGCCTAATTTAATAACCCAAGTATGGTTAATATAATCATTGCTTCCACTGCTACTTGATCCTGATATGCTATTAACTTTAAGATGGCAAATATCACCTCTAACCTGGATCATTGGTAAATCATTAAATACAAACTCCGTTCTATCAGGATTAACAACAGCATTTTTAGTATCAACCCAAATGCTTTTTACTCTTTTAATCATATCTAATAAAAGCTAATAAAAAAAATATACCTATACTTTAACAACATTTAATTTATGCGAGTGCTCGGCTGGTGATTCAAATATATTGCTGCGTTTTCGCCATTTATCAACTTTATCAGGAATTGTGGTATCACGATGATTTGGTGTAGTTTTATTTGCGGGATGGCTGTGATATCCTCCATGATGTATATGTTTATTAGTTTCGTGTTCCTTGAAATAAGTTATACCAGCACTTGTGGGGTTATAGTTCTGCAAATTATTTAAATGCATGGTAACTGAATCATGATGTATTTTATAATGATATGGTATTTGTGGTGGTAATGCACCAGTTTGTCTATGATTATTATCAGTATGCTCTTCTGTTACAAAAAGTTGAGCATCGTTGCGTCGGTGATGGATATTGTATTTGTCTTGTTTTGTTGCGTCGATTGTTCCCGTAGGCTGTGGTTCCACGAAAACATTTAGTCCAAACATAGTATCTATTTAATACAGAGATATTATTTTTACTCGACCATGATTTGGCGTCCAGGCTTGATGTGGAGAACTTTGCTCATTTTAGCTACGATCACTGGTGTAACCGAGAGTGTGTTAGAAGCACCAGAGAATGTCGCCGCCCAATTTACAGCACAAGATGAGCCTGCTGATGATAACCCACTAATAAAAAACTGATCCTTATCGATTAATTCAAGTGATTGCATGGCAACGCCGTAGTATTTAAGATAATGTTTCAATGATACAACACCAGGGTGCATGCCATTAGCCGAGGCATCAACACCTTCATATCCTAAGGCACAAAGGTTATTATTGAAAACTTCGTGAGCATTTAGCGGGGCATAATTTAAGGCCTTATTGTTAATGCTGAATTGAGATGTAGCTAAATGTTGTAGGCAACGTTGCATAGCGAGAGTTGAGAAGAAACCATCACCATAGATGTTGTTGGCAGCAGTAGTCGAAGCATTGTCACCATAAGCAACTGGATCAGATAAATATTTGTAGATATTCGCAACAACACTTTCAGTAGCACCAGTACCGAGAGAACCATATGCTACTATTGGTTTAGGGACAGATTGAGGTAATAGAGCAGTGCCATAAACATAATCAATAGAACCAGCAGATAGATAAGTGGTTACATTGATGCCAGAGTTTTTAGCGGCATTCGCAAAGCGAGTTACAACATAATCGTTGAAACCGATTTTAAGGTCTTTATCGCCAATCGATTTATAATATGTGTCATCGGAGAATGAGAACGCCTCGCAAGTCATGTAGATATCTGAGACTTCATAAGTATCAGCAGCAGTGTAAGTGGTAGCAGAGGCTTCACCGGTGCCTCCAAGAACTTCAAAGTTGGGAGCCCATTCAATAGCGATGGTTACTTCACCGCAGCGGTCAGTAGGAAGGATGCGAGTAGAAGCAGAGCCGAACATACCAACCCAGTTGTTGATGCAGAATTGTTCATTGGAGAGATGTCCTGTGGCAGCAAGAAGAGATGATACAGCTGTGATTTTAGTTTGGTCAGATGCACCAGCGGCTTCGGTGTAACGGATTGAGTTGTCCAACATTTCACCGGCAACACCTTTGGTTTTATCTTTGTTGGTGTGATCCATTGCAACATTATATACTAAGTTATAATCTTGGATGATTTGCACACTGGTGTTATTCATTGATAGAGACATACGCTTGATGAAGGAGCTGGCATAACGGGCTGGGATAGTTACATTAGTACCTTTGGTGGTTACTTTAAACCAAAGAGCAAGAGAGTCGAGGTTTAAAAGTGCACCGATGGGCAAGCGGATGTTAGTGATTTGCTGGGGATCAGCAGTTAAACGATCCGCAGTGACCTTGATCAGGTTCTTACTGAAGGCTCCTTGCAACTTCGCGAGATTATAAAAGAAAGTGGCTGGATAGCTACCTGGTATATTATCGTACATTATTCGTATCTAATATTATGTGAGAAAATAATTTTAAACGCTTAATATAGGGAGATGTCTTGGTACAACAGCGATGATACAAGCTTCATTGATGCCACACAAACATTTACAGGTGGCGGTGGCTCTCTTGTAGTAACAGGAGAAGGTGGTGGAACAGATATACAATTAAGCGATTTGCTTGAATTAAAATTAGACCATTTGGAAAATCAATATGAATCAAGTAATCCAGCATTAGCTTTAAACTTGTATCTTAAAAATGAGAATGCAAATGGCGAAATCCGTTTTTATACCGAAGATGCAGTTAATAATAATGATGTATCTAATAATAAATTAACATATAACACTAAGATTGGAACTGATGGTAAATTATACATTTATTATAAATATAATCCATTAATTAGTTTATTAATACCTTCGGGTTGGACTGATATTGTAGATTATGCCGTATCAACAAGAAATCAAGTATTAGGATTAATAGGTAATGTTGCTACTATTGATGCTACATTATATACACCAGTTACAGGCATAGCAATAACATATCCAGGAACACAAGCATTAGTAGCAACTAATTCAGCAACTATTATAGACCTCGAAGCAAGACTTGTCAAAATTGAAGCAGCAGAAGGATACAAACAATCACAGGAAGAGTTTAAAAACGCATTAGATGCTGGTGTAGATCAATTAAGAAATGAATATCAAGGTGCTATTGATGGATATTTAGATATGATAGAGCAGGCAGCGTATAAAGGTGGAAATCCTGCTAATGTAGCGTTGGCGTTAAAAAGAGCGAGAACTAATTTAGGTATTGGATTATTTAATGGAGTAATAGCAGTTGCTGGTGGATTATCATTAGTAGTAGGTATTGCTTTTGGTATATATGATAGATTAAATAGTAGAAAATTAGACGAAGAAGAAGTAAAATTATTAAACACATACGATAAATTAAAAAATAATGCTAATGCGAGTATTGCTAATTTAATACATAAAGACGGATTATCAATACAATCTTCTACAAATACAGGTTTTACAACACCAGGAACATACGAGGTTGATATAGCGAATAATTGTAAAATAGAAATTGAAATAGGTTCTTCTTTAACAGCGTCAATATTAGTTGTGACCGAAACAGATACAGGATTTAGTGTTGGAGATATTATAAGTATTCCCAAATCTAATTTAGGGGGTTCTACAACTGGTGGTAATCTAATTATAGATGTTGTAACTTTATATAGCGAATTACAAATATTAGTGAAAGAAATTGACCAAGTTGAAATACAAAGACAACAAATCCAAAACAGAGTTAGAAGAAGACAATTTATACCAGATAAAAATGATTTTAACAATGGTTTAGATGTCACCGAAACAAATATCACGGAACCATCGGGAGAAATAACAAAGAGCCTAGATATAAGTTTAAAGCTCGATACATCGCAATTTCAATATGATGCTAGCGGTAATCTGCAAATCCAAAACTACGGAACTATACCAGTAAATGCAGCACAATTTCAATATACTGGTGGTAATCTTGAATTAATAAATTATAATCAAATAGGGCAAAATGCTACGGACATATCAACAATCCAAAGCGATGTATCAACAATCCAAACTGATATAACAACTATACAAGCAGACCAATCACTACAAAATACTAATATTACAAATAATTATAATAATATTTTTTCAATATTAAATACTCAAATCCCGGCACTTCAAAATAATATCACTACTAATTTAAATAATATTACAACTAATACAACTGATATTGCAACGATTAATACGACCATATCAGCACTACCAACACAAGGTAATTTAACCGAGATATACCAACTCATACTCAACGATGGAGAGACACCGACAACTACCACAACAAAGCAAGTAAATATTGGTTTCAATAAAAATGAGTTTGATAGCATTGTTTTTGACCTTATAATGGGAGCAGTAAAAGTATCTGCAACAACCGATACACCATTTACAATAGCAGATTTTAGTAATTACTTCTTTGGTTTATATCCTAATATGCGACGATTGAACTATCACGATGTTATTACACTAGTTAAACAAGAGAGCACAAAATATTATAATGATACTAACTGGAACTCTGGTGGTTTAGTAACAAGAGGGGCATTTTATTTTAAAAATGAAAAAACAGGGGAGGTGTATGATTTGAACCGAAGATTTGAATATTTAGGTTTTCATAGATTTAGAACTAATGTAGCTGGTGAAAATACTTATATTATCAGGACTGCTCTTGAATATGATGAACAACAAGATGTTCCACCATACGCTTTGCTAAAAGCATATCAAGTAGATTTAAACAGAATGGCTTTCTACCTACGGGATGGTAGGTTTTACTTTTCACATCTTTGTAAATATGAATTAGATTATTGGGGTATTAATTTTACTCGTAATATTTTAACAGACTTTTTATCACCAGCTGCAACATACACGAATGCCACACCTACTTATGGTAATTACGAAGCATATAAAAGAATATTCGTAGTATCACAACCAAATAACGAGGATATATTTTATAAAATTGAAGATGCTTATTATCCATTATCACAAACTACATTAGATAGTTTAATTGATTCGAACACAAATAATAACCCGCACTTTATGGGAATGCTGCAAAATTATGATGGGACAACATATTATCATGACCCCTTTGGTACTATAAATACATTCATAGCATCAACAAATACACTAATACATATTGGAAGAATTGAAATAGAATATAAGATTATGAGATGGGAGGCATTTAACTCGACCTGGTTTGATGATATACCAAATACACAAGCGAAGGTGGCTAATTTATGGGAAGAATTAGTATTCGAGTTTTATGATAGTTATACCGATGCCACACCAGCACAAACAATATTATTAGATACACGACAAATATATACCACCACAACTAATACAATAATTATTGATTTTGATAAATCACCTGATTTATATTCTTACCTGCATAAAAAATGGAAGATAAGACCTCGCTTTAATTCAGCATACGCAAGTGGTTATCCACAAACTGCAACAAATACGACATATAAATTAACAGCTAATCAACGCTCGGCATTCATCGTAAAAGTTAAATTAGTCCCATATGTTTTCAAGACATTACAACGAGAACAAGTAGAGGAATTTACAGATGGAACACAACATACTTTAAGTGCTTTTGATTATAACAAGATATATTTTTATGCCCAGTTAAATAATAATGCTGCTACACCATTCAACGACATCTTTTATAAACTGAATGATAATTTAGATGCAAATAAGTATCAAATAACAATTCCACAAACATTTTACACATCACAATTGAGCGATTTAACTGACCTACCTCCGAATGTAACGCAACTAGAAACAAATAGTTTTAATTTCATAACAGATGATTTTTTCGTATCACCTTCTCAACAGACCATCACATTAGATAACAGCATATTAATAATCGGTGATGAAGATATAAATGTAGATGAATACCAGACACATTTTAATTGGAGATTTTTGCAATCAACAGATATACCTTTAACTGAAACTAATTTAGATGATTACGATTATTTAAAAACATACAATTATTACCACCAGACTGCTAAGTGCGATCGCTTCTTTTCATGCAAAGAGTTTTATGCTGATATGATTGATTTTAAAAATATACAAATTGGTGGTTCTCTCGCTTATGAAGAAATGGATACAGGAGAGTTCGGGACACTATCAGCTGCTAGTGATGGATTTACATTGAAATCATTATCATCACAAAATATTCAAAACTTATACGGATTGACAACAGATGGATATGTATATTATGATACTATAACAGGATTTACAACAAATGCGGTAGTTGGTGGTGGTTACAGCGATACTGATGTTAGATTACTTTTATCAACAAGTATGGGTGATACGATGCGATGGGATGCAACTAATAACAAGATAATAGCAGAACCTGATATGCTATCAATTAAAAATAGAGCATTTGATATATTTGGCAATGATATTCTCCGTTTTAATTATACTGAACCTACGGCATCAACATATAGTATAACATTAGACCGACAACATAAATCCAATTTATCATCGAACAATCGTAGTATATTTAGTAAAACTCAATTTGATGAAAAAGAAGCAGTTGAAACATTTACATTTACCGACCAAACACCTCAATTTAATTCGCAAGGCATTGGAACAGGTGTTGCTGATAGCACGAATATTACGTTTGAATGGGTATCTCTTGGTGGTGATATTGTAAGATATTCTGGACCATCACAACGATGGGGAGTATATTGGACTGATGACCCAAGAGGCTTATATGGTGGTGATAAAACAACTATGGTTATTGGTGATTTTACTTTATTATATATGCTTGATGATGGTGATGATATTATTTGTGACCCAGCAAGATACAGGATACAATCTACAAGCGAGTTTTGGTTAATCAAAGATGCTGATATAGTTGAAAAAATAAAATTAAGTATATACTTTCCTGATGTATATATTCATACTTTTAGAACAGGATATAAGATTAGTATGGAGGCAAGTGATACTGCACCAAATGCTATATCAAATGTAAGGGACAAAGTAGATTTATTCTATTTTAACTCATCAAGGGTTTTTCATACTGCTTTTGAAGTAGCAGATAGATCACAATATAATCCGTTCCCCACATTACTACAAGGTGTCCCAGTTTTATACAATAATGATTACAGATTTGCTTGGAAAATCAACCAAGCAAACATAATGAACTTATATGAAGATGGTAGTTTATTTATGACTGGTAATATATTTTCACAATGTGCTGTTGGCATTAATCGCGTTGAAAAGGGCAATCAAATATTAATTAATAGTATTGAAAATCTTTCAAAAACTAATTTAACACACACACCAATAGTAGGACAACCTCCCCTTGTTACTCAAATATTTACTTTTAATATTGATAATATTACCACCAGTGGTGGTTTAGCAATTCTAACAATTTCAGGGACAGACCGAGTAGCAACTTATAATGGTGTTTTATCAACATCATTTCCCGAGATACATGTTTATAATTATGACGCTGTTAGAATTACCTTATCGCAACCAGCGATAAATTATTTAGTAAATACTTTTAATTGCCAAATTAGAACTTACGCTCAAACTTTTGATACATTTACTTTAAATACATCAACTGGTTTATACGAGGCATTTGTTTCTTCTAATGGAGGACTGCCGTATATACAAGAAACCTATTCCACATCTGTTGTCCCACAAGGACAGAGCATTATTGCTAATAATCTTATATTTTTTCAAGCAGCAGGATTACAGCAATATATAGATATTAGATTGAGTATGTTACAAGGAAGTTACACTAACCCGGCATACAATCCAACCGATATTTTTACTTTAAATTATTACCCGTATAATAATGATTATGGTTGGGCTCTGAATACAGCAGGTTTGGGTTATACTGATGCTGATGTAAAAGTGGTATTAAGTAATAGTGCTGGTACTGGATTAAATTGGAACTCAACAACAGAAGAGTTTGATAATACCATTACGCAGTATGCTGACGCTGATGTTTATAGTATATTAAACTCCGCACAAACAACAAATATTTCTTGGGATAATGTAGCGAATACTTTATCAATTACAAGTGCTATACCAATAGCAAATGGAGGCACAGGATTATCTACTATTAATAATTTAGAATTATTCTTTGGTGGAGCATCAACATTTCAACAAGATACAAGTTTAACTTTTGACCCACTTTTTGCAACATTAAACGCTACTAACTTTTCGGGCAATGGTTCCGCTTTAACAAATCTAAATGCTGGTAATATTACAACAGGATCATTACCAATCACAAGAGGTGGAACTGGTTCTACAACAGCAGCAGGTGCTAGGGCAGCACTAGGTGTTGATATAGCAGGAACTGATAATTCCACAGATGTATCATTAACATCAGTAGCAAATAATTATCTCAGCATATCAGGGCAACAAATAACAGCAGGATTAGTCCCAATAACATTAGGAGGAACAGGAGCACAAACAGCAGCAGCAGCTAGAACTGCACTAGGTGTTGATCCATCTGGTACTGATAATTCCACAGATGTATCATTAACATCAGTAGCAAATAATTATCTCAGCATATCAGGACAACAAATAACAGCAGGTATAGTTCCAAATAGTCTTGGAGGGACAGGCACCTCTTCTACTTTAATTAAAAAACACACCAGCACAGATACGC
>Ga0222717_10004040_pt1 | contig 10883 bp, 24 predicted proteins | sample C33_18DmetaG_FD_165053 | JGI IMG/M metagenome (GOLD analysis project Ga0222717, IMG submission 165053) | Estuarine water microbial communities from San Francisco Bay, California, United States - C33_18D | ecosystem: Environmental > Aquatic > Marine > Unclassified | place: USA: California...
CAAGCTGCTGCCCAAATAATAGTTAATATGATTGCGGCAAACCTTAACTCCCAGCCCACCTCAGTTCCAAATATTTCTATGTCAGAAGAGGAAACTTTTGAAGCGGGTGAGCTTCTTTCATCTGCTGTTATTTTTGACGATTTCCCATTCATTCAAATTCATAATTTAGAAAACGATCAACTTTCATCCGGGCGTCCAAAATTACTAGAATTGTTATTAGTTCAAGGACATAACTTTGGAGCGGAGAATATACTTTCTGGACTTCCAGAAGTGCCGGACCAGCTATATAATGCGGCTTTAGGCAGAATTGAGGAAGATGGTGTAAATAGCAAAGCTGTTGCTGATTTGACTATTGATGAGCCAAATAAAGTTGATGGAGTTATACACAAGCCAAATGAAGTGGTAGAGTTGAACATGAACACTAAAAACGAGGCTTCTTTGATTGTGCAAAAACCCAACAGCGTTGAAATATCGGCTTAGAAAGCGTAAGGTAAGATCATGACATTTTTTATCAAACAAAACGACACATCGCCCGCCTTGCAGGCAACCTTGAAAGACGGGTCTGGTGCTGTAATAAATTTGACAGGTTGCTCTGTAAATTTTCATATGCGTGAAGTTGGTAGTTCTGAAGTAAAAACTGATGCCTCTGTCAACATTAGCGATGAACTTAACGGTGTAGTTTATTATCAATGGGCTCCTGCTGATACTGACACGATAGGCTCATTTGAAGCTGAATTTGAAGTAACATACACCGGCGGAGAAATAGAGAGTTTTCCAAACAATCGGTTTATTCAAGTCGAGATTACCGATGACATTACCTGATGGGGAGCAAATGCACGGCATAACCAAATCAGAATTAAAGATTTTAATTCTTGAGGCCGCCGAAAAAGGTTCTGATAGAGCTTTAGCCCGGATTGGTTTGCATGATGAAAACGCAGTGCATGATGTAAAAGAGCTCCGCAGTCTCTTGGAAGGTTGGCGCGAAACTAAATCCTCAATATGGAGGACAATTATTCGGTGGGCCACTATGGCCGTTCTCGGATTTATAGCATTTGCCGTTTGGTCTGAGTTTAGATCGCGGCTTTAAGACAGGACAGACAGATGAAGTTCATCTATGTTTCCTTAATTTTTATATTTGCAGCAATGAGTGCAAGCGCTCAGGATGATGTTATAAAAAGCGAAAGCACTGTAAATAGCTCCGGCACTATGGAGACCACAGTTAATTCACCGCCACCAAGCGCTATCAGCCCTCAAATTAGTGCAAGCAACAGCGATCTTTGCACTGTTGGGGTTGCTGGTGCGGTTCAAACCCAAATTCTTGGCATTTCTGCGGGTCGCACTGTCAGAGATATGAACTGCGAGAAACTCAAGAATGCGAAAACAATGTATGATATGGGCATGAAGGTCGCTGCTGTTTCAGTCATGTGCCAAGATAGGCGGGTGTTTGATGCAATGATGAACGCAGGGACGCCTTGCCCCAAGGATGGATTAATTGGTGAAGCTGCTAAATTGGCTTGGGAAATGGAAGCAAATGCTGACCCAGCCCCGGAAATGCAAAAAGGTACATTAGAGGGTCTCTTAGATGACCAAGATCACAAAACAATCGGTATCGGCGCTGTTGTTGGCGCTCTTGCCCTCTTACTCCTACTGTGAGCCCTTTTCATACGGGGTAACACCCAATGCCGCATCAATTGGCATGAATTGGTCTATGGGCTCTGTGCTGCCCTCTGTGCCGGGCCTAGACATAAATGGCCTCATTTATAGATACAGCACAAATAAAATCACTGAAGATGATATGAAGGTCACTATTGGTAATCTAAACGCAGATGGCACTGGTTATACCTTCAGGGAAACTGACGATTGGTCTGGTCTTCCAAGTAATACAATCACAAAAAAATTCCTGTTTAATAATGTTCCATCTGCGCAATGGGGCGATGGCTCCATTAAGGTCGAAGGTGAGGGAACTGTTGAAGACCCCCTTGTGGCTTACAGCTACAGAGTTGATTTTTGCGCTGACCCTCAAACTGACCCATCATGCCCTGGGTACATAAAGCCTACCCCTCAAATTACTGATATTGATGTGTATAATGCTCTTGAGGATGAGGTGGTTGTTGCGGCCTTAGATCGAGACCCAAATTTTAAATATGACGAAGATGGCAATTTAATATTGGATAAACCAGAGGAAGAAACGCGCTTGGAAATGGGTTTGATGGCTGCTGAAAATGCAATAACAATGTTGAAATCTCAAGGGCAATCAGAATTGATAGGCCAAATCAACATGCAAACCGACATAAATATGTATTACAATGCTCGGATCAGTGGGGGCGCATACGGAGATGTCAATATTTTGACGGATGATGGCATTTCTGATAATAAGAAGACACTTAGAAATAACTTGGCTCAACAATTGCTGCATGAGCAAATGGTTCAAATGCAGTATGGAGATTAAAATGAAATATTCTGCTTTTATTTTAGCTATGGCCGCACTTCCTGCGGCGGCTAATACAGAGATCAACGGCATGGTTGAGGCCAAATGTGTAATCCAAACGGACACTTCCGGCATATATGGGAACCCAACAGCAGATAAATTAAGCACAGCAAACTCAGATGGCGGTGTCATACCGATTGTCAGATATGATGTGGCTATTGCTGATTATTATCTGGCCAAGATAACGCATCCAACAGGGTTTTCATCCTCCCCAGCCCTGTCAGACACAGTCACTTGGACTGGTGAAACATCTGTTTCTCAAACATCTGACGCTGGGATGTCTGCTTATGACACTAATAAAGTTGTTTATGGCTCTACAACTGAGTTTGATCTCACCATAGCTGGATCAACTTGGTTCAAAACAACTTCTACAGCCTCGTATGGGTTTGGCAAAGCCTTCCCCGGTGGAAATTATACTGCGATTGTGGTGGCTGAGTGCATTGCTAAATAAAGTCCTCATATTCTCATTTTTTGCCACGGCGGCTTTTTCTCACGATATGACCCCAGCATATCCTGATTTAAAGCCGTCTCACGTTAGTGGGGTTTCAAAGGTCGAGATGTCATTATTCAATGCCCGATCTGATGTAAAATATTATCAGATCGGGGTGTTTGATAAAAACTGGGCTAATATTCCTTTTTCATCTACTTACAGAATTATTAAACTTGAGCATAAAGAACGCAAAAATTTTGATGTTTATATAAGAAACATTGACATTTATCGCGCCGTTTATCTCTGCACCACTTCCAAAATTAGTAAATCAAAATCCACTAGACCATTTGTTGCATCAAAAATATGCTCCAGATTGGATGGGCCACAGGCATGAAAAAGTTTTGGCATGTTTATTTTTTGTTTTGTATCGCTGCTGCGATTGTTTTTTTCTGGGCCTTAGAGGCTAGATCGGACAGTAACTCACTCGCTTTGCAACTTCCCAATCCCCCTATGAATTATCAATCGGATCGCTTCCGTGCTGGAAGTCTTGATTGCTCAAATGCTGTGGGCGGCGGAACAACGCTTGAATGGGGTGTTACAGGCGTCATTAACAATATTGATGGTAATATGGGCCAAGGGAAGGACATAGGCTTGTATGCCCGTGTTGTTATCCCTCTGGATAAGCCTCGCACCCGAATAAACTGTGATGATCTGTATCAGCTTGAATTGACCCAGCGCAGACTTGAGGTCGAAAAGTTACGGGCTGAATTAATGGCTCTAAGAAGATTGCAAGAAAGTGGTCAGAATTCAGAGGGTGAAATGGAGTTTGAGAATTGACCGATCTGAGCAAAGTTGCAGATGATATTGATGGGCTTGCTGATCGTGAGTTTAAGGCTGGTGGATTTAAATTTACCCCAGCATCCATTGCTGCGATCTTTGCTTTTGTTTCTACTGTAATCGGCGGCCTTTATGGAGGCTTCGTTATGTATCAAAAAATTGAAGAGGTCGCTGGATTGGACCTTGGGGCTTATCAACAACAAATGGATGTAATGGATGCAAAGGTTTCCGGTATGGCGGCGAAAGTCGAAGAGGCTGTTGAATATTCACGAGACATCAAGAACGGCCTCAAAGATGATCTGTTGCGGATTGAGCAACAAACTGACCGGATTGAGGACACGGTTCGCATCGTTGAAGACCGGGTGGATAAATCATTAAGAGATAATGAAGCTGAAGTCAGATCGCTTATTGATAATGCAGACGTGCGTTTTGAGGCGCAACGTGATAGACTTCGCTCATCGCAAGATACCGAAATGAAAGATTTAGAAAACCGCCTTGATGCAAAATTGCAAAGGGCTCTTGATAACCCCCTATCAGATTAGGAAAAATGTCATGGACGAATATGATCTCAATGGTAACGGCAAATTGGACCCTGAAGAAAAAGCGATCATGCTGGAAGATCGTCGCCGCAAGATGGAAGACGCAGACGCCAAGCGAGATGCGCAGCGTAAGATGGCATGGTTCTCTTTGACTGGTATGTTGGTCTTCCCCTTCGGTGTGGTTCTAACGGAATATATGGAGCTTCCACAGGCCAGTGAAATGCTGGCAAGCATGAGCAACATTTATTATGTTTCAATCGCAGCTATCGTGGCGGCGTACTACGGCTTTACAAATATGGGTAAGGGCGGATGATCGGTCAACTTTTAGGCCCAGTCACCAGCATTGTCGGTGGTATTGTCCAAGGCAAAATGGAACAGAAGGCCGCTGAAACAAAGGCAAAAGTCGCAAAGGCTGAAGCCCAAGCCCAGATCATGCTTTCTCAGGCTACCTCAGAAGCCGACTGGGAAAAGGTTATGGCAGAGGGTTCCCGCGATAGCTGGAAGGACGAATGGCTTACTATACTGTTCTCTGTGCCGCTCATATTGGCCTTTTGCGGCGAGTGGGGGCGCGATATAGTGGCAGACGGTTTTGTTGCGCTCAATGCCATGCCTGATTACTATCGCTATACTTTAGGGGCTATCGTGAGCGCCAGCTTCGGAATTCGGGGTGCAACTAAATTCTTCGGAAAGAAATGATATGATACTTACAGAAAAACAAGTCGAACAGCTATTGCATGGCAATAAGGACTGGCAGGAATGGGTTGAACCATTGCAGACCATGCTTCCAAAATATGAGATAGACACTCCAAACCGGATTGCTATGTTTATGGCTCAGTGTGGTCACGAAAGTAATAACTTTCGCGTTTTGAAAGAAAACCTGAATTACTCCGCAAAGGCTCTTGATGCGATCTTTCCAAAATATTTCAAAAACGCTGGGCGAGATGCTCAGGAATATCACAGACAACCGGAAAAGATTGCAAACGTCATTTACGCTAATCGCATGGGGAATGGCCCAACAGAAAGTGGTGATGGCTGGACGCATAAGGGCGCGGGTGTGATCCAATTGACAGGTAAAAACAATCAAACTGCCTTTGCAAATAGTGTTGGAAAAACGGTTGAACGGGTCATTGAGTATTTGGACACGAAACAGGGCGCTCTTGAAAGTGCCTGTTGGTTCTGGTCAGAAAACCGTTTGAACCGATATGCAGATGACATCTTGAAAGCCACAAAGAAAATCAATGGAGGAACCATCGGTCTTGAGGACCGGAAACACCATTACCATGATGCTTTGGAAATTCTAGGTGGCAAAGTTAATCCAGCCCCGCGTCCAACGCTTTTGAAGGTGGGCTCTGAGGGTGAATTGGTTAAAAAAATCCAACAGGTTTTGGGTTTGGAAGCTGATGGCATATTTGGCCAAGTAACAGCTAAATATGTGAAGGTCTGGCAAGCTGGCAATGGCCTTGAGCCAGATGGTATTGTTGGACCCCAAACATATCAAAAAATGGTTGGATAAATCGGCTGTAAGTATGAAAACTTCGCTTGGAAATGACGGAAAGCTATCAAGACCTCAAATCACACGACTTGGAGGCTTGATAGCATTCGTTGGAGGCAGAACGCCTTATAAGAAAATACTTGATGACCTGACCCGCAATGGGTTTCTGGTCCAATCAGGCAATGGGTTTGAGCTTACATCATCTGGTCAGAACGAATTAAACAGATTAACTGCAATGGCAGGATTGCGTCCCGAACATTACGCTGATACAAATATCTAGTGGGTGGCTATCATCACAAGTAAAATCGACTTACCACGGGAATGGTGGTTGTTTAGCCTCGGATGACGTTGCTACCAAAAGCGCCAACTTTTAAATCTCAACGGCCACCCACACGATCACCCCCATTTTGTAGGTTTATAATTCAGGATCAAATCCTTTGTTCTGGGCAGACATTTTTTCTTAATAATTGATTGAATAGTTCTGGGGCTTAAATCCAATATTAAAGCTATGTCCCTCTGAGATATTTTTTTTGTTAACAGGTCATTTATTTTCATTGCGTTAGGACTAAGCTCAACTGGAATTTTCTTTTGACCTCCAAGAGCGCCGAATTGTGCTGATTTTTCAAGTCTTGATCTCAATGCTTCGCTTTTAGCTTTTCCGGGCTCGGACATTGCGACCGACTTCATAAGCGCCCCCACTTCGGCTTCTGTTGGCCTTCTTTTATTATCAATTATAAAATCGTGCAGATAGTTTTTCATATTGCATATCCCTTTTGCCTGTATTGTTTTTTGAATTCTTGGACTTCGCTTTTTGCTGCAAAGTATTTTTCTTTTGAACCCTGTATTGCACAGCGATCAGTCCAATTATCAAAGCATCGTTCTTGCTCTTTTACCAAATTGTCTAAAGCCTGTTTTGCCTCAAGCGGAAGTCTTTTCATCTTTTGATTTGCCTCAATTTTGCTTCAATAAGCATGAATTCTAATTCATTTAGTGATTTTTGAGCGTTTTCTATTTGCAGCTCAATACGATCCAATTGTGCCTCAATTGATTTCAGCGATGACTGTGTCAACATCATAAAACTCCCTGTTGGCAATTACATATCTGATGGCTTGCAAGTTTATAAAATTTGTCTGATTTTTTTCAAACTTTTCCTTCAAGGCAAATAGATCACTAATGGAATACTGATCGTAAATACCAATTAGGTTTTGATAATTATGATCCATTAACTGTCATCCTTATCAATATTTAACTTATGATCTACAATAAATCCGTTAAGCCTTTGCCTACTTATTCCCAATACTTTTGCGGTTTGAGATTTATTGCTGTATTTTTTTAAATTATCCAGCACCAGCTTGATCCGTTCTTTGCGATGTTTTTCGCCTAGTTTTTCCCAAGGTGTCATATTCCAAAAATCCTATACATTTTCTTTACAGTAAAGAAATTATTATACTGCGGGTGTCTGGCCATAAACATTCTTGCATATAGACCAATATAATCATTTGTTATTTTGAACTCCTCTTCAGTATAAAATTCTACTTCCCAGCGCATACGGTTTGCAACCAACCAAGCTGATGATTTATTTTTTTTGGAAACAAGTTCCAATGTGAATTTTTCAAAAAGTTGGTATAAATGAGGTTCGTGGATGTAATGATATAAAAATCTACCAGCAAGGCAGTTTTTATCCATTGGGTCTCTAGCTTCCCTAAGGAAATTTACAAATTCAAGCTCGTTTGAAAAGTTACTCATTGTCATCTCCCATCATTTTTTCAAGTTTGTAAAGTTGATCTTTTAAACCTTGAATTTTTGCTTTTTCCCTGTCCTCCATTTCCTGTATTGCATTAGGTCCCCATTGCGAGAATTCCTTTCCCCTATAGGAAATCAATCTTTTTTCAGCCAAGGCCAAGGATTGCTCTACTGCGGTGTGCATTTTTTCAATCATTAGTGCTGCTCCTGTATGCGATCTGTGAAGTATTCCTCATATTCACCCATGAGAGCCACAGAGAGCCGTTTTGAGACACGTTTAAGTGTTTTGGGGTTCCATATATCCCCAAGATCAATATCGAAGTAGGACGGGTCTGTGCGTGTAGCCTCGCCGCTTTCAAAGTCATACTCAAGAGAGACTGCGAATTCGCAGCCCCTCAGTGTAATTTCGAAAGTCAGAGCGTTTGCATAGGTCATTACAATTCTTCTCCAAGTTTAATTTTAAATCCAACTTTGGTTTCAGCAAATTTTCGAGCCTGATCCCAAGTGTCGAAGCAATATTCGTCAAAAACCAATTTAAGGATGTATCCAATAGGTGTTTTTTGAATTGCGACTGGAAATAACGAATTTGTTGCTTCCCAGTGAATTGGATTAATTTCAGTAAAGTTCATCATGGTGTGTTTCTCCTTCTCCATGAATTAAGAATATCAAGTACTTCAGGACTGTAAACAATTAATTTACATATTTTTTAAAAAAAGGGGTATCCAGATTTTGGACACCCCCCAAGTTCAATAAATTTACATTGCGCTCCAAGCCCGTGAATTCATGGCATAAGCGATGGTTTGCTCCCGCTGTCTAGTTACGTTTTCTGGTGTTTTAGAGCCCTGTGTATGTGATGCCCAATGTGTAAGGCAGTTATATAATGCCCATTTATTATGTCCAAGATCGTTGAATTCGTTACCCAATTGACCCATCAGGTTTTCTAGCTGCTTCTGGTTCCATTTTTCTTCGGATGTTTTGCTTTTTTGAGATACCACATGATTGCGAAAGAAGTTTTCAGCATCAGTTTTTGTGATTTTTGTTTTCATATATTGGTTCCAAAGTTCTTTCTGGTTGTGGAATGTTTCAAGACCTCCAAGGATTTTTTGTGCGGCGCCATCTGTAGTGATTTGTGCAGTGTGACGCATCCAGACTTTTGAAATTGCATCAGGTGTTGTGCAGCCATTTAAGCACCAAAGGCGAAGAGCGTCTGCGGCAGTCTGGTAAGCCCAAGAGCCGTCATAGCTGTTCCAAGCACGAACCCGATATTTTACATAATCGCCCTTGGCTGGTTCAGTCACCACATCATTAAATAAAACATCAATTTGCAGTTTTCTACCATTATCAAGTCCTCGAACTTCAAAGTTGAAATCGTTTGATATGTTGGCTTCTTTAATGCTCTCATAAGTTGAATTTACTACAGTATCATGTGAGAGCTTTTGGTATGTATCGCGATGCAGGTGAAGCACCTGATTTGTATCAGTGCGAACCAGACTTTTCCAACCTTCTACAGGTTCGGTCATTCCCATCGGAATAACAGGAAGCTCCTCAACTTCAAAATTCCAGTCGTTATTCCCAGTGAATTTTTGGTTTTGTTCAGTAAAATCAAGCATTTTAATCTCCATTATTTAGCTTTTGACAAAACCTTCCTAACAAGGTGAGTTAGGTTGTAAACATTTTTTTTACAAAAAAATATAAATAAACTTGATGGATTTTAAATTTACTTGTAAATCAATGCAAACATAGGGGTGTAAATGTTGTGGCTCTAAATACTTGTGAATTTAAAATCATGGGAAAACCAAAGGCAAAAGGACGCCCAAGGTTTTCAAAGTTTGGTCACGCATATACTCCTGCGGAGACCAAGGATTATGAAGTAAAAGTCAAACAATCCGCATGGATCGCTATGCAGACAGCAAGGCTGCAAAAAACAGATCGCCGGGTCAGTGTCATAATGACGTTTTTGTTTGAGATACCCAAGTCATATTCAAAAGCAAAAAGACTTGAGTGCGAGACGGGTTCCAGAATACCGGGCAAGCCTGATTTAGATAATCTCTGTAAGTCAATTCTTGATGGCTGTAATGATATTGTTTACTCAGACGATGCCGCTGTCTGGCACTTATCGGCATTTAAAAGATATTGTGATGTAGGTCAGGAGCCACATGTCCATGTTAAAATACAATGGGATGAACCAGTTTATATTTGATGTTGATGGAACGCTAGTAGAAAGTTCATTGAGCATTGAGCCAAGTTTTCAGAAATTTTTGCACAATTTTTTTTTAAGGAATAGGTGCTACATAGTAACGGGTGCAGCCTATCAAACTACAGTTCGTCAGCTTGGTGATGATATTTGCATGGCTGCGGAGTATATGATTAATTCTGGTGGCGGTCATATATTGAAGAAAGACAAGGCAATTTATAAATCGCAATTCGTACTCAAGGAATTTTACAAAAAATATCTTGTAAGTTTTTTAGCCAGAAGTGAATTTCCGTTTAAAACAGGCAATCATTTTGACGATAGAGTTGGAATGTGCAATTTTAGTATTCTTGGAAAGAATTACACCACGAAGCAACGAAAACAATATATAGATTGGGATATGGCTTCTGGTGAACGCAAATACATTTGTTCCAAATTTAATAATCAAATGGAAGGCAGGGTAGTTGCAAGGGTCGCGGGTGAAACAGGTATTGATATAAGTCATAGTAACATATCTAAGAAAAACGCACTAAAATACCTGAATGACCCAGACACATCAGTTTTTTTTGGGGATCAGACACAAAAGGGTGGTAACGACTATCCATTAGCTCGAAACCTAGATCATGTGCATCAGGTCCATAATTGGCGAGAGACTTATGAATTGTTACTAGAGTATTCCCAGTCAGCACCATAAAGTTCTCGCCAACGCCTTGGCTCTTTGTGAATGGCTACTTTGCTTTTGTCCCAAAGACCTTGATGATGGCCCTCGCAAAGCGGGATCGCAGTTCTGTCACCTCGCTTTGCACGAGAAAACCGATCATGTATCGGATGGTGCGCCGTTGTTGGGCTTTGCTGGACTTCTCCAAATTGCTCACAAATACAACACCCCTGCCGCCGCACTTCTTGCAGATAGTTTCCATCTTTTTTTTCCTTTGGTTTTTTTGGATTTGACCACATTATTTTTAAGCGCTTCCTTCCTCAGTTCAATCATAATCCCCAGCTAATATTTCTGAAACTCTGCCGGGATTGACGCCAAATCTTTGCGCCACTTGTGATACGCTGTCCCTTGGGCGACTTCTTACATAATATTTTATTTCATCCCGTAGTTCTGGAGTTATTTTTTTAGATGAAACTGGCGATCTAACTCTTTTATATTTCTCACG
>Ga0222717_10004045_pt1 | contig 10874 bp, 16 predicted proteins | sample C33_18DmetaG_FD_165053 | JGI IMG/M metagenome (GOLD analysis project Ga0222717, IMG submission 165053) | Estuarine water microbial communities from San Francisco Bay, California, United States - C33_18D | ecosystem: Environmental > Aquatic > Marine > Unclassified | place: USA: California...
TGCCATAGATTCTAATAAAGATATGCATGAAGTTTCTTCAAATATACTTGGGTATACATACATATTATAATTTTTTATATTAGCTCTAATGTATTCGTTTGGTCTGTAGCCAATGTAATTTACATTAGGTAAAGACTCTGCTTGTTCATATAAAGCTTTGTAGTTATGATCATTTTTTTCCATAAAATCTTTACCATACACTTCACACGAAGAGTAAACATCTAAACTAATTAATGGATTCTTAACTAATTGCATGGCACCTAATAATACACTTAATCCTCTCCACGGAGTATTTTGATGTATAATTTTTATTGGTTGACCTTCTTTGTAAGGATTAGCTTTTTCTATTTTCTCAATACCATTTTTAATAACAATACATTTTTGGTCTGGTAATCCAAACATCATTCTAAATTTTTCATGATTCCAATGTGAATTAAAAACGTACCAGTCATATATGTTATGATTAGCTTTATTTTTAAACCAAGGGTATAAATTAGGTTGATCATAAGAATTCTTTTGCCAAAGTATATTTACTTTACTAGGATCAATAGGCACTTTACCTGGAACACTAGTGCAAATCTGCACTTGATCCAATAAATTTTTATTTACGTACTTAGTTAAAAATCCAAGTTGTAATTCGGTGCCCCCTTTAGGACTTGGGTTTCGTATTTTCATTTTGTTTATTCATAACTTTCTGCATTAAATCTAATCCTTTAGGAGAAACTTGAACTGTAACATCGGACACAATATCAGGTCCTTCTAATTTTTCTGTAGAAGTTTCACCAGTTTTTGTATTTCTATAAGTTGTTATAGTCGTACAATTTATTCTAACTATATTATCCATTTTCTTGAGATCTATCTATCAGAAGATAACTGATTTGTCCAGAGGCCTTGTCAGCAACACTGGCTTGTACTTTTAATACGTCTCCTGCTTCCATGTTAATAACATCTTTTGCAAAATTTTCTGTAGATTTATTTAAAGTACCATGCCCTATTTCAACATCAGAACCACCTGATTTTTTTAAAACTACATCTATATCGACATTGGTATTATCTATTATTGCAGTTTGTACCGATTTTACAATAGCAATTGCTGATGTACTAATTGTTAACACTGTAGTTAAATTAGTTGTTGTTAAATCAAATGTTTCACTTTTATAAAAATTAGCCATTAACTTAAAAACCAGTTTTTCTGGTCTTCCTCATTTTTTAAATCTTGTTGAAAAGAAAAATTAAGTTGTTGTTTCATTGTTGTCATAGACTCTACAATTTGTCTTTGATTTTCAACATCATATTCTTGTCTTGGTTCTGGTATATAATTAGTTAATTTAGCCATTATTTTTTAGTTTTATCTACGCCTTTTATTTTGCCTTTATTCTTTGAAGCATAAAATACAGCCTTACCTTTTTTCTTACCATATCTATCTTTCATTGATTTCATTATTTTTTTACCTTTTGTAGTAAGTGGCATATTATCTCCTTCCGTCTGGTTGAGCATCCATTCTAAAACTACCATAACGCCAAGTTTCACCTGCAGCATCGTTTTCAATTTTCAACGATAGTAATCTTCCTCGAGCTCTAGTATCTACTTTATCAGTAGTGGCTGTTATTGTAAAGGGACCTAAAGGAGAACCTGTTTGAGTGTCCGATGGATAATCGGATATAAATAAAGTTACTTTAGAGTTACCTACTAAAAATTTATAATCAGGCATAAATCTTCTCATAGACATAAACAATTCACCATCATCAATATCAAAATCTCCAGATCTTATAAAGGCATCTATAGAAGTTGTGCCGGAACTATTGACTTGATCAGTTCCTACTTCATGAGCATAATATATGGATGCCCCGTATAAATTGGTAATACCGCTAATCAGTGAAAAAACTGGAGTGCTTGTAGTATTATATTCGGTTGCGTAAGGTTTTTCAAAAACACCTTGATCTTGATAAGTGCTACGAGCAAGGGACGAAGTAGTCCATACGTTTTCTTGATAGTTGTACGTCACACACCTGTCAATTTGTTCAGATCCTGATTTAGGATAAAACCAATTTACTTCTGTATATAAAGAATTAGGCTCAGAATAAACAGTAGCAGCAGACTGATAATTAAGACCTAAATTTCCATTTTGAACTGTAAACACGAAATCTTCAACTAAACAAGGAAGTGCTTTAACCGTACCGTCGTACATAAAAAATCCACCTTCATTGGACATCCAATAAACAGCTCCATTAACATAACTTGCTGCATGTTGGGCAATACAGCCACAATTAGTTCCAACTTGTCTAACACTAAAAGTAAAAGGTGGCCCTACAAATTGAATAACATAAGCAGCTAAATCTGTTAATACAAAAACATAGTCTTTACCTTGTAAGGCTGCAGTAATTTTATTACCTGTATCTAATCTAAAGGTACCCGCAGTATTAGTTGCTGTAGGTGCATATGTATTTAAATCTTCTTGATTAGAAAATCTTACAAACATAGGGTCTTGAGTTAAAGAATTACCAATAGTAGTCTCTGTTCCAAAATGAAATAAGTGTCTGTCTCGATCTGAAACTAATGTAAATCTAGTAGCTGTTGGATTAGCAGAGGTAGAAAATCCTGATGTTGATGTTGAAGCTCTTACAGCTCTTGGATTAGTCGCTCCAGCATCCCAAGTAAATGTTTTACCATTAAATATAGTTGCAACCAATACTTCACCAAAATTATCTAAAGACCAGTTACCAGGATCTAGTGTTACACTACTTACAGTTCTTTCTGTGCCCCAGGTTGAATCACTCCATAAATAAGTTCCCCATCCATATCCTTTTGTTTGAAAGGTTGGTCCAATTATAACATAAGGATTAATTGTAGCTCCCCCTGTTCCAGATGAAGCACCAGCGACAGCTGCAATAGGAGTTTGAATAGTAAAAGTATTAGCAGTAGGCACAGTCAATATTTCGAAAGCACCTTCAGTAAAAGTATCAGAAGTTGTAAATCCATTAGGAGTTACAACGCTTGTGAAAGTAATGTATCTACCAACAGCTAATCCGTGGGAAGTTTTATTAACAGTAACAATGTCAGAACCTTCAACAGTGTCGAAGTCAGCTCCAGTAATTGCTGTATCCAAAGGAGTGATGTCATAAAATGCTTCTCCATAATATAAAAATAATCCTTGAGAGGTTCCTATAGCCGTGTATTTTTCTCCTTTTAAACTAGCAAAAGATAATTGAGCCCGTGCTGCTCCAGGTAATGTCTCGTTAGCAACAGTCAGCTGTTCCCATCCACCTATTTTTTCAGGTGCTGTATACCTAAAACGTACAAAATCTCCATCCACCCATTGTCCAGGGAGAGCGGAGGGTACGCTTTGTTTATTAAAACCAGGTGCAAAATCTATTTTTTTTAAGGCCATAGTCTAGGTATTATATTATGGTATCATACTAAAATCTAGCTTAATTTAAAGATATTTTAATATCAATTCTATATGTCTAATTCCCAAGATTTGTATCTTTTTATAATTTCTTTAGGAAGACTTTTTATATTGGCGTCAGAACTATATCTTATAGGTCCTGTGTAAAGTTTATGATAATTACTTCTTAAATGACTATCATCATAATAAATACCATTTACGTTATATTGTTCTATTTTTTTAATGTTTGGTTTTTGATATTTTATGTCTAAAAAAACACAAATATCTTTGACCACTTGAATAGGATTTTTTGTTAAATCTTTATAATGGTAAACTTTATAATTTTCTTTTTGTTTTATTAAATTTTTTATTGAGTAGTAACCTTCTGAAACAAAACTATTATTCATTAAATTATCACAATACTGAACAGGATCTTCCGGTTTATCTAAATATACAATAGATGCTAAAACTTCTAAAATAGGTCTATATAAAATTATAAATTTTCTATCTGGAATCATTTCTTTCAAATATGAATAAAAAGGTTCATGACCCCATGGACCTCTATCTATAATGTTATTCGCTTCCCATAAATGATAATAATTATATAAAAGATTGTCTAACACATTATTAAACGCTTTATAGTCAGGAAAAGATTTAAAATTTAAATGTTCTTGGCAACTAACTATTGAATGTGCAATATTTGGAACTATGCTATAGGGTGATACTAGGACATTTTTATTTTGATTTAGTAAAGAACCTAATAAAGTATTACCAGCTCTTGGTAAACTACATAAAAAATAAAAATTTTTCATTTAATTTTTATAAATATAATCAGTAACTAATGTATATCTTGGATTCTTTTTACAAATACTTACTGGTGGAATTGTTGTAGAATGAGTTAATTTTCCATTAAAAATTAATAATGAATTTTCTTCCCCTGGAAATATAAATTCTTTATCATAAAAATTAAAATAAGTTCCAAACTCTTTGTATTTATTTTTTAAATAATATACACAAGAAATGTCTGTCTCATGTTTATGTAAGAAGTAATTTGTTTTTGATTTTACAACGTTTGCCCAACTGCTATGTAATGAATATCCTGAATTTAATTTAAATATAATTGTACTGAGATGATCAAAATAATATTTCCATTCTTTATCATTTTTATATTTTTCAAATAAATTTGGATAAGTTTGATATTTAGGAACTTTAGGATAAGGTTTTTTTATTTCAATATTTATATCATGTAGTAATTTTTTACTAACTTTTTTAGGTAAAAAGTTTTTAACAACATAAAAAGTATTATTAAATAAAGTAAAAGTTTTTATTTTTTCCACCATAATATAATTGTCTTTCTGTCTTTGTGTTTTACTTTTTTAACACCATGATAAGTTATACTACCATCAAAAAAAGTCAACATTCCTTGTTCTGGTTTTATAGATATATCTTTAGTATAAAATTCACCCCCTTCAAAATCATCATTTAAATAAATTAAACTATTGTACCTAGTGTGTTCAGTCCCTCTTCCTGCATGAACATGTAGTTCTCCTTCTGACCCTACGTTCCAATTTTGTAATTGAGCTTGTCTTATATTTATATTTAATTTTAATTTTTCTTTAAAAAATTGTTTAGTTTTTTCTACTATAGGATCTTCAGTTATGTCTACCGTTCTATCCGACCATTCAAAATCTCCCGGTCCTAAATTTTTTATTAAAGAAGAATAGTATTCACAATCTTCTTTAGGTAAATAATTTTTAAAAATTTTAATTTCATTTTTATTTAACATTATGCTTTCTTAAAAAAAGAAGGTAACCCTAAATGAGGTCTAGTATCAAATATATTTTCATGAGCCCCTGGAGTATTAACATTTGTATAGTGTAAAAACACTTGAGCACAATCTTCACCTTTAAATTCATCTCTCCAATGTTCTAATAAATCTCCTCTGTAAATTAACATGTCGCCATGATTTAAATTAATTTTTTTACCTTTACTTGTAGAGGCTTTGTAATCAGCTCCATCAATAAACCCTTCTTTTTCATTTGGGTTTAAATATATTGGCCAAGGATCACCACCCAAATTTAAAGTTGTAGAAAACTCACAACTAAATCTATCTTTGTGTCTTTTTAAAACATCCCCTTTTTTATATATTCTAGCGTAAGAATAATTTTCAATTAATTTAACTCCTGTGTGTTTTTCCATTAAAGGTTTTAATTTTAATAAAAGAGTTTCCATAGCAATATCAGCATAATGAGAATAAGTATTAGGTACTTGCTGATCTTTCCATGTACCGTGCATATTTTCACTTGGAGCCACGGCTTTATGTTTAAATAAAGTTTTACAAACTTGTCTTTTCATCAAAAAATAATTATACAAAAAATTAGCTAATTCTTTTGAAATAACTTGTTTAGCAACTATGTATTTATTTTTTTTAAAACTCATATTATTTCTATAACTGCTTGCCTTTCTCCAAATGCTGCATATTTATATTTTATCTTATGTTTTTTTACATACTCTTGCCAAGCTTTATATTCATTTTCTTGCCAATTAATATATCCCATATATTCGTCAAATAATATTATACAACCTTTATTAAATCTTTTTTTATCAATACAATTAAAAATATCTCTTGTAGATTCGTAAGTATCACAATCTATGTGCATAAAAGAAATATAGTCTTTTTTATTTTTTAAAAAAATAGGTAAAGTATCTTTAAACCAACCTTTGATAATTTTTATATTTTTATTTAAATTTGGTACCTTATTATTTAGATTTAAATAACCTTTTCCAAACCAACCACCTTTCCAGTCTTCTTGCATTCCTAAAAAACTATCAAATCCATACCAGGTGATATTAGGTAAAACAGTTGAAAAATAATTTATTGAAGTACCGGTATAAACTCCAAACTCTAAATGAAGACCTTTTGTATTTATTTTAGATAATGCTATATCCCACCAACCATGGTCAGCAAACATTGCAGTTTTTTTAAATTGTTTTATGTACTCAACTGATTCTTTTATAGCTTGATCAGTTAAGATATCGTAGGGCCTTTTATACGCATAAAATAAATCACCTGTATTTATTTCTTTCGCTATTTTCATTTTTTTAATATTACATTTGGAACAGCTTGTATATTCCAATGTATAAATCTAAATGGTTTTTTCCCATGATCTAAAGAAAATCCGTGAGGCATATAACTATTAAATATCATCATGGTCCCTGGAGTTGGTTTAAAATGAACAGCGTCTATTGCGTGATTAATTCCTTTTTTAATTGGAAGTTTTGTCATTAAAGCTCCCGGCCTTGGATCATAAAATATTGGCATAGAAGTTTCTTCTGAACATTTTAAAAAATAAAAACCAGAAACATGATTATTGTAATGTACATGTGTTTCATGGTAACCTCCTTTTTTAGCAAATTCTTGAACCCACATTTCTGTAAACAACAGTGTATGATTACTTAAATCAAAACCTTGACTTGATAAAAATTCCCAAGATTTGTCTCCAATATATTTTACAAAATTTGATAATTTTGTATCATATTGTATTTGATCTGATTGATGAGAAAAACCAAAATCTTTATATTTTTTAATAATATTTTTATTTTTAATTTTAATTTCTTTAATATGTTGATCACAAGGTTTTTTTAATTCTTTTAAAAATTCAGGTTTTTTTTCCATCCAAATAGGGGATGCAAAATAGTTTTCTTCTTTAAAAGTTATTTCTTCAATTATTTCTTCTTTCATATTATCCTCCATAATATTCACTATTTATAAAACAATTAAGAGTTAAACGACCATTATGTATACTATTTCCATAATTTAATAAAGACATATGTCTTATATTTCCATCATACAACAAAGCTCTATTTTGAATAAAATTAACAGTAGTTGAAGGTATGTCGCTATTATTTTCATAAAAACATGTTCCAGAATTAAAGTTTGTTTCTGATAAATATATGATTAAAGTTTTTTGCCATTGATCGTCTGTATGAATCCAGTCTTCTTCAGAGTTACTTAATCTTAAATGAACTGTAGAACTCATTTTAATTCTATTATTAAAAAAAGGAATTTTAAATTTGTTAAATATTTCTTTTAAAATAAGATTAAATAGAAAAGGATTTATTTTTGAAATCTCATCACTTCTAAATCCTGGCCATGTGTCTTTCTTATTAAATTTTTTATTATATGTTTTTAAATTATATAAAGTTATTTCTTTAAAAGCATTTTGAATATTTTCAAAATTGTCAAAAAAACTATCTACTGTTATTATTTTCATATTACTTAAAAGGATTTCCTATATTCCAAATAACTAACGAGTACCTTGTTCCTTTTGTAACTGGCTTTACTCTATGCCAAACAAAACTTGGAAATACTACAATAGATCCTCTAGGTTTAATTTCATTACAAGTTAATAGATTTTTCTTTTTTCCAAAACGTTCGTTCCTACAATCAAACTCTAATTCTCCTCCTTCATAATCATTAGGATCGGATAAAGAAACTGTGACTGATAATTTTCTAATTTTACCATGTAAATTTTTATCTTCTGGTTTATTATAAACTCCATCCCATGAATCTATATGCCAACCATAATATTGTCCTTTTTTATACTTAGTAAATTGACAAGCCTCACTATAATCCCATTGAAAATTCCAACCAGCAGATTCATTAGCAGCGTGTATAAAGGGGTGTACTTGATTATATATCCATAAATCATCTAACCAAGCTATGTCAGAATCTCTAGTTTTAAGAACATCTTTAATTTCTTTTTTAGAAGCATTAGCTAAACCTTTTTTCGATGCATTACCAATCAATGCCATGTGATGTTTTTTTTCTTTCCCTAAGTTAATAATATCATCACAAATCCTGTCAGGTAATGCTGATTTAAAATACCAATAATAATCTTTTAAATGCATTTTATTTTTTTATTTGACAATGAACCAACATAGCAATTGTTGATTTAAGAGTTTTGTTAGGTGTTAAATAATAATTTAATGAGCTGTTCCACATTATAAACTTTCCTGTTTCTAAAGGAACTTGCCAAGATAGTTTTTTTCTTATGTGGTTATCATATTCAAAAACAATATAATTTTCAGAAGACCCACTTTGAACTACATATATGTATGTATAATCAGGTGAATCATAAAGATTATAAGGATTCTCATAATTTTTTAATTTCGTAGATTGGTGTTGATCTTTAAAAATTGCAAACACATCTCCTATAGGAGATAAATTTTTTTTAACATGTTTATAAAAAAAATCTGTTTGATGATCCATAACCCAACACATATGTTGGTTTAAAAAAACTTTTATATCATCATGCTCAGCTAAATTGTTTAATATTTTAGGTTGAGATTTAATTTGAGTTAAAATATTTCTTTTAATCTCTCTGTTTTTTAATAGAGAAGATTTATTTAAATGATCTACAAAAATAGATGTTTTTGTTAGTTCAGTTTCTTTCATAGTTTCTATGATAATTAATTATCATTTTTAAAAACTAAGTCAAGTGTTAGCCAGGAATCGTATTTGGATCTATTACTTCTTTATCAAAAGATTGTGTTTCTTCATTCCAAATATATCTATCAGGAAAGCCGTTTGTTTGGCTTGATGGTTTTGGAATTGGAGCTTCATAACAACATGTTGTTTCATTTAAAACCCATGAAGGATAAGGTTTTGGTTCGATAAAAGCATCTCTATTAGCATCATAAGTACCACCTATAATAGCTATATTTTTTCTAAAAGCTCTAGATTGATCTTCTTCAACAAACCCATCATGTGTAATTCTAACACCATTTCTCATGTGGTATGAGTATCTTTTCCAATGAGGCCACCCATGCACTTTAGTTAAATATGCTATACCAGTTGCTTCATCTTCAACACCATCATTCAATGTTTTATCATCATCTACTGAATGAAGTGATAATACTAAATTGTTTTCATCTAATTTTGCATAATGTGCCATAATAAACTCCTACTGAAATTTGTATCTGATTGCAACTAGACCAGACCCTCCATATGATGGAAAAGTTGAAGGAGGATAACCAGTAAATCTACCTGCACCTCCACCGCCTCCAGAATTAACTGGACTTGGAGAATTTACAGTTCCTCCACCGCCTGTTCCGCCTGTTCCGACAACGCCACAACCGTATGTTCCACCGCCGCCTCCGCCAGAAAAATATCTAAATGAACCACTAGGACCTGGAGTACCATAACTTGGTGCTGTTGGTCCAAAAAAAGCTGTTTCAATACCCGCACCATTTCCGCCAGGACCTGCTGGAACACTGTTTCCTGGAGCACCATTAGAACCTGCTTGAGTGGCTCCTCCGCCACCTCCACCTCCTGGTGAGCAGCCCCCTGTTGATCTTCCTCCTGGAAAACCTTCAGGTGGAGAGTATCCTCCTAAGTTTCCTGCAGGGCCAGGAGCTTGTCCGTTAGTTCCTCCTCCAGAACCTCCTGTTTGACCTTCGTTACCACCTCTTGTTGAGCTAATAGAGCTAAATGTTGATGGTGATCCTGTACTTCCTGGAGCTTGTGTCGGTGATCCTCCACCGCCTCCAACTGTAATTGGAAAAATTCCATATGCTGCAGCTAAACCTCCAAAGGCTGGACTAGGGTAATTTTCTCTAAAACCACCTGCGCCACCTCCGCCTCCACGGAAATAACTTCCACCATTTGCACCGCCTGCAACTACAAGATATTCAAAAGAATTAGAGCCATCAGTTGTACCTTCATTTTTGACATTAAAAGTACCATCTCCAGTAAAGACATGTGTTTTATAGTCACCACAAGTTAAAATAGTTCCACCTTCAGCTTCAATAAATGGTCTGATAGTTCTTCCTGAAGTAAGACCAAAACCTTTTACTGCTCCGCCACCTCTAGATCCAATTATTGGCATCTTTCTATCCTCCTAATTTTTACGCGAATTGCGTTTGTGCTGCTAACACTGTAAATGTAGCATCTGCAGTCTTTATAACAGTATAACTGTATACGTCAAGTGAGCTAACGTTTCCAGCTGTAGGTGCCGATCCACCTTGCCATTCTGGAGTAACTGAACTACCATCAACTTGTACAGCTGAATTGTAATATGCAGTACCACCTTGTTTTACAATATGAGCTACGGTTAAAGACTCTCCTGTGTCCATAATACTATTTAAAGAATTTGATCCATCACCTCTAATGTTTAATGTCCAGTTGGCTGAAGCATCGGTTGTGAAATTCCATACTGCTTGAGTTAAAACATCGTAGTTGACTGTGCCTGTAGCAGCTGTTGCTTCAGTTGTAACTTTTTCTGCAACACTTTGAATTTTACCTTGACCATTAAAAGTTGCTCTACCAACTCCTTTTGGTGTAAGATTTAAATCAATGTCAGTGTCACCACCAGTCGCAGATATTTCAGGTGCATTACCTGTAGCTGCGTTAGCTACTGTGAATTCATTAACTGCAGATCCAGTTGTTGTAAAAGTAACTTGCTCATTTCCATTTTCATCAATGAGA
>Ga0222717_10004048_pt1 | contig 10869 bp, 10 predicted proteins | sample C33_18DmetaG_FD_165053 | JGI IMG/M metagenome (GOLD analysis project Ga0222717, IMG submission 165053) | Estuarine water microbial communities from San Francisco Bay, California, United States - C33_18D | ecosystem: Environmental > Aquatic > Marine > Unclassified | place: USA: California...
TTTAGATAAAGCAATTCCAATATAGATGAATTATTTTATTTAGTTCGTATTTCTCTAGAGCTCTTTCTCTACATTTTAGAGATAATTTTTCGCGTTGTTCATATGTTTGTTCTAAGGCTTCAATCCAGGCATCGGCAAGGGCTGCTGGAGATTGAGTTTCAACAAGAATACCGCAATCTTCTACTATTTCTTCAATATCTCCTGCTTTTGTTGAAATAATAGGTATGCCGCAAGCAAGTGCTTCTCCTATAACATTTGGAAAAGATTCACCAATGGATGAGAGCGTAAAATAGTCGAATTCTGAATAGCAGTCTTTAGTGTTTTTTGTTATACCGTATGAATCGATGTACATTTCTAAGTTAAGGTCTGCTATTTTTTTTTGCCACTGTTTGTTATTTGTATCAAGTCCAATTCCAAAACATAAAAAGTGGACATTTTTATGTTTTTGAGTGCACAATGCAACTGCTTCTAAAAATGTATTTGGGTCTTTTTGGGCATTGTAACGCGAGATATAGCCAATAGTTTTTTTGTCGTTGTTTTTAAATATACCGCTTGGGTTTTTCGGAGTATAAACATTACAATCGAATCCATTTGGAATGATATGGGATTTGTTTTTTTTATAACCAATAGCAGTATGGGCTTCCATTGCACTACGAGAATTATAAATGATGAATTCAGTTAATGAAGTAAAATAAGCATTAAGTTTGGCTATGAATACAGTTGTTATTGGGTTGAGAGAAGTGCTTAAGTTTGTATTTCTAATATTCCATATTAATTTTGATTTATTAAAGGGACAAAGCTTTAAAAAAAGGCTGATAAAACAAGCGTGATACATCCAAGCATTAATGGTTGAAGGTTTTAACTTTAAAAATAAAACAATAAGTTTAATAATTTTTATTAGAAAAAGATATTTTTTTTCTAAATGTAAAAAGATTACATCATGTTTATTTTTAATCAGTTGATTAGCTATAATACCTTTACCTGAAAGGCAAATAACCGTATGTTTGTAATTAGCAGGGCTATTGCGAAGATATTTTTCTAGGGTCGTTTCTGTTCCACCCGTGTCTAAGGTAGTGATGAGGTGTAATATATTGATTGATTTATTCATTGAATAGTTCAACATATTGTTTACTAATTGTTTGAGTGCTTAATAAATTTTTGGCTTTATAGTAACTATCATCTTCGATTCGTTCTAATGTAGATGAAGTAAGTTTTAGTTTATTAACAATTAGGTGATTTAATCCACATTGATTTAAAACTTCACGCGCACCACCAGGATGATCTAATACCATCAAAGCCATTTTGTAGGAAATGGCTTCTAACATTGCATTGGGTAAACCTTCATATTTTGAACTTAAAATAAAGATATCACATGACTTTAAATAGGGTGTGGGGTCTGGTAGTGAACCAAGTATATTGACATATTTTGAAATATTGAGAGAATGAATTAGCTTACTCAATTCTTCTTTTAGGGGACCATCACCAATGATTGTGTATTTTAAATTTGGAAATAATTTAACCCACTCAGGTATTTCTTTTATAACTAAATTAAATTGTTTTACTGAATCCAACCTTCCTATAGATAGTAAATGTGGAGTGTGTAATTTTTTAAGTTCTTCGTTTGAAATTTGTTTGTGATCAAATTCAGTTGGGTTGTATATCCGTATGCATTTATTTTTAGGAAGGTTAAATAATCTAGAAAGCTCATCAATCATGAAATCTGATTGGCATATTATTTTATCGGCTGTTTTATATAAATAATTGTATAAAAACTTCATAATGCGCGGATAAGGTTCAGCTTTGATATTTTCTTTTACGACACTCCCTTCTCGAATGTAAATTTTTACACTTTTGGGTATAAATGGACGGGTCATAAGAACCATCATGTTGAGGTGTGCAAGACTAGAAAAAACGATGTCGGGTTTTAGTTGTTTTACTAATGCAATGTAGGCTTTAAAACCGCGGAACACTTTCTTTTTATTTAAAGTATGAATAGAAATACTTTTTGGAACTGGGAAAAAGTGTTCGCCTGAATGCATTAAACACAAGTGAATATCGTATTGGTCGACGAGTTGATTAATAATGATACTAACAACCTTTTCTGCTCCACCTGCATTTAATGATGGTAAAATAAATAAAATTTTTTTCAGGGTAAACTCCCTAAAAAGAATTAATGTTTGAGCATGATATCACTAAATTTTTTATACGTTTCATTTAAATCATCATTATTGATGACGACATCAAATTGTTCTGATTTATCGATCTCTTTTTGTGCAAAATTTAATCGTTCATTGAGTTGTTGTTGACTTTCACTTCCTCGATCGATTAAACGTTGTTTAAGTTCTTCTATAGAAGGAGGAGCAATAAAAATACTGGTGTAATCATTTTTATTTAAAAGTTCCATTAAAGCACTCGCGCCTTGAACATCTATATCTTTAATGAATTTTTTTCCCTCTTTTAAACCGTTTAAAATTGTGGATTTTAAAGTTCCGTAGTACATTCCATAAACGTTAGCCCATTCTAGAAAGTCACCGTTATCTTTTTTTTGTATAAATTCTTTCTCATTGACAAATAAATAATGGTCGCCATTTATTTCTCCTTCTCGTGGAGGACGGGTCGTTATAGATGTAGGAAATATGTAGTCACTATGTTCAGCAAGAAACCTTTTGATTAAAGTGCTTTTACCTGCGCCAGAAGGTCCGCTGATAATATTTAAATACCCTTTTCCCATTAATCTTCTTCTTTTAAAGGGCGAGAAATAAGTTTCTGCATCATTTGAGAAGCATCTTTTTTGTTGATAGCTATTTCATAAACAGCCCTACAAAGGGGCATGTCAAAATCCAATGCATCTATCTGATCAATTAATGATTGAACCGTTAGTGCTCCCTCAGCTAATTTTTGATAGTTTGAATTTGAATTAACAAGTGATTTTCCGTATTCTCTGTTTCTAGAAAATTCACTACAACATGTTGTGATTAAATCTCCAACACAACTCAATCCATTGTAGGTATCCCTATTGGTTTTGCGATATTCGCCATAGCGTTTAATTTCTGAGATGCCTCTAGTGATAATCGCAGAAATGGTGTTCATACCATAGCCTAAACCTAAGGCAATACCTGAAGCGATTGCAATGATATTTTTAAGAGCTCCCCCTAATTCTACTCCTAATCTATCGTGGCTATAATAAGGTCTAAAGGTTGGAGCAGAGAATGCCTCAAGTAAATTTTTAAGTACGGGTAATTCTTCACCGCCTAACACAACACTCGTAGGAATGTTTTGAGCCACTTCTTCAGCATGGCTTGGACCTGAAAGTGTGTAGAGTGAACTATTTGGGCACCCTAATTCAACAAGAATTTCACTTGGAGTTAAAAAAGTTTTCAACTCCATGCCTTTAGCAGTGTTGATAATAGGACCTTTGAAGTTATTCAGACCAAGTTGAGTGCACATCGTTCTAATATGTTGCGTTGGAAAAGCTAAAACAATAGCATCAAATGTATTGAAATCAGGGTGGGTATGGATGAGTTTTACAGCAGAGGGAATTTTATAATGTGGTAAATACTCTTTATTTTCTAAACTAGAAACCATCTCATCGAAGGCTTCTTTACGGCGAACCCATAAACTAACACTGTTATTATGAGTGAAAATACCTGCTAAAGCAGTTCCCATAGCACCGGAACCGAGAATCAGTAAATTCATTAGAATGCTAATTTAATTGGAAAGTTTTTTAAAAGGTGTCTATTACCATTGTGTTCGCGAATAGAAAGCTGTACTTCATCTCCTATGTATTTTAATCCATTCGGTACTAAACCTTCTTGGATTGATTTTTTTAATGGTAAAATATCTTTGAATAATACTTCGATCACTTCTCCACCTGGCATAAGTGCTGTTGCAATAAAAGAAGTGGGGTTTGGAATAGATTTTGTTGTTTCTAAATGAATATCTATTTGAAGTCCATTTTCAGTTTTATAAAATTTAACATTGGGTTGTATGCCAGATGATAGTTTATCTTCTCTATATATTCGAACATAGTGATGTGCATCTGGTAAACTTATTTGCAATTTGGCTGTGACTCCAATGCCTTTACCAACAGGACTTAAAGCAGAGGGAGATAATGTGTAGGGATGGTTTTGAGTTCTCTTGGTATCGATTTCACCAGAATAGATATTTTTTTCGAAAATCCAATCTCTTGGATAATTGAGTTCAATATCGAATTTTGCATTGTAATTAAAATGGTTTTTAATGTTAAATTGTTGGTTTTGTAACTTCACTGATGCTGATAAATTTTTATTTACCAACTCAAAAGAGAGCATTGTTTCCCATAATTTAGGTATGGTGGTTGATAAAATGATAGGAATTTGATCTAAATTAACTGTAATACTATGGTCACTAGCTAGATTTAAATTTTGTTTATTACCCATTAAATCCATGAGTGAAACATGACTGCCTAAATAAAATTGTTTCGTAGATTTTTTATTTTTATTCCAAATGATGGTAAAAGCAAGGTTATCTTTTTTGAAGACATAATTAGAGATATCTTTTTCTTTAAAAAAGAAAGAACCAATGTATTTTGCGTTTTGCATTAATTCGACGATAGTTTTGGTTGCAAAAAAAGTTGAGTGGGGTTGATAATTTCGCGTCATCAAACCCGCATCTTCATGGGTTAAACTATCTATAAAAATAGGTTTTGCTATTGCTTGATTATTTTTATTCGTTGCAGCTTTAGCAATGGTAATTTTTTTGATTAAATTTGCGATGATGGTTGGGCGTTTTGTGTTGCTTTCTGAATCTAGTTGAATGGTCACTGGGATTTGGTTACCATTTGAGGTTAACATTTTAGCTAGAGAATCTAGACTCATCGAATTAGGTACAAAGAGGTTTGGCGTAATAGATTTTGTGTATGCTTGATTAATTTTAAGTGGCACAAAAACTTTCATCCAATCAGCTTTCTCAGTAAGGTGTTTGGAAATGATACTTGCTGATTGTAATTGATTATCCGATAAAGTTGTTTCATCTTTACCGATTTGCCAATCTCTAAGAACATTTCCATACTCAAAAAGAATATTTTTAAGTGTTAGTTTCCATTCTTTGGAATGCGTTGGAAATGTTTCACTCACATGTTTAGCTTTATTTACTTTAAACGATTCGTGAGAATCCGATTCTGTTGGTATTTTATCAATAACGCCTATAAAACGAAAGTTTTCATTTGGGGCTTCTTCGCGTAGGAGTGGGTCTAACTTTGGGAAACTTTGATTATTTTTATTCCAATTTTCAAAAGAAAAATTATCGGGCATGAGTTCGAGTTTGCCCAGGGGTGCACCTAGGGTTTTTAAAGCCAATGTTAAACGTGAAAAAGGTTTTTGCGGTCTACCGATTAAAACACCAAATTCAAAATTGGCTAAGGTTGTTGAGTTGATTTTTCGAGCTACAATTTCTTCAACTTTTGCCAATTCTTTTTCATCGGAAAATAATTTTATATTTATATAATATACGCCAGTTTCACCGATGGGTTTATCAATAAATTTATTAATCGTGTATGGTTCTAATGTACCTATAAAAGGTTTTTCTTTTCTATCAATTTCATTTCCTCTAAAATCTTTTACATCGAGTTTATAAGTGTATTTTTTATCTTTGACAAGTCCTTCGATCTTAGCTTTATAATCTAGTTTTTTATTATATGGAAAGATATTGAGAGGTTCATTCGTTGAAAATATAATGCGGGGACTCGAATCGATATGTACATTGTCGAGCCATAAAATACTTCTTCCTGAATCTCTGCCCGATAGTTCTATAAAGATAATACAACTGTGAGTTTCACTTGGCAGTTTGCTAATTCTAAGTAAAGGGCATTTTTGCCATGAATTTTTGTATTTTGAAAAATCAGTGATCGTATTTTCAAATGTTTCAATAACTTCTTGTTTTTTATTAAGAGCTTTCAAACCAAAAACAAATTTGTGATTGAAACTTTTTTTTAAATTTAAACTTTTTATATTCAGACTTAAATTATAAGCATAGCGTTGGTTTAATTTAAGTGGAGAGGTATAAACACTCGTTTTGCCACCTGAAAAGAGAATTCTTAAGCTTTTATTATCATCACTTCCATTGGTATTATCAATGAGAATACTGTGGTACTGCTGGTAACCTTTCCCTTTTTTGATAAACCACGTATCTGGAAAATTATTTTTATCTCGATCTATATTAAAAGTAAAACGCCTTTTTTTCTCAACTTCTTCTAAGTAGCTTCTTTTATTCTTGTAGGTATCTTCAGTTTCATTAGCCTGAATTTTTAATAAAATTAGGCTTAATAGGAAAAGCGACCAAAAAAAATATCGCAAAAAAAGGTTTTGTTTAAACATAAAAAACTATTCTCGCCTTATTCTTTTTCTCATTCCTTTAGATTTTCTTGGGCTACTGCCAAAATTAAATGGTAAGGGAGAAGATTTTTTCTTAATGCTAGAACTGCTAAGTTCAATAGAAGATATTTTGACACTTTGAGCATTTTCTAATTTCATGATAGCATTGATTTGTAATTTACCTTTAATAGTATTTAATGCTTTAACTTTGAATTCTCTACTAAAAAGAATATTAGATTTTAATTCGCCTTCCCAATAACTAAAACCTTCTTCTAAATCAAAGCCAGTTGGCAAGTTCAATTTAAAACTTATGTTTTTAGAATTAACCCACGGTCGGCATTGATAGACCAAAGTGTATTCAATATTGTTTCCTTGTACAAGAGTGCTGGTTAGCACGAGTTGAGTATCAATGGGTTGTTTCGGTTTTGCGAAAACAAAAGGTGTAAAAAAAAGCAAACAAGTTAATAAGTAAAATGTTCTTTTCATCTATAATTTCCTCTCCAGGCAGTTGAGCTGGATATTATGCTCTTTGCAATAAAGTTCAATATCCGTAATGAATCTTTTCCCATCTGTATAATAACCAGCTGTTTCTTTTAATAGTGGAATTTTTTGTTTCCACCATTCATTAAAATTTTTCATACTCAATTCTCGTTGCAATTTAGCAAAACAAGATGCAGCGGCAATTACATGATGTTTGGTATCACCTTTCACTTCAAAACTTACAAATACATTTTTCTCAAAAAGGTCACAATGATATTTGCTTATCTCATCAGTTTCTTCATAGTGTAAAATATTAGCGCCCCATGATTTTAGAATGTCCTTATAACGTTTTCTTCCGCCCAACCTGTCAATTTTAAGGTGTACAGTTTTGTGTTTAATTTCATGAATTGAAAAAACTTTTTTTAAGGCTTCGTGAATGCATGAAATTAAAATTTGAGCTTTATTGAGTCCTTCATTTACTTTTTTATTAAATTCACTGACATATAAAGTAGAAGTACAAATCGATGTATTAGTGTTTAAAAATGTGTGTATGTCGAATTCTTTATTTTTAAGTCCAAAATATTTATGCCATGGTTCACATTTGTGAATTTTATTGGGTTCCATGTCAATTTCATGATTAAAATTGTCGAAATACTTCTTACAGTATTCACTTAAACTATTGACTTTTCTATTCTTATATACTTTTTTGGAATCTTGAATGGGGTGAGAGAAATTTTTATTGGTAGCATAAGCACAAACGTTAAGAGAACCTAATAAGGGTCCATATCCAGCTTCATCGACACCAATTTCGATGAAATCATTCATCAAGATCTTTATCAACCTCCATGATTGCGTTGAAGATCCTATTAAAATCTGTTACATTAGAATAATTAATTTGAATAGACCCTTCATTATCGCCCCATATTTCAACTTTGGTGTTGAGCCTCTCATCTAATTGTTTTTCAAGAGCTATAATATTTACATCTTTTTTAAGTGTACTAATTGGAGATTTTTCAGTTTGAGGCTTTAATAATGCTCTAACTTTTTTTTCAGTATCTCTTACACTGAGTTTATTTTTTATGATTAAATTTCTTATCTCTCGTATTGTGTTTGGGTCTTTTAGAGGCAACATCGCTCTTCCATGGCCTGCACTTATGATTTTGTTATTGATGTCTTCTTGGGTATTTAAAGGTAGATCGAGTAACCGAATTGAGTTGGCAATGGTGCTGCGTTCCTTTCCAAGTTTAGTAGCTAGGTCCTCTTGAGTATAGGTCGAGTTGGCAATTAAGGCTTTATAACTTTTGGCTAGTTCTATAGGTGCGATATCTTCTCGTTGAATATTTTCAATGATTGAAAGTGTTTGCATTTCTTCATCATTTAAGACTTTAACACAAGCAGGTATAGTGGGTATGCCCAGTGATTCAAATGCCCTGAATCTTCTTTCGCCAGCTAATATTTGGTAACGATCTTTAATTTGTCGAAGGATGATTGGTTGTATAAGTCCATTATTTTTAATGCTTTCTCTCAATTCCCGTTGTTCTCTTTCAGGAAATGTTTTCCTGGGTTGAAAGGGGTTGGGTTCAATTTTTTCTAGAAGTATTTCAGTAGAAGCTTGTTTCATGTCATTAGAATAATTGAAAAAAAGTCATTATGGTCCCTCTTTATATAGTCACATTAAAACAGTTACTAAGGCAGTCCAATTTATGGTATATCAACATCTTTGCAATAGCAGCTAGTGAAATTTCCCCTGCTTTTGCAGAGCTATTTACTTTTGGAAATAAAGAAATTGCTGTGATAGAATCAGTTAAAGCCAGTGTTTATTTAAGTGTTATTCTCTCTGCTATTGTATGTGTTTATAGTTTGATGTCTAAAGAACTGAACCACAAGGTGGCAGTTAATATTTTTGCAAAACCAATTGATTTTAAAACCTTTATTTTATCAAAATACTTAGCAATGCTTTCATTGATTGTGATTCTTTGTATTTTTCAAGCTTGCTGGTTATTCAAACATGCCCATTTTTTAAATTGGAGTAGTGATGGTTTAAGAATGGCTTTTGCCAGTTTATATGGCGTTTTCTTACAAGGAGCATGTATTATTGCTCTTGCAATGATGTTATCTGTCACATTTAATAAATTCCTTAGTTTAACTATTATTATAGTTATTCTTTTTTTACCTTATATGATACCAAGCAAACTCTTAATTTGCTTTTCTTTTATTCTACCAGCATTATCTTGGTTTGACTTTTCTGAAATGATTTATAAAAATATCTCTGTGAGTGCTACTTATTTAATGTATTTATCATTTTATTGTGTTATTTATAGTCTTTCTTCTATTTTGATAGCAGAAAAAATATTAGAGAGAAAAGAATTTTAGTGTTTCACGTGAAACACTAAAATAGATCAATTTAAACTAGAGTTGATAGGCCTTTAATAAATATTAAAATACTAAAATCTAATTCAAACGTTAGTGTTTCACGTGAAACATTTATGTAGGCAAACTTTTCCTATTTAATAATAGGGGCAAAGAGCAAAAGCAAATTAGAATGACACCTGTGAACATTGGAGATAAATAATTCCCTTGCATTTCATTTTTGAGGTATTTATAGAGCAAAAATACAAAAATACAGCAACTAAGACTTAAAAAATATGCATATACAGGATATTTATATAATAAAGGAATAACAAAAGCTAACGAAAGCAATAGCATGAAAAGTGGTTGAAAAGCATAAAAATATCGAAACCAATAATGTGATAATACTTCTTTGTTCTCTGTAAATTTCTCTAAATCGTATAATGAAAGGCATGAAGGGTTGTTTTTAGCCAAGTAAGCATTATAAAATGTAGTGTTCATACTTATTTTAATATTTGTAAAGTTTTGGTGTTCATTTAAACCAAAATATGAAAAGAAAAAACCACGTTCTAACGTAATCGTATTTTCTACACCCCATTTTATTTTGTTAGCAAAAAGCTTAGCAATTGGTATTCCATTTTCATTAAAAATAGTTGCATGAAATTTATTAGCAGTTGATTTAGATAAAATGAGGCCTTCTACATTGATTGATGCATAAAGATTGTTTTTTAAAAATTTAACTTCTGGAATTTTATTCAAAAAGTGAATTCTGTCTTTAAAATGGATGTTTTCTATTGGTTTTACCAAGAAGTCTTTTTCAGCGATGAGTGTTTTTTTTATAGAAAAGTTTGGGGTTAAGAAGTTTTGAGATATAAAGATCAAGCAACAAAGGAAAAGAGAACAAAGACATAAGTTTTTAATAATTCTATAGATTGCGATGCCTGATGAATGGATAGCGACCATTTGAGAGCTTTGGTGAAGTTTAGATAAGGTGACCATTGAACACAAACAAAAGCAAAATGGTGTAAATGTTTCTAAGAGTGAGCTTGAGTCATAAATGTAGTAGAGAATGATAGAAGGTAGGCCATCGAAGATGGCAAATTTAGATTCATCAAAAAAACGGTCAAAAAGATCGATGAAAATGAAAAGGCATAAAATCCCTAAGTTTCCACTAATGAATAAAATGAAATTATTTTTTAAAATATAGAGATCTAACTTTTTTAGCATAGCTTCATTCTTTTTACATTTTAATGTTTTCAAGCATTTGATGAAGCGTTAAATACTTTATCTTAACTTTGTATAGTTTTTTTCACAAATGTGAATAATATGAGTATCAAAGTTGGCATCATGGGACTCGGCACTGTTGGTGGTGGCGTTGTTAAGATATTACAAAATAAAGCGTTAGATTTTAAAAAGCTTTTAGGTGATGATATCGTCTGTCATAAAACATTTTCACGTAGATCACACAGATTGCGTGAATTGGGTTTAAAAAAGAGTGATTATACAAATGATATTAATGCATTTTTAAGTGAAGATTTTGATATTGTCGTAGAGACAATTGGTGGCGATTTCCCTAAAAAAGCAATGTTAAAATTTCTTGATAGAGGTGTAAAAGTTGTCACTGCTAATAAATACTTATTAGCTACAAAAACAGATGAAATTTTTCAGAAAAATACATCACAGTCTTTGT
>Ga0222717_10004055_pt1 | contig 10861 bp, 8 predicted proteins | sample C33_18DmetaG_FD_165053 | JGI IMG/M metagenome (GOLD analysis project Ga0222717, IMG submission 165053) | Estuarine water microbial communities from San Francisco Bay, California, United States - C33_18D | ecosystem: Environmental > Aquatic > Marine > Unclassified | place: USA: California...
TACAGACCCGACGCATGTCGGTCAATTTAATGAATTTAGCTTCGATTTCTTCGATCCAACAAAAGATAGGTGTAAAAAGAGACCCTATTATTCTTTTGCTCGATTTGAGATTAATAAATTAGGATTAGGAGTGAGCTTTTTAAAGCCTCATATGAGGTTACCAATTATATCGAGATATACTGTTTTTTATAATCCAATAATAAAATGGTTTCTTAGTCTATTTGCGGGGTATTTTAATAATATAGTGGTAGGATTAGAACTTCATCTTGTTCGTTTAAATAAAAAAGAGTAAGTGAATACGCATAAACAAAAGCTATTAATACCTATTTTTATGGGAATGAGTTATAGAAATTTTATTTGCTCAGAAGTATTGCATAAAGTTGAAGTCTATTTTGAAATTACATACGTAGCTTTGGAAAACTCTTCAATTTTAAAATTATTAAGAGAAAACAATAAAAAGGTAATAGAATTAAAAATTGGAAAAATTCAGAGAATTATTAGGCGTTGTTCATCTTTTTTTGAAAGACTCCAATATCTCAGTTTTTACCAAAAACATAAAACGGAAACAATGAAAAAATATATTGAAAGAGATAAAGAGTCCACCTTATTTCCTTTCTATTATTTCCTTGCCAAACTTATAGGTTGTTTGTACGATAACTTTAGTTTTGTTTCTTTGCATTATCCTTATTTCATACCATCTGACATAAGGAGGAAGATGTGTGATTATGATTGTATATTTATTTTGAGTTCAGATGAACCTTTAGACAAATCTTTTTTAAGGCATTCAAAAAACATAAAGTTGAAAAACTATTTAATGGTCCATAGTTGGGATAACTTACCTGCTAGGGGATATTTGTCTGCTAAACCTGACAAACTATTTGTTTGGAATCAAATTATGAAAAAACAAGCATTGGAATTACATGACCTAAATAGTAAAAATGTTGAAATTGTTGGAGTGCCTCAGTTTTATTTTTATCAAAAAATATCAAAAAATATAAATGAAAAATCTTTCAACAATTTTTATAGATTAGGAGGAAATAAGAAAGTAATTACATATACATGCTCTGCTTGCAGGGTGTTTCCAGATGAGGATATGTTCATTGATGAATTATTAAAAATTATTAAAAAGAAGGAATTGATTTTAATTTTGAGATTACATCCAGTGGAGAGAAAAGATGAATATTTATTAAGATATTCAAATGAAAGTAATATGATTTTAGATACTCCGGGGGGATTATTTGGGGCAACTGTTAATAACAATATAAGTGATGATATTGAAGAAATTCGTAAATTTGTTTCTTTAATGAAGTATTCAAGCATTGTAATAAATTTAGCATCTACGACGAGTCTAGATGCTGCAATATTCAATACTCCTGTTATTTGTGTTTCATTTAATATTGATACTTATTACAATAACAAATGGAATAAGGCAAAGGAATGGTATAAAAGCTCTCATTATAAAGATATTATTGAATCTAAATCAGTTCGAGTAGTGAATGATATTGAAGAGTTAGAGGATGCTATTGAAATGTATATTATTAATAGTGATGTTAATACAGAAGATAGATTGAAATTATCGGATAATTTTTGTAATTTTAAATATGAAGTTGATGAACAATTACTACAAAGTTTTCAGACATGAAATATTCACTAAACTTAAATTTTTAATACAAAACTAAGTATTAGTTATGTCTGATAAAAAAAAACTTTTGTTAATAGCATCTAGGGTTCCATACCCCATTACTTCAGGAGATAAAATAAAAAGTTATAATTTTTTAAAAATCTTATCAAATAATTATCAAATAAGTTTGGTAATAATCACAGATGAAGGACCAACAGTAGAGGCGATAAGGGAATTAGAAAAATTTACTGTTAAGCTTAAAATTTTTGTAAAACCAAAAATTAAATTTTATTTAAATACCTTAAAATTTATAGTAAATAGACTGCCTCTCCAAGTAAATTATTATTATTTTAAAGATGTCCAAAAGTATATAGATAGATTGTTAATTGACATAGATATTGCAATTTCTGCATTGGTCAGAACAAGTCAATATTTGAATAATTACAAAGGAGAAAAATATTTAGATATGGTTGACTCAATTGGACTAAATTACAAAAGGTCTCGAAAACAGGTTAAGTTATTCTTCTGGAAAGCAATATACACTATAGAGGCGAATAGATTGATAAATTATGAGAAGAACTGTGTATCTGAATTTAACAATACATTTTTTGTTAATAAATTTGAATCCGAATATTGGTCAAAGTTTGGTAAAACGACTTGGATTCCAAATGGAGTACATAATGAATTATTTAACTATACTAAAAAAGATAATAAATATGAGAATTATATTTCTTTTTTAGGCAAGATGGATTATCCACCAAATGTTGATGCAGTATTATGGTTTGTAAAGCATGTGATGGGTAAACTAAGTGGACAAATTAATTTTATTATAGTGGGTTCAAAACCAAATAAAAAAATATTAAGTCTGATAAAAAATAATCAAAATATTCGGGTTACGGGTTTTGTTGAAGACCCTTATGAAATATTAAATTCTTCATTTGCTGTTATAGCACCGATGCAGTCAGGTGGAGGTATTCAAAATAAAATATTAGAAGCTATGGCATTAGGTTCAATTAACATTACAACTAGTTTAGGGGCGAAACCAATCATTTCAGCCAAAAACCAAGAGCATTTAATTGTTGAAGATGATCCTGAAAAAATGGCGAGTATTATTAATGATATTTTTAATAATAAAGAAAAATATAGTAAAATGGGTGCGAGTTCCAAAAGGTTCATAAAAAACAACTATACTTGGGAAAATTATGAAAGTAAACTTATGAGTGTTATTAAAGGCTAGCGATACAAATACTATGGTAGTATGTTTTTTTAATGTAAATTAATAACTAAGTTTAACAATTAAAGTGAAAATATTAAGTGTATCTTTTGGTTATCCAAGTGAAGCTTATCGTGTAAAGTATCTTTTTACTCATGAACAGGCCAAAGCTTTTAAAAACCATGGAGTCGATATAGAAGTGTTAGATCTATCTTCTGAGAGTATAAAATATAACAATGAGATTTTTGAAGATATAAAGGTTCATAGATTCATTAAAACAGGAAAGAATATTCCTGCTATCTTAAAAAATAGAAAATTAATAAAAAAAATTTTGATTAGTAGTGGCTTTGACTTGGTTTTATTAAGTTTTATTAACTATCAGTATATAGCCTATTTTGACTTGTTTAAGAGATATAGCCTTCAATTGGCATTTACTGCTCATGGTGCTGATGCGATGAGTATGTACGATAATTTTATTATAAAATTTATCAAAAGACATATGCTTAAAACTATAGATTATGTTTATAGCGTGAGTGAGTATACCGACACATTGGTTTCTGTCCTACAGCGAAGAAATATTGAGGATTGTTATAAGTCTTATGTGGTTTACAATGGCGTTAATGAGCAAAAACTTCTGAAAGCAAAATCTACATCTAGAGAAGATTGTAGAAAAGAGTTGGGTATAGAAGTAAATTCATTTGTCGTTTTAGCTGTATGTGATTTGATAGAAAGAAAAGGCTTAGATATTTTGATCAATGCAATAGGAATATTGAAAAATCACATTTCATCGATTAGAATTATTATAATAGGAAGGGGTGAAGAAGAAGATGCACTAAAAACCCAAGCAAATACATTAGGTATAGAAAAAAATATAGAATTCATAAGTTATATAGAAAGTGATGAATTGTTGTCTAAATACTTTAAAGCATCTAATGTGTATTCCATGATAAGTAAAACAATTTATGAATTACATGCTACTGAAGGCTTTGGCATATCATTTGTAGAAGCTAGTTACTTAGGTGTTCCAGTTGTTGCAGGAAATAATGGGGGGAGTAGTACAGCTGTAAAACATGGGTTAACGGGTTTTTTGGTTGATCCATATGATAAAAAATGTAGTGTTACAATTTCAAATTATATTAAGAATCTCTTTGAAGATAAGGTGTTGTATGAGGATATGTCTAGTAATGCAATACAAAGTACGCCAAGAGTTTTTACTTGGTCAAATAATGTTGTAAAAATTTTAGAGACATTAAAAAAGTAGGGGGCTGAATAAAATGTTAAGATTTGGGCTAGTAGGATGTGGAAGGATAGCTAAAAGGCATAGTGAATTATTGGGTTTAAATGAAATAGGGAAGGCTAAATTAGTTGCTGTATGTGACATTGACGAAAAAAAATCTCAAAAAATAGGTTCACAGTTTAAGGTCCCATTTTACATTGATATGCACGAAATGATGACTAAGGAGTCGATAGATGTAGTTTCTGTACTCACAGAAAGTGGATATCATGCCAAGCATGTGATCAATTTAGCTAAATATGGAAAACATATAATAGTTGAAAAACCAATGGCATTAAGTATAGAAGATGCAGATAAAATGATAGAAGCATGTGATGAAAATGGTTGTAAACTGTTTGTTGTTAAGCAAAATAGATTTAATGTGCCTGTTGTTAAATTAAAGCAGGCTCTTAATAAAAAACGTTTTGGTAAGTTAGTTTTAGGAACGATTAGAGTTAGGTGGTCAAGAGATCAAAATTATTATAACCAAGATTGGTGGAGAGGTAGATGGGATATGGATGGTGGCGTATTGACAAATCAAGCCAGCCACCATGTTGATTTATTAGAATACATGATGGGTGATGTTGAAAGTGTATTTGCAAAAAGCACAACAGCGCTAGTAGATATTGAAGCTGAAGACACTGCAATTGTAACCCTGAAATTCACAAATGGTGCTCTAGGAGTAATAGAAGCAACCACGGCAGTGAGACCAAAGGATCTAGAAGGTTCAATATCTATTCTTGGTGAAAAAGGTGCCGTAGAAATTGGAGGTTTTGCAGTGAACCGAATGTTGCATTGGAATTTCACTGAACCTGAAGACGGCGATGATGATGTGTTAGAAAAATTTTCAGTTAATCCTCCTAATGTTTATGGATATGGTCATAAGGTATATTATGAACATGTGGTGGATAGTATTCTTAATAATAAAAAACATTTAGTTGATGGTTTGGTAGGAAGAAAAAGTTTGACTTTGATTTCTGCAATATATGAGTCAATTGAGACAGGAAAAGAAGTGTATTTAAGGTTCAGACCAGAGAAGTGTAAATTAGGTCAAATTGGAAGTGATTAAACTTTTTGTTAAAAAAATAGTTCAAAGCAATATTAAAAAAGGGTTAAAGTGGTTAAATTTTTAGATTTACAAAATCAATATGAGATCATCAAAGATGAAATAAATATTGAAATAAAAAATGTCATTAGTGAATCAGCATTCATCGGCGGAAAGTATGTTTCTGAGTTTGAATCAAAATTTTCAAAGTATCAAGATGCAGAATACGGTATCGGAGTTGGAAATGGAACTGATGCTTTAGAAATAGCTATTGAAGCTTTAGCTTTACCAGAAGGAAGTGAAATAATTGTTCCAGCAAACAGCTTTATTGCATCATCAGAAGCAGTTACTAGGGCAGGCCATAAAGTAGTATTTTGTGATTGTAAAGAAGCTAATTATACTATTTGCGAAACTAGTATAAGAAAAAAGATAACTACTAATACAAAAGCAATAATGGCTGTTCATTTGTATGGGCATCCATGTGATATGGATATTCTCTTAGACATATCAAAAGAACATAATTTAAAAATAATAGAGGATTGTGCTCAAGCACATGGAGCATTGTATAAAAATAAGAAAGTTGGCTCGATAGGAGATATAGGAACTTTTAGTTTTTATCCAGGTAAAAATTTAGGTGCTTATGGTGATGCGGGGATGATTGTTACGAATAACCACAATCTTGCTGTGAAATGCCGAATGATTGCGAATCATGGTAGAATTGATAAATATAATCATGAATTTGAAGGGAGAAATTCAAGGTTAGACGGACTTCAAGCTGCAATTCTGTTAGTTAAACTTAAATATTTGAATGATTGGACTCATAAGAGAATTGAAATAGCTGATCTGTATATCGAAAGATTAAATGGAGTGCAGGATTTAGTATTACCTAAAAGAGAGAATTGGGTAAAACAGGTTTATCACCTTTTTGTAATTAGATCTCCGAAGAGAAATGAACTCCAAACATACTTAAAAGATAGAGGTGTTTCAACAGGGATTCATTATCCAATAGCTCTGACAAAATTAAAAGCATATGCATATTTATGTCAATCGAAAGAAAAGTTTATTGCAAATGAAATTGATAATGAATTACTTAGTTTGCCAATAGGTGAGCATATGTCAGTGAGTGATACAGAAATGGTATGTGATATTATAAAAGATTTTACCTAATGGGAAACTGATTTGTATTTACATTCTAATAGAATAGTGTAATAAAGTTGAGATGAATAGTAAAGAGAAATATAGAGAGTTTTGTGAAAAGGAAAAAGAAATACCTATATTTTCTAAGTATTGGTGGCTTGATGCTGTTTGTGGAAAAGAAAATTGGAATGTACTACTATTCGAAAAGAATTCAGAAATACTAGCTAGTATGCCATATTATACGAGAAAAAAAGTATTTTTTGACCTGATATTAATGCCGGTACTGACTCAAACTATGGGTGTTTATATTAAATACCCCAAAGGTCAGAAGTATAATAAAAAAATGTCATGGGAAAAGGAGGCGATGAATAGTTTGATAAAACAATTGCCAAAATGTGATTATTTCACACAGAATTTTAGTAATAAATTTTTAAATTGGCTTCCATTTTTTTGGGAAGGTTTTAATCAAACTACTAGATATACTTACGTGATTGATGGTTTGAATATGGATCAAGTAGAGAAAGGCTTTGATAATGATATAAGACGAAGAAGAAAAAAAGCTATTGAGATTGGTGTTGAGATTTGTGAAGATGAAAATATTGAAATTTTCTATAGATTAAATTGTAAAACTTTTGAGAGACAAGGCATGAAAACTCCTTATTCTTTAAGTTTTATTAAGAAATTCTATGAAACATGTAAATCTTACTCTTCAGTTAAAGTTTTTTATGCTAAATATGAAGATAAATATATTGCATCAAGTTTTTTGGTTTTCGATCATAATACTGTATATTATTTAATGGGAGGAGTAGATATGGAATTGAAAAATCTTGGAGGAATGGATATGGTTCTATATGAAAGTATAAAATTTTCAATTGAAAATAGCAAGGTATTCGATTTTGAAGGAAGTATGGTTGAAAGTATAGAGAAATATTTTAGAAGCTATGGAGCAGTACAGAAGCCTTATAACCAAATCACAAAAATAAGCTCAAAGTTATTGAAGGTCCGAGATTCATTAATGAATTAAAAAAGTGATTGTTATCAAAATACCAAACAATAATATTAATGAACGAAGTTATATTATAGGTGTCTTATTTAATGAGTTTTTAGGTGTTGAATATGATCTTAAAATTGGCTCTAATGATTATGAAATTGAATTCTCGAATAGCAATACTCTAATAATTACCGATAGTTTTTTCAATAAATACCCTCAACCTCTAGAGTACTTAAATGTTGAATGTATTCCGAATAATCTTGAAGAACTAGACATATTTGCAGCTTGTTTTTTTATGTTGTCAAGGTGGGAAGAGTTTGTTGTAAAAAAAAGAGATAGACATAATAGATTTCCAGCATCAGAAAGCTTAGCGTTCAAACAAGGGTTTTTAGATAGACCGGTTGTGAATGAATATTTAGAAAAATTAAAAGGAATGCTAATTGAAAAAGATAGTCATTTAGTTTTCAAAAAACATGAATATGAACTTTTATTAACCCATGATGTAGACGTGCCATTTAAATACTATTCCATTATCGGAAGTTTTAGATCTTTATTGGGTGATTTGGTTTCGAGAAAAAGTTTTAATCTTTTTTTTAAAAATATTTCTATATTTGTAAAAAGTTTATTGAATTATGAGCAAGACCCATTTTTCACGTTTGATTATATATTGTCTTTAAATAAAAAACATAATATCAGATCATGTTTTTTTTTCATGAGCGGTGGTCTTACTGATAAAGATAATTTTTATAAAATAATGAGTTATAAGTTATCTAAATTAATTGATAAAATTAAAAACAAAAAGCATTTCATTGGATTCCATCCAAGCTATAGTTCGTATAATGACCCGCATCAGTTCAAAGTAGAAAAATTTGCTTTAGAATCTTCCATCCATCAGAAGGTGAGGTTTGGTAGACAGCATTACCTCAATTTTTCTATCCCTGAAACGTTGCAGATATGGGAAGATGAAGAAATGTCTTGTGATAGTTCATTGGGTTATGCCGAAATGCCTGGTTTTAGATGTGGTGTATGCTATGAGTTTAGTACTTTTAATATATTGACTAGGCAGAAGATGCTTTTAAAAGAGAAACCCTTAATTGTTATGGAATGTACTATATTTGATAATAAATATTTGAATCTAGATTATGATCAGAGTTATAAAAAAATAAAGTACTATATTGATATCGTAAGAATGTATAAAGGTAGTTTTGTTTTGCTATGGCATAATGATAGGCTTGAAGATCAAGAACAAAAAAAATTGTATGAGCAGGTCATAGGTTATGCTTGTAGATAAAAAGGTATTGTTCTTAAGTAATCATCTATATTTTTCAAAACGGAAAGCTGGTTTTCACAACTTAGCAAATTATTTGTTATCATGTAAAAATCATGTTGTTTTTTGCACAGTTCCTAACAGTTTGGTTACTATTTTAAGAGAAAGAGGAAATTTAAAACAAAGGCTATTGTCTATTTTATTTTCTTTATATCCATACAAGAGTAATTATTTAATTGTTTCATCTTATATATCATTGTTTCATAACGAAACTATCTTAAAAGGGTTTCATTTTATAAAGAAAATGTTATTTGTTAATGGTTATAGTAGAGTATTCAGTTATGATTATGATGTCATAGTATTCGAATCAAATGTAAGTTTATTTTTAGCAGATAAATTGAAAAAGAAATATCCAAACGCAAAATTTATTTACAGAGTGTCAGATGATCTTTCTGTACTAGGCCATAATAAGATTTTGACAGAAGAAGAAAGGAGAGTTTTGCCAAAGTTTGAATTTGTGTCAACAGCATCTTCTTATATTACTAGACGTTTGGTGAATTATAATTCTAATGTAAAGATTGTAACTCACCATAATGCAATTAATAAAGATATTTTTAATCATGAAAGTATCAATCCTTATCAAAATAATCAAAAAAATTTTATTTTTGTTGGTTCAGAAAATATTGACTATAATTTTTTAGAACTAGTTAAAAATATTAATAAAGAATGGTTGTTTCATATTATTGGAAATATTCCCTGTAAAGTTAAATCTAAAAAGATAATATACTATGGCGAAATGGAATTTAAAGACACTGTTAAATATATAAAGTATTCAGATGTAGGTTTGAATATATTGTCTTATAAAGAAGGCATAGAAGCGTTTGAGAGAACATTGAAATATATTCAATATTCATACTGCAATCTTCCCGTAATCTGTCCTGAATTTATGAAAGTACAAGGAAGGAATGTTTTTGAATATGGAAATTCTTTAAAATCAGTATATCAAGCCTTAGAAAATTCTCTGCTTTTTAACAGTAAAACTTATGATAACTCTTGGGTTCTTTCGTGGAAATCTTTAGGAGAAAGAGTATTTGAATAGTGTTTGGTTCGTTGTCGCTTACTCAACCCTTTTATTAAATATTTTTCTGATATTTAAAAGCTATTTAAATAAAAACCTTTTTTCTTTTACATTTTTTTCTATTTGGTTAGCCATTTATTCAATTCAAGAATTAATTATCTTAAATGATTTATGTTCTGAGGTACAGATAAAGTATTTAAATGTTATTATTACCCAGAGCGGATTTAAGATAACATCAATACTTCATTTTGTTTTAGTATTTATGTTTATATTTTTAAATACAAAAATATATAGTATTGATAAAATTGAAGAGAATTTTATATGTGGCTATAAGTGTAAGTTTTTGTATTCATTGTTTTTTTTTATAGTGCTGTTCTTATTTATTTATAAATTGGGTGGTCTAAGCAATTTGTTTTTAATATCAAGACCTGCAAATAAGACTGGATTATCAATGTTTATTTTCTTTTTTGTAAGTACGAAACTATTTTTATTTGCCTCTTATAATAAAAAATTCGATTCTTATTTTCTTTTTCTTTATATTATTTCGTTAGTTGTATTTTTAATGGCAACAAGGTTACATTTCTTAATGTCAATTTTATCATTACTAACATTTGTTTGGATGATGAAAAGAAAAGAAATGGGCCGAGATGTGTTTAATTATAAAATGTTATTGGCGATTATATCTCTGCCAATTATTTTTTTATTTCTAGGTTTAATAAAACTTAAAGATGACAGTATAGAAATGATATTGGAAATAGGACTGTTAAATTATTTTCAAGAAAGTTTCAGTACATTAAGTTCATTAATGTATTTCATGTATACTGTATCAATAGAAGGTTTTTCAAATGTAGCTGCTTTTTTTTCAAATAATAAACTTGATTATATTCCAAATTTTGGGATAAGTCATGCTGAGTTTTTTATATATTTTTTACCAGGAGTCTTTAGAGACCCATTCAAAGATTACGAACATTATGTAAATTCATTTACTTCTATAGAAGGGAATGTTCCGGTAGTATTAACTCAAGTGTTTGAGTCATTTCATATTTATGGTTTATTTGCTTTTTTTATATGTGTTTACATATTTTATAAAATAGTGAATGAGTCATTTAAGACCAAGGATATGACGAAATTTTTATTCTATTTAATTATACTAAATAATTCTTTATTATTTATTAGGGGTAATGTTGAACAATTCATAGCATTCATGTTTTACGATATATTTGGGCTTATCTTATT
>Ga0222717_10004070_pt1 | contig 10846 bp, 12 predicted proteins | sample C33_18DmetaG_FD_165053 | JGI IMG/M metagenome (GOLD analysis project Ga0222717, IMG submission 165053) | Estuarine water microbial communities from San Francisco Bay, California, United States - C33_18D | ecosystem: Environmental > Aquatic > Marine > Unclassified | place: USA: California...
GCCATTCTTCGCGACGTATAGTCTCTGGTTGCCATTACATTCTCCTAGTAAAAAATCTTCCTACTAATTGTTCCGATGCGATTTCTCTTATAGATCTATCAATAAGTTTTCTTGGGTCTCTTTGAGCGTTTGCCCAAGGAGTTTTTCCTTTTCCCATTTCAAAAATTTGGTAGGGGCTCTTATCATAAGTGTACCCGATACTCGGAAACCCTTTGGCAGTAGTACTTATGTCTGTAACTCTAACACTGCTTGCAAAAGCCCCGCTTCTATTCTCTAGTGCAGGTGCTCCCATGTTTTTACGAACTTCTGCAGGTAGTTTAGCATTTAATATAGCCTGAAGTCTTAATAAGTTAGAGCGAGGAGCACTATTCTTTTTAGTTGCTGCGCCTTTATTCGACATTGCCGAAGCCGCTATAGCTAAAGTACTACCACTGCTTTTAGTTCGTTTTTTAGTACTGGGCTTTCCAACTTTAGACTTATCAGACTTTTTCTCCTGTACTTTTTCTCTAGTTGCTTTAACCCTGAAGTTCTTATTTTGTGCTCCTACGACCGCATCTATTATTTGGTTTGTCGTTAATCGAGCTACTTTCTCTACAGGAGGCATACTTGCAGCCTTACTTGCAAAGTCCTCAGCATTTTCGAATAAAATTTCTGCTATCTCTCGTTCTACTTCTTGTCGAAGATTCTTCCAGTCATAGCTTTCAGAACCTGGTATATTATCTGCAGAACTACCTATAGTACCATATACTACAATATCTTTTCTATAGTCTGCGGCTAGTTGCTTTTCCTTACTTTTCCAAGTAACCTCAAGATTTCGCAACATATTTATAATTACATTTGTACCCGCTTCTCTTGCTTCAGCACTGGATACATCCATAAACACACTAGCATTTTTTAAAGATTTATCAATATTTTTTTCTATTACACTACCTGAAGCTCCTGAGGCCCTCAAAGATTTAGGCCCTTTTTGGTCGTTCTCTCTTACAGCTTCTCCACTTACAGTATTTCCTAAAATTCTTAAAGTTTCGGTACCAACAGTCTCCTTGCCTAAGTGTAAAAACTGAGTTGCTCTTGTGAATGAGTCATTAAACTTTGTCTTTTTTCCTTTAAGAAGCTTTTTGAAACCAGTTCGTATTTTAGGTAGAGCTAACTCAAATATAGGCGTCTTTAATTGCTTCTCCCGTAATCTGGGTTGGTATACATAAATATAAGTAGGATACTTTTTAACTATATCACCCTTACTCTTCTTGTATTTAGTTAAGTATCTATTATAAGTATACTTAGCAACTTTCTTTAAAAAACTCATCACTCTAGGATTTTCTAGGAGATTTTCTTCAGAAGCTTCTGATTTACTCATAGAAATAGCGAAGTTATTGACTATAGTTTTTTCTATATCTTCGTACAATATTTTATGCACGTGAGGCGCATTTGCGGCGGAGTATTTTCTGGCTATTGTGTCGAAGCGTTTTACATTTCTATTTAGAGAACTTCGAATAATACCATTTACAATAGCCTTACTCATTGTATCCTATACATGTCTAAAACTCTACGAATATGGTCTGGAAATCCTGGGTCGTATCGTATAGAGGATGAACCGGAACCTTCACGAGTTGCTGAGCCAATGCTCTGTCTATCTTTATGTTCATTTAAGTGGTAGTAAGTGATAATATCAGCTACTGCTAGTTGTAAATCTGTGGGTAGAGTTGTGTACCCCGCTAAATATGTTACTTTGACCGACCCTACACCACGAGGCCAGTTTTTATAGGCACCGCTTTCCTGAGTCCTAAAAATAGAGTCAGAGACAGCATCTAAGTACCACGAGTACTCCGCAGGGGTTCCTCCTCCATTAGTATATAATTGTGTATACGCACTAGCCTGCCCAACTCTTTCATGTACACTTGTAATACTAATAACAGGGCTGTACTTTAACTGAATAGTATGGGTATCCCATTGAATATCAAAATATTCTGTGTATCCTGGGCTACTAGCATAGGTGTCAAACTCACTATTGCAATAGGTTCGAACAAGCTTACTTACACTCGTAATTAGCGTCTCGAACTTCTCATCAAATTGAGTAGAGTTAATTCCCTCTAGTAATTTATAATTGTCTAATGTAATTAAATCAGCCATTTCTTTCCTAAAAAGGCTTGGGAAGCCCGAAGGCTTCCCATCCTAAAAAACATCTTACCACTTGTGCGCAACAACCTGTCCAGCAGCTGAGAACATCTGGTCGAAACCACGACGCTGAGTAGCTACCAATACACGACGTTGGTTTTCAACATCGTAATCAGATTCAACAGTTACACCACGGAGAACTGGTACTAAGAAGTTACGAGTATTGACAGCAACACCCCAGACCTTATTAGCAGTTTTTCCGCCAGTAAATTCATCACAAACGATAATTGGTGAGCCATAAGCCTGGCCAATTTCACCTGAGATCTTGCTAGCACGATCACTTCCGACCAAGTTAACGTCTTGGAATTCAGGATCATCCAACATATCATAGTAAGCATCCATAGAGATGATGTATACTACGTCACCAGGACGACGACCGTACTTGCCCATTGCTTGACGCATGTTCAACAATTGAGCAGTAGTAGCAGTTACAGCACCGGCACCGGCAGAAGCGCCAGCATCAAGTACTTTGCTGTCATCAGTAGCAAGCTTGATCAAACCATTCTGGCCGCCAGCGTTTACTACTTCAGAAGAGCCAGCTTGAAGGATTGAATGCTCAATAGCACGTGCGTGTGCACGAACCATAGCTTCACGGATCAAAGGAAGAATAGGCATAATCGCATCTTCTTCAGTTTCGTTAGCCATGAAAGACTTAGAAACCAACTTCTCAACGGTCAATACTTTAGAACCTAAAGTAACACCAGCATTGGCACCGGGTGAAGCTTCGTCACGTGAACCCAAGTTACCTTTAGCAGCAGCGCCTGCGCCTGTACCAGCAGCGTTAGAGCTAAGCCATTCTGCATAACCTGAATCAGGCATAGTTGGAATAACCATTGAAGCAGCATTCATCTGAATCTTACGGAACAAAGGATCGAGGATAAGCTCAAGCTCAATGTCACGCTCAATAGCAGTTGAAACTGTGCTTTCAAAGTCATCACTAGCACTGGCAGGCAATCGAACGCTAGCATTGTTGTTAGTAGCTTTCTCTAGAATAGAACGGCCGAAACGAGTTCCTTCCAAGCCTTTGTTGGTTACTACACCCAAAATATGTGCATTTACCAAGTCTTCTTCATTGTAGCTTGATTTTTCGCTACGGTCTGAGAAGACGCGCTTGCTGTTCTGAATCTGTTCAATTTCAGCAGCTTTTTCTTTCAATTCATTTTGCAATGAACCAATGATTTCTGCATGGTCAGCGTCTTTAGCATTCATTTTTGCTTCGACGTCAGCCATTAAACGTTCTGCACCACTAGATACAGCGGTTGCAATTTGAGCTTCTTGTGCAGACTTCTGAGCTTCGGCTTCGGCAGCAGCTTTTTGTTCTGCTTCCAATCGCGTTTTCTCTTCTGACTTGCGTTCAGCTTCTTTCATTGCCATTGCAGTTGCGGTCTTTTCGACAGCAGCAGCCACAATCGCATCAATATCGATATCACTCATAGTTTTCTCCTGTGCTTCGACTTTATCAGAGTCGGTAGGCATTGATTCGTTAACGGAATCTAGATGTTTTTCAGTTTCCTGAAGGTTATTAGATTCTGTTAAGGAATCTACTGTTTTGAAAGATTTCTTGAAGTCTTGATAATCTGATTCAGAGTCAAAAGACTTAGCAAGAGAAAAGGTAGCAGCTTGGTTAGCAGGAACCGTAACTACGGAAACCTCCAATAACTCTGCGTCCTTAATCTTATATCCATCGGTTTCGGTCATATACTCCGCATCCTTGACTCGAAACCCGACTGAAAAAGCTCCAAGGACGCCTTCTTTAATTAACTCTCCTACGTGTCCAGCAGATTTAGCAATTTTTGCTTTTAGCTGCAGACCATTGTCGTTAGTACCAAGCGAAATTGCTCGGCCAATCGGCTGGTTGTAGTCGTGATTAAAAAGAATAACTGGATTGTTTAAATAATTTTGAAGTCCACCCTTTGTCCAGGCTTCAGATTCAATAATATCTCCAACTCGGTCAGTACTGTTAGTACTGGCCATGCCTGTGATATGGAGATCATCCCCATCCTCAAAGGCTTTAAAAGTGGAGCCAATATGAAAAATTTTATTCAATTGATTCTCCTTTCATAGATTTTAATTTCTCCAGAGGAGAAAAGTCATCTTCTGAAGCCGGCTCTAAAACGGGCTTTTTCATTGGTTTGGGTTCTTCTACTGGCTTAGTACCAATTGAGTTCCAATCTGCAGGATACATATGTGCTGCAGTTTTAAGGATAGAGTTATAGCCTCTACCTCTAAAATATCGAGTTAAAAGTCTTGGAGCGACAGGCCAAACATCTGGACCAAGCTTATAATACTCTGTTTTTTTCAAAACCACGCCTTGTTCATGAAAAAAGTCAACTAAGGCTTTTAATACTTCGGTTTTTTTCATTTAATTTTCCTCTTGTTCTTCGGGTCTTCCGCCTTCTGCGGGATTTGAAGCTGAACCTGCAATGTTGGCAGGTATTCTTATCTCACTGGCGCCGAAAACCTCGTCGTAGTTTAAAGCTTCTCTTGCTTCGTTAGGTGTAATAATTCCTGCGTTTACTAGTGTAGAATAATAGGCTGCTGAATCTCTTAGCTCTGGCTGAAGTGCGGGAATATTACTAATATCGGGAGTTATTGTGTAACCAAAATATCTTTCTAAGGCTTTAATCATTTTTTCAACTATAGGAAGAACAGTCTCTAAGTAGTACATTCTATGGTTGGGACGAATATTCGCATTATTTCCAGAGTCTAGCATAATTGGAGGTACGCCAAGTACTTTTAATACTTCTTTATTCGCGGAATCAATAGAGGATTCGAAGTCTAGCTCACGAAAATTAACGTTTGAAATTGAGTCTAACTCCATCCCACCATCGAGCACTAAGGGGCGTCTACCGCCTCCATCTGGTCTATACCGTGTTACCCAAGACTGAATCATTCTCTCTTTATTTTTTTCACTGATAACAGAAGGAGACTTAATTACCAAACCAGGTACTGCCCCATTCTTAAAGAAATTATCTTGAAACTCACGCATACGTGTAAGCTGCGACATGCTTCTCTGAGCTGCCCTTAAACGGCTAGTTCCTCGATAGATGCTATGAAAGCTGTTTTCTTTAATATGGATGATTTCATTGGGATTATAGTCTATACTTGTCTGAAAAGTATAGCCTTGTACGTAAGTTTTTTTGTCTGGCTCTATGTCCATGTAGTTCGCAGGGAGATGATACAGAGAAACTCCATCAAAGTATATGAAGATATTTCCATCTAGTATATAGTCGATTATGAGGTTTCGCTTAAAAGTAGAAATATCTTGAAAAGGGTTAGGCTCTTTGTTTAACAATAAGTCAACGCGAGAGCGCCTTACACCTTTTACAACCGAGTTCAATCCTTGAACTGGTTCACCTACTCGTAATGGAATCTCAGCTGCATCATCTACAATCATATTTACGGCACGATTTACAACTTCAAGGTACTCATAGTACGATTTATAGTTATGTACAATTTCTCTAGAAGCAATAGGGCCCGAGCCTTCGAGACTTACTACAATCTCTTCTTGCGCGGGATTTAACTTTTCCTGTTTCCAGAAATCATACCAAGCCATATTTTTCTCGTTGTATTTCTACCCAGCGCTTCTGCTTTTCTGCAGTGTGAAGCGGAGGATTTCTTCCGTAAATGGAATGTAGTTTAAGATGATGGTCATGACATAGAGTAACTGTTTCAGTATACAGCTCAGCCCAGTTATCATCTATAAATTCGTCTCTCCAGATTATTAAGTACTCATCTGTGTAGTGGTCTGGACGAAGCTTTTGCTTCTCACTTAACCATTTACGCAGTAATGGAGCTAGAGTATGGAAATGGTGAAAGTCTAACTTTATCTTGACGCCGCATATCCGACATTCAGAACCCTTCTCGTACTTCGATTTTGCCCTGTCTCTTATGTATTTTACTGGATCTCTTTTTAATTCTACCATCTAATTTTAATCATTATAGCTATAGGTCAGTTGAAAGTCAAGAATTATTTTTACTCAGTGTTTAGAAACTTGGGGCGTTCTCTTCAAAACTATAAAGTGCGTATCTCAACGCGTCCGCCATGTGAGAGGCCGAATCATGAACGGGCTTCTCACGAATCAAGTTGGGGTTTGGATCCCACCTATACTGGTCTAATGCTCGTAAGACTTCAGTACAGCTTGAGTCTACAATAAGACGATCGTTATCAATAAGACTTGCCACATGACCAATCCCGTCAACCACCGATTCTTGGCGTTGATAGTAGAAATATCATACTGCTGTGCAAGATCGAATCTTGTCTGGGCAGCGGCTGCGTCGATAAAACAATAGTCGACCTCTCTTCTTTCAATGATCTCACCAAGGAAGCCAGCATGTTCTTCAGTTGTGCGTTCTGCCGCATAATACTCTTCCATTAAATAATATTTGTGTCCGTCATATGCGATACAACAAAATGCTGTGGGGTCTTTAAAACCTACGTCAAGCCCCGAGATAACATCGCAGCCTGTAAAATCCATTTCCGATAAGTCTTGCACGCACTTATCGAAGTTAAGTGTCCAAATCTGTCCTTCAAACACATTAAAGTCTGCTTCATATTCCTGAGCAAATTCTGCGGCTGACATTGAACGTCGTGCTTCCGCAATATCAGTTTCTGAAGCTCTAGGGTTATCGTGCCAAGTTGCTTTAATGCTTACCCACTCCTCAAAATCATCAGTAAAGCCTCGATTGTAAAAACGGCTAAACCAATTGTTCCTTCCGCGAGGAGTACTAATAAAGAGAGCTTTAGATCCCGGCTTATCGAGTGTTGGCCGGATAGCAACATTAAACGCTGTCTCTCCATCTGCCAATGCGGCCTCATCAAAGAGAACAAAGTCATAGCTCCTCCCTACTACTGAATCAATCTGGTTCACAGATCCTAGTCTAACAGTAGACCCATTCGTTAATTCAATTACACGATCTTTTGCGTTATCCCTTGCTACTTCTAAGTCGAAATGCTTAATAAGATTACGCTGTAGGTCGAAGGAGATATTAGAAAGATTGTAATTAGGACTGACAATAAGTACATGGCATCCTGGAACGAGGGCGACGCATTGGGCAATAATATTTCCGATATACGTCTTCCCTTGACGACGACTAAGAGCACCAACAATAAAACGATACTTATCGGAATTAATTGCATTGATTAAGGCCACCTGTGATGGAATCGCCTCTATCCCTAGCAACCCCAAGTATTGTTCGATAGGTACTTTTAGAAACTTACCCGGTAATATTTTATCGAGAACTATGTCTCGTCTGCTGACTTCCATTCTTTTTCACACTCGCAAGGGTCACATTCACATTCTTCACATTCACAAGACGATTCGCCTCTCAGTTTCTCTAAAGGGGCCCAAGTGGTCTTTTCAACAGGAGCTTCTTTCATTACTGCTTGGTGAATTCCAGCAGCTTTTAGCGCTTCTTCTTCTGTAGCATATTTTGCTGATGAGCCAGCTACCTTCCACATGTTACCTTTTTTAAAAATCATAGTATATTTCCTGATGCCAATAACCCTGCTAAAAAGAGGATAAGGGCTCCGCCTACTGTCCAGACGAGTTTATGAAGTTTATCGAGAGACTGCTGCGTTTCTTTGTTTCGAATACGGCTATCTTCCGAAGCTTTCTTTACTTCATTAAATATAGTTTTCCATCGTTCTTCACAGACTGCTTCGTGGGTACGAAAGTCTGTAAGAAGGTCATTCTGCTGCTGGGTTTCCAAGTAGTTTCTCCATTAACTTTCCATAGTTACCTTCGCCGAACGGAGAATTGATTTGCACATTTTGCTGTTTAATATTCGTAGTAGCTTTTGCTTCTTTAGTATGGTCAACAGTTATTTTATGTGCTAGTGCAATTATATCAACGAGGTCTTTACTGGAATACTGCTCAGAGTCTCTAGCTTCTTGAAGTTTGTTTTCAATTACTTCATCAAGCAGCTCGGCGAGTCTGAAACGATTGCGATATCCTTGGTCTAGATAAACCGAGTTGATGTAGTCTTTTACGTCACTTTTCTCTAGCACTTCGTAAACTTTGTCGGGGGTAACACCTAGGCTGCCTGCAGCAGTTAGCGCGGACCCTGTGGACAAATATGCGTTTGCCACTTCGAGATTTTCTGGTGCCATCTTTACTAGTTTCATGAATCAATTGTATTATGTTAGGACCGAAATGTCAAGAACTTTTTTTAAGAGGGTTCTGTTGGCCAGACAAAGTCTGTTGGAAGAGCCAAATCTGAAGGAATTGTTATGTCTCTCAAGGCTTGTCTATACGTAATCCATTCGGCTTTCTTCTCGTCTGTGAGAGGAGAGTCTATTCCTTGAGTCCAGTCTGATTGATATAGTTTTGCAAGTCTCAATTCTAGAACACGTTTTGATACTCTATCACTGGCAATATCCCAAGACTCTGTCTCTGAGTTCCATACAGTCCATTCAGGATTCGAAGTTCCTCTATATATCCAAGCACCATTCTTTCTAAAATAATTTACTAGAAATTGAGAAGGACTTGCGAAACCTATAGACTTTAGTTCATCTTCTCTTAAATAGGTGACTAATTCTCCGTTTGACCGAGTAGACCCATTATCTGGAGGGTCAGAAGGGAAAGACTGTATGTGGGAAATAACTCCCGTAATCTGATGGGTATAAGCTATATATGCGTAAATCATTTTAAGTTGTCCTTTCTAGTATAAATAAAGTGGAGATATTAGGATACCCAAACCAAGTATAGGTGTTTGGGTAGGTAAAGGTAGTAGCCTGGTTTAGTGCCTGTATAGTATTAGCAGTATAATTCCAGTAAGTACCTTGAAGATGTATCTCCCCCGAAATATATTTCATATCGCCAAAGCCATACCAAATATTTGTTAAACTCCCAGAGTATAAAACTGGTTTATAGGTGTAGTTATTTGGGTATCCAAAACTCTGTGTAGAGCCTGGGGGAATTATATCTATTAATTTTGGTCCTTTGCTATACCCTGAAGAGTACTGTAGTGTTGTACCGTCTGATTTAAAAACTTTTATTCCGTAAGTTGAAGAGTTATCTTCAGCTCTTTGAGAAGTTCTTTTTACTAGTAGATATTCTACGGTAGCTCCAGAAGCATTTGTCCATCTATCTATACCTCCAGTTCCTCCTCCTCTCGAAGTGTTACCGTCTATATGTCCTGTAGTAGTTCTTCGAACAAAGAGTATTTCATTCGCGGAATTATAATCTTTAAATGAGGTATTCGTTACGGTCCCAGTATCAATTACAGCGAAAGATTCTTGCTCTGCGCTGAATTGTAAATTGTCATTTTGGTTGTAAACTTCTATTCCATATGCCATATTAAAACCTCATTCCAATATAATCAAAATTTAAAGTGTAATTTGACGTATTAGTTTTAAAAGTAACTGTAAATGAACCAGTGCCTCTATTTATAGTAAACTCATTCACCGACCAAGCTCCTGCAGCAGGAATATTATCGAGAATCCACACTTCGAACTCTGAAGAATTAGTAGGTGTCATTCCAGGAAAAGTGATAGTACTAGAAGTTCCTGTGTAGGTTGAGGGGGTACCCACGGCAGTTGTTCCTGAATTAACAGAACTACTCCCAACAACAACAGCGCCCGGAACTCTATAAGTTGTATCTAAAGTTAAATTTCCTGCAGCGTTAAAAACTTGCACACCATAATTACTTGCCGTAGCATTATAAGCACCTAGAGTTTTTACTTCAGTATCATAGGCACCTGAAGTATCTTCATCTTGAGAAGCAAAATAATATCTAGTAGTACTGTAAGGTTGTGTAAAACTATTTGAAGTTTGCCAGCCGGTTGCGGGAGGTGTGGAAGTTGTATGCTGTCTGTATTTAAGAGTACCTCCTGAACCATTAGTGGATAAGTTAACTGTAGCTGTAGCATCAGTTCCATCAATATCTGCAATACCGATAGAAGAGATGACGGGAGCTTGAATTCCTCCAGTACCCATCGTTATAGTGATAGTATTACCAGTAGTTACATAAGCATCACTGCCTCCGATGGCACTTGGTCGTTTTACATACGCAGTATAAACTTCTTGAGTAGCAGGAACGTCGGTAACAGTTATATTACCATTACCAGTTCTACTCTCGTGTTCAGTTCCTGAAGCGTCTCTTATTTGATAAATATCTTGTGAATTACCATAAGTAACTTCTACAGTCCATTGAGTGGTTCCTATAGTCAGGCCTAATGTAGGGGGTGTTAAAGTAATATTGGTAACAGGGTCTATGAAGGGTACTTGTATGTCATCTCTTTCAAAGACTCCGGAAGTTGAACCAGCGCCTATCCATCTCGCATAAAAGCTTCTAGTCCCAGAGATTCTTGGTATACCTGTAAATGCGTGGGGTGAGGTAAACCAGGTACTATTATCCGCACTTACTTGTAGAGTAGCCCCTGAACCTCCTGAGGCCTCTATGGTAACAGTTGTATTAGGATCTGCTGTAGTCGCTATATTAGTTACTGATATACCTGTAGGGGTAGATACAGGTTGGACGGACCGAGTTATTGTACACGTTACATTCGTTTGAACGTATGTTTCGAGTCCGCCTTTAGTAGCAATTAGGTAGGTAAAAAGCTCAAAAATAAGTGCTGCTCCTACACCAGGCAACCCAGAACTAATGGTAAAGTTGCCTGCAGTTGTTCGTTCATCACTTCTATTAGTAGTACCGTTATTGCTTCTTA